>MDTA01140484.1_pt1 | contig 51105 bp, 47 predicted proteins | sample 811151 | NCBI WGS metagenome assembly MDTA01 (sample SAMN05326648, study PRJNA326480) | marine metagenome | isolation source: seawater | place: Indian Ocean: South | collected 2010
AAATTTCAACCTTATATTTTTTTAAAATTTCTATTCCTTTTTGAAAGGAACTAAAATCTACAATATCATCAGTATCGAATGAAATTTTATATTGTTCCTCAAGTGATGATATTAATGTCATATGGCCAATAGAGTCCCACTCTGGAATTTCATTATATTTAATATCTTCTTTGAAATTTTTCTTTTCAATTGATAAAGCATTAACAAAAGTTTCAATGTATTTTTCTTTATTTGATGGCATCTTTGTTATAATTTTGTTGAATGTTTTCTACAATTTTTTCTGAAGATAGTCCATGTTTTTCTTTTAGAAAAACGTACTCTCCTCCTTTATCGTAAATATCGTTCACTCCAATAAATATTTGTTTAGGAGAATTTTTTATTTGAGCTTTTGACTCAGCAACAGCACTTCCTAAACCTCCTAAAATATTATGTTCTTCGACAGTTACAATTAATTTTTTTTTGGAAGCCTCTATTACAGCCTGCTTATCAACAGGTTTTATAGTATGCATATTTACTACTTCACAACTAATTCCTTTTTTTTCTAAAATTTCCGAAGCTTTCAAGCATTCACTTACAATAGCTCCAGAACAAATGATGGATATATCTTTTCCCTTTTTCAATTTTACAGATTTTCCAATTTCAAAATTGTAATCTTTATTGTAAACTATAGGATTATTTGCTGATCCAGTAAGTCTAATATAGCAACTATTTTCATGAGTTATACTTGCCTCTATTGCTTTAACGGTTTCCAAACTATCTGCAGGAGAAATTATAGTTATTGAAGGAATTGATCTTAAAATTCCTATATCTTCAATTGAGCAATGTGTGTAACCAAGTGTTCCAAGAACTAGGCCACTTGCTAATCCGACCATACAAACTTTGTGTTTCATATAACCTAAATTTACTTTAATTTGTTCGCAACATCTTGCTGTTTGGAAAGGTGAAAATGTAGTAGTTATTACTTTAAATCCCTCACTTGAAAGACCTGCAGCTATTCCAATCATATTTTGTTCAGCTATTCCAACATCTAAATATTTTTCAGGATTAGTTTTTCTAAACCTATCAAGTCCTGCAGAGGTTGAAACATCCGACGTAACTATCATCAAATCTTCATATCTTTTTGAAAATTCTAAAGCGGCCATACCAAAGGTTGCTCTTGGACCAATTGTTGACCAGATTTTTATTAATTTGTCATTTATTTCCATGTTTATTTTTTATTATAAAGTTCACTTAAAGCTTTTTCATAAATAGATTTTGTTAAAATTCCATGATGCCAACTATTATCATTTTCTGAAAAAGAAAAGCCTTTTCCCTTAATTGTATTTGCTATAATTGCTTTAGGTTTTTTAATTTCGTCGCTTCTGGAAAAATAATTAAAAAGTTCATTTAGATTGTGTCCATCAAGCTCAACTGTTTCCCAACCAAAACTAATCCATTTTTTTTTTAAATCGCCTAGATCCATTATTTCTTGATTTGAACCTGTTTGTTGAAAATTATTTTTATCTATAATTACATGAAGATTATCTAATTCAAAATTTGGCGCAGCCATTGCTCCTTCCCAAACTGATCCCTCATTACATTCACCATCACCCAAAATAACAAAAACATTTAATTTCTTTTTTTTCTTTTTTGAAGCTATTGCAACACCTATTCCAAGTGATAATCCCATTCCTAGAGACCCGTTTGAAAATTCTATTCCCAATTTTCGATTAATAACTGGATGTCCCAATAAATTACTATTGTTTTTTTCAAAAGTTTTGAGCTCATCTTTAGATATATATCCAAGTTCACACAAACCAGCATAATATGCTAAACAAGCATGGCCTTTACTTAAAATAAATCTATCTCTATTTTCATCTTGAGGATTGGTAAGCTCAATTTTCATTTTGTTAACAAATAAAAAAGATAAAATATCTGCTATTGAAAGAGCTCCACCGATATGGGCACTACTTGATCCCGCTGAGTAAGCCATATTTAATATATTTTCTCTAATTTTTTTGGAAAAATCCTCAATTTTTTGTAAAGATTTTAATTCTAATTCGTTTTGCATTTATCACATGCCTCCATCTACTCTAATAACTTGTCCAGTTATATAATCTGACAAGCTAGATGATAAAAATAGAGCCACATTAGCAACTTCATTTGGTTCTCCAACTCTATTAAGAGATATTTGTGATATGACTTCATTAAGTATCTTATCAGGTGTATTTTTTTTCATCATGTCGGTATTAGTTAATCCAGGGGCTACCGTATTTACTTTAATGTTGTATCTCCCTAGTTCCCTAGAAAGAACTTTTGATTGTGCTATTATTGCCGCTTTTGATGAAGCGTATGCACTTCTTCCTTCATTACCATCAATTCCTGAGCTGGATGATATAAAAATAATATTTCCTCTTTTAATTTTCATCATAGACTTTAGAATTGTTTGGGTAAATAAGATTTGAGAATAAAAATTAATTTCGAATAACTCTTTATACTTATCAATTGATGTCATCTGGAATAAAGAAGTAGAAATTGAACCAGCATTATTAACAAGAATATCTATATCTTTTTCGTAAGATAAGATTTTGTTTCCAGCTTCTTTTACATTTTCTTTATTACTAAGATCTAATTCAATAGGGGTAATTTTATTATTATTTTCTTTTTGAATTTTTTTTATTAATGATAAAAAATCATTATCAATTTTTCTTACACATGCAAAAATATTGGCACCATTTTCTGAAAACTTTTCTAAAATTGATTTACCTATACCTCTGTTGCAACCCGTAATAACAGCTATTTTACTTGCCAATAGCATTATTCAACAAAATCTTCTTTTGAAAATATTTCGCTAGCTAAAGCTGGTTTAAATATTGATTGACCTGACTTTGTCATAAATTTATTAATAAATTCCTTGTCTTCTCCTGCTAAACATAAATCACTGTGATTTCTAAAATATTTTATACTAAAACCATGATCTATAATTTCTTTTAGTGATTGCTCAAAAATATTTCCTATTTTAATATGTACATAAGGGCATACCAAAACATCACCAATGGGAGTCACATAAACTCTATTTACTGTTGTGCATCCTAATATTTTCTCATGATTCTTATCAAAAGGATTCCAAATATTTCTAACAAGATTTTTATACTCTTTTCTAATTTTTCTTAAATACTCTCTGTCTTTATCATCACAAATTATACTCTCCATATTTTGCCACATGCCAGATGGTACTGCTACATTTAAAAGAGTTTTGTATCTTTTGTTTTTAGAATAATCCAAAAGCTGCTTAAAGTGTTCAGTATTTGCATTATAATGACCAACTGTAATGTTCAAATAAGGGTCCATGCCTGCTTCTTTTACGTGCTCGAGAGCTTCAATAGCTCTTTTCCAAGACTCTTTTCTTCCTCTTATTTCGTCATGTATTTTTTCATCCATGCTATCTATACTTACAGATACCCTACTTACTTTATAATCGGCTAATTTTTTTGCCATTTTTTTATCTAGATAAAAACCATTAGTAGTTAAATACATATAAAACCTTTCTGGTCTTATTGCCTCTAAAACTTCAAAAAGTTTATCTGGTTGCAAAAGAAGTTCTCCACCTTGTAAATCAAATTCAAAGTAACCTAATTCATCTGCTTCATCTGCTAATCTTTTAATAGCACCAATATCTAAATATTCTTTAACATGGTCTCCTTTTGGAGAATTTGTAAAACAATATTTACATCTTAAGTTACAAGCATTATTAAAATTAAGATCTATCCCTCTTGTTTTTTGTCCAACTTTTCCATCATTTTTATTAACGTATTCATAAAATTTTTTTAATTTTTCAACTAAACGTGGTTTATTAAGTAATGATGAAGCAATTGGCATAATTATTCAGTTTTAGTTGTGGATGTAGGTTTAAGTTTATTGATTTCATCAGGCAAAATCAAGTTAAAATCAGCTTTACAAACAATTTGGTTGTCTATTAAACCTTCACCATAACACAAAGCAAGTCCTCTCTTAAAGCTAATGATTTTTGTATTTAAATATAATCTTGTATTAGGGATAATTTTTTTTATAAATTTCAAATTATTGGCTGAAGCTAGATACATAACTTTACCTTTATTTCCTGGTAATGTAAGAATGGATAATGCACACATTTGAACCAGAGACTCTATTTGTAACATCCCTGGCATATTAGGATCATTTTCCCAATGAACTTTAAAAAACCATTCATCAGAACCCAAGTCCTTATACCCTTTTGCAGATTTACCAGGAATAATTTCATTTGCATAATCAATCATAAGATAAGGATCTCTATTCTTTTGATAAATTAATATATCATCTTTATCTAATTCAATTTTACTCATAATTTACTAATCTTGTTAAATTTGAAATGATATCATATCCATCCCACATTTGATTAATATCAAAACTATTTCCAATTGGTACTATTCTATCTATTCCCTCAACTTCATTTTCTAATATAAATTTTTCAAAATCTTTTTTTGTAATTCCAAAATAAGTAGCAGTCTGACATTTTTTTGAAACAAATGATTTTAACTGTTGCAATCTATTTAAATTCAACTGAAAAAAAGTGCCAGCAAAACCTCTAAGATTTTCAATATTTGATATATTTTTTTTGATATCTACTACATAAAGATTATTATCGTATCTTTTAACATTGCCAAAATTTTTATAATCAATAATATTTTTTATCATCTTGGTGTACTTATTAACTGTAATTTTTTCTCTTATATCATAATGTTTTACTGAAAAATGATACAATTCTTCCCAAAAAGAATTAATTAATTTTTTGTCTATTTTTCCAATCCAAAAAACAAAATGTGGTGAATTGCAAGCTAGTTGATTCATTATATAAGTATCATAGAAAAAATTTCTAATTATTTTTTGTTTTCTCAATATTTTTAATTTTTTTAACTTTTTAATATCTATTATAGATATTGAATACCTGTCAGAAAAAGTCATTTCAATAGCTCTTTCTGGTATCCATTTTTTTCTTACTTCATTAATAGTTTTGTCACCACCCCAAATTAATCTTCCATCACAAATTGAAGAGATTTGATCTATTTTTTCATCTTCTCTTTCTAGATTAATAAAAAAATTGGAATTTCTTAAATTTGAATATTTCTTTTTTTTAAATAGGTTATTTATTACTTTTAATATTAAATCTTTTTCATAAAAAGAATTGGATGGAATTTTAACTATATTTGAATTACCACTTAATAAACCAAAAAAAAACGAATAAATAAAGTTAGTCGGCACGTTTGAAGGGCAGATATGAAATACAAGACCTCTGCCTAATCTTATTTGTCTAAAGTAATAATCTTTCTTCAATTCATTAATTTTTTTTCTTGAACACCATAGACTTAAATACATTAAATCGTGATTATTTTTTTTTGAAGATCTTCTAATTTCATTTGAGAAATCAGAAATAAAATCAATTACGTTTTCTTCAAAAGGCTTTCTTACTTTAATTGAAAAATTTTTATTTCTTGTTACTTGGATTAAAATATTTTTTTTAGATGACATCGCTACAACCTCTTAATTCTGCATCTTTTAATCTTCCATGAACCTTAAAATATTTTCCTTTTAAACCACATTTACAATCATCTTCCCCAATTAATTCTCCTACATCCTCAGTAAGGATATTGTGCCCTGGATAGCTTGATGGCAAAAGTGACATTAATTGAATCATCCCTTTTTGTTTTTTTTTCAAAATTTTAAAATTCTTATCTCTAATAAAAATGTCAGAAAAAATTGAGGTATGTAAATAATTACAATTAAATCCCTCTATAAAAATTGATCCAGTTTGCTCAACGAGTCCATAATAATTAAAAACAGATTTAAGTTTATATTTTTCTAATAGTATCTTTTTAAAATCCTCATTTTTTATTTTCTTTTTTTCTAATTTTTTCCAACCACCACCATGAATCAGAATTCCATTGCCTAAATTAATTTTATCTTTACCGTTACCGTTTCGAGTTAAAAGAGCCCTATAAATTAAACTTGTAAATCCAAATATCAAAAATTTTCGATTTCCACAATTTTTAACAAATTTTTCTAATTTCTCAGAAATCAAATCATCATTTTCATCTAGAACGTAACAATAATCTTTTCCTAATAATGAAAATCCATGAATTGCTGCTACACGTGCATTGAATTTTATTTTAGGATTATTTTTAGGATCCTGATCAAAAATTAACATAGGTAATCGTTCTGATCCAATAAATGTTTCTAATAATTTAGTTAATACTTTCATTTGATTTAAAGCATTAACTTTATCAAGATTAATTTTTGATAATGAATTACCTGATGTACCTGAAGATAAAACTTTTTTAACTATTTTCTCTTTACTAGAACTTATTAAATTATAATCTTTGAATATATTTATTGGTAACATCGGATAACTTTCTAAATTTTTATTATTTTTCATGAATTTTAGATTGTCCAAAATTACTTTATATTCGTTACAATTATCATAATGATGATCATTTAGTTTTTTGAAATAGGACCTGAACAATTCAGTTTTATCAGACTTGGTCATTTGATATGGGTCGATTTTCAATAAGTTATCAATAAAATTAAGCATATAGTTAATTCGTCAAATTTGAGTAAGTTATCTTCCCATAAATATTCCTTGGGATTTTTTTTATCTCTTTAAATATTATTTTCTCTTTCCGAATTTTGTATGATTTAAATAAAAAATTATTTATCTGTACCTTAAAATGATAAGTATTTTTAGTCAAAAAAATATTTAGTTTATCCTCTAGTCCTTGTACTGCACAAATAAAACCTTCTTGGTTTAATTCTTTTTCAATTTCATCTAAATTGTATCTCAAGCCATTCATTTTTATAACTCTATTTTTTCTGCCAGTAATAAAATAAAAACCTTCTTCATCCATAAATGCTAAATCTCCCGTAAAAAGATTTTTTATTTTTTTTGGTTTAGTCAAATCATGAATCTTATTTGCATACCCCAACATTACATTTTTTCCCTGATAAACTAGCTCCCCAATCTTATTAACTTGGTTAATAATCTTTTTATTATTGTCATAAATTTTAAATTTTCCACCAATTAAAGGTTTACCAATACTTCCTATCTTTTTTTCACAAAACTTAAAATCTAAATATGACATTCTTGGTGAAGCTTCAGTTTGACCATACATCGTATAAAATTTTATTTTTTTCGCTTTAAAAAATCTTATAAATTTTAACATAATTTTGTTATTCAGTTTACCACCTGCTTGAGTAACTGTTTTAAGGTTTGGTAATTTTTTCTCGTAAAAATTAATCTTATTCAAAATTTCGAAAGCAAATGGCACTCCACCAAAATTTGTTACTTTGAATTTATTCATGAGAATCCAAAAATCTTTATCCAAGAAATTTTTTTTAGTTAAAAAAATAGAGGCTCCACTATACAAATGAGTATTAATAATAGACATTCCATAAGAATAACTGCACTCCATTGTTGTTACTGTTCTATCTTTTTTTTTTATACCTAAATAATTTGAAATTTTTTTTGTATTATCTTTAATATTTAAGAAAGAAAGTTGTACAAATTTTGGGCTCCCTGTGCTTCCAGATGTACTTAGAAGAATTGAAATATCTTTTTGAAAACTAAGCTTTAAATGAAAATTTGTTTTTGCTATTGAATAATTAGAATCAATCTTATGACAATCATAATTTTCAATTTTTTGTGAAAATTCTATCGGGTATAAAATAAATTTTGGTTTATGAAGTTTTTGTAAAACTTCAAATTTGTCTCTCTTAATAGATCTATCTATTAAATAAACTATATTTCTATTTCTTACTAATCCTACATAAATATATAAAAAACTAAAACTATTCTCACATATAAGAAATACATTATCTCTTGGTTTAGTTAATTTATTAATTTTTGAAGAATTATATAAAAGATCTTTATATTGATAAGTTTTAAGATTATCATCAATTGCGACCACTCTTTTGTTAAAAATATGAAGATTTTCAAAAACTGTCATTAACTTAAATTTAACTAGATACTTTTTTATCTTTATCTGCCTCAATTTCTTTTTTTAATTCATCATATTCTTTCATTTTCAATTTCATAAAATTAATTGCTAATTTAGTTTTGTGTTAAATTCCTTTTGGAGTTAAGATATAAAGATATCTTTCTTTATGGGGATTTTTTTCAAAATTCTTAATTTTAATTAATCCTTTTTTTCTTAAAGCTTTTATACAATAATTTAATTTACCTAAACTAAATCCTAATTTAGTTGCTAATTGTCTTTGAGTTATATTTTTACTTTTACCAATTGTTCTCAAAACATTAAAATGATCTTGATTATCTTCCATAATGTGTTCAATTATTGAACAGACTAAGTTAGAATTAAAATTTATCAAGTAAAAAATTAATGTAAAATGCTTTTAAATATTGATTCTCTATCTGAAAGTTAGATTAATTAATATAAATAGTGAATAAATTTAGAGAATGAATATAAATTGTATATATTTTTATCTAATTTCTAATGAAAAACTTATCTAAGATCATCTCATTTGTATTAATATTATTTTCTATTTTCCTTTTAGCTTATGTGTTTTACAGGGCTGAAATATATCATTCGGGTGAAAAGATAAATTTTTATCTAAAATACTATATCTTTTCAATACTACTTTTTATTTTTTCGATAATTTTTTTGTTTCTTAATAATGAGTTAAAAAAGATAATATCAATAATCCTATTCTCAATAATTATATCCTTTTATATGATTGAGGTTTATCTATTCATAAATTCAAAACAATATAAAATTATAACTTCAGAAATTGATTATGATTATAGGACTCAGTATGAGGCTTATAAAGATTTCCAATCAAAAGAAAAAGAGATGGTATCTACTATTGGTCCTGTTCACTCACTTAAAACATTAAATCAAAGCTTGTTCCCTTTATCAGGTATAAGTAATAGTAAAACTTTACTTTGTAATGAAAATGGTTTTTTTACATCATATCAAAGTGATAGATATGGCTTTAATAATCCAGATTATGAATGGGATAAAAAAAAGATAGATTTCCTCATTGCAGGAGATTCATTTGCTCAAGGGTGGTGTGTAGATAGAAAAGACTCAATAGCTGGTATTTTAAGAAACAAATTTAGTAATAAGGGCGTAATTACATTGGGGCAAGTTGGTAATGGACCATTAATAAATTATGCAGCTCTGAGAGAATATTTGCCCATTGTAGAAACAGATAAAGTTATATGGATTCATTATGAAGGTGATGATTTATCTGGCAACTATTTTCAAGGTTTAAAACAAGAAATTAAAAATGATATTTTAAATAAATATTTATATAATTTGGAATTCAGCCAAGATCTTTACTTAAAACAAGATCAAGTTAACAAAGTTGTCAGAAAAATTTTAGATTTTCAAATAAATGAGTATCAATTTTCTGGAAAAAGCTACATGGATTTTAAATATACATTTTTTAAATTTATAAAAATGTTTAAATTAAGAAATTTTTTAAATTTAAGATTAGATCAAATTCAAAATAAAAATGCTGACGATATCCAAAAAATCAATCCTGAATACAAATTAATACTTAAACATGTAAAAAATATTGTTAAAGAAAATAATGCAGAACTTTATTTTGTTTTTTTACCTGAACTAAATCGTTATAAGCTAGGAGTAAACGATGAAAAATTTAATGACTACCAGAAATTAATAAATTTTATTAAAACTCTTGATATTCCTATAATTAATTTACATGAGGAAGTTTTTAAAAAAATCAAGAATCCAAAAAGTTTATATCCTTGGGAGACAGATGTTCATTATACCGTTGAAGGTTATAAAATAGTTTCTGAAGTTATTGGAAAAAACTTGAAATGACAATAAATATCAAATTATGAAAAAAAAAATTTCATTTTTAATTTCTTTCTCATATCTTTTAATTTCATTATTTATACTCAGCTATATTGTGTATCGTTCAGAAATTCATCATGATGGGTCTATGTCAAAATATTATTTTAAATACTACCTTGTCTCAGTTTTACTTTTATCTTTTTCTATTACTTCTTTTTTTTTTAGTGAAGAATTTAAATATAAAACTACCACATTAATTATTTCAGTTTTTTTTGTTTTTTACATTTTAGAAATATATTTATTTTTATCTAAAGATGATTTTTCAAATGGTAAGTTTTATAAAAAACTTAAATCTGAATATGAAGACTTAGTTGTTAGGATTCCTCCAAACTTCTATGCAAAGGAAAAAGGTAAAGATTTATTTCCAGTATCAGGAATATCAAACAAATTTACAATATTATGTAAGGAATATGACGAAGTAATTGTCTACAAAAGTGATAGATATGGGTTCAATAATTTAGATGATGTATGGGATGAAAATCAAATTGAATATTTGATCATTGGAGACTCTTACGCTCAAGGAGATTGTGTGAAAAGAGAACATAACTTATCTGGAAATCTTCAAAAAATATCAAATAAAAGAGTAATAAATCTAGGATATGCAGGTAATGGGCCTCTAATTGAGTATGTTAGCTTAAAAGAGTATTTGCCATTAACCAAAGTTAAAAAAATACTATGGATTTATTATGAAGGTAATGATTTAAATTTTACTAATCTTGGAACCGAGTTACAGGATAAAATACTCTCAAAATATCTGAGAGACAAAAATTTTACTCAAAATCTTTATTTAAAACAAGCTCAAATCAACTCAATGGCAACAAGTCAATTAGAGAAAAGCTTAGCTGAATATGAAAAAAAGATAATGTATGACAAATTTAAAATACTTAAACTTTTTAATCTTAGATATTTAATAACAAATTTTGAATTAACAAATGAAAGAGAAAGTTACAAAATTAGCCAAGAATTTAAAAATATCATTTCTATGACAAAAGAATTAGCAGATAAAAACGGAATAGATCTTTACATTGTGTATATTCCTGACAATTACAGATATAATAAAAAAAAAAAATTTTTAGTAGAAGACATTCATGATTACAAAAAAATAATTAATTACTTTAGAGAAGTAAATATTCCCGTTATTGATATTCATTCTAAATTATTAAAAAATAATGATGATCCAAATTTAAAAAGATTAAATCAATATCATTTCTCTAAAGATGGTTATCGAGTGATATCAGAATATATTTACAATTTCATATTAGATTATGAAGAAAACTAACTTAAAATATATAACACCTACTCTACCCCTATAAATCCTAAATAGCCTTTTTTTTCATCCAATGAAATTACAAAAGTTTTTAAATTTTTAAGGTAAATTATATCTCTTATTCTTTTTCCAATGAATATTTTTTCAAAATATTGCAATTTAGTAAAATTTTTATCAAATTTAACTCTATACAAACTTGATCCATTTAATGACGTAATTAAGAAATTATTAATCCAGAAATCTGAAAAATTTTTAGGAACGTTTATTAATTGCGATATCCCAATCGACTGAAAAAAAACAAATAAAGGTTCGATAAAATTATTATCAGAATGTGATTTTTTATAAAAAAATTTTTTATTTTTTGGTTCTTGATTTGGATATAACTCTCCATATGAAGAAATTGGCCAACCATAATTTCCTTTATATTTGATTAGATTTATTTCATCTCCGCCTCTTGGACCATGTTCTGTTGAAAGTATAAAATTATCTTTTGTAACAAAAAGTCCCTGTGGTGTACGATGACCTTTAGAAAAAACATCATATTCACCCTTATAATTCACAAATAAAATTTTTCCGAAAGGAGACTCATCATCCTGAGCTAAATAATTTGCTGAGTTTCTTTTTTCTTTATTTTTTAAAGTAACACCCCAAACATCTATTGAAACTAATAAACCTTTTTCTTGTTCATGAATATATTCAAACAATCTTCCAGCAAAATATTTTGGTTGACATTCTGATGTTTCAAAAAATTTATTAAATTTCAAAAAATCTTTATTAAATTTTGCTTTAGCAATATTAAATGAAAAACAATTTTCTGAAATATATCTTGAAAATGATACAATCAATTCTTGTTCAATTTTTAAAATATCCAAAATTTGAATTTTTTCACTATCTAAATTTGAAGATATATTTTCTATATTATAATCGATATCGTTTTTAATAATTTTACTATTTAAGAAAAAAAATGGACCTGACTCTGAAGCAATAATGATATCTTCATCAAAGTTTTCTAAAAAAAAATTAGATTTTGAATGATATTTTCCATCATAATTTTTTAGAACCAATTCGCTATTAATCTTTTCCTGTATTGAAAACTCTTTATAAGATAATTTTAAGAACTGAGTTTGGGGAAAATCTAATTCATTATAATGTTTTTTAAAATGATTAGTTTTTTCATGCTTTTCCAATTTATCTAACTTTAATTTTAACTCATCTGATAAAATTGTTTTTTTTACCAAAGTTTTAATTAATGGAGAAAAATAAGATCTTAATTCTGTTTTTAAAACTATTAAACTGAACAAAAAAACAACTATAAGAAAAGCTGAAATAATTATTAAAAATTTGTTTTTTATCATTATCTCTTTTAACAAACTAATTTATAAAATATATCCCCTTTTATGTCTCAAATAAAAATTATTTAATAAGATTGTAAAACATTAAATTTATTGTTTTAAGCTCAAAAATCATTTAAACATGCTCTTTAAAACTTAAATATGGAAACGAAAATAGGATCAAATAAAAGCTTTGGTATAGTATTTGGAATTTTTTTTCTGATTATTTTTCTTTGGCTTCTTGTTAATAATAGTTCTTTAAGTTATTGGTTTTTATCAATTTCTATAGTATTTTTTATTTTAGGTTTTATTAATTCCAAGATTTTAAGTCCACTGAATTATATTTGGGCAAAATTTGGGATTTTATTAGGAAAAATTATTTCCCCATTAATTATGATAATTATATTTTTTGGTGTTGTAACCCCAATTGGTCTTTTTATGAAATTACTTAATAAAGATCTTCTTTCATTAAAAAAAAATGATGATAAAACATATTGGATTAATAAAGACGACAAAATCCAAAGCAAGATGAAAAATCAATATTAAAGAAACTATGAATTATTTATCTTTTTTAAAAGAATTTTGGGATTTTTTAAAAATAAGAAAAAAATATTGGTTATTGCCTATCATCATTGTCTTACTAATTTTTGGATCGTTAATAGTATTAACGCAAGGAACAGCTGTAGCGCCATTTATTTATACAATTTTCTAAATGACTTCAATTTTAGGAATTTCTGCTTTTTATCACGACAGTGCGGCAGCGATAATCAAAGATGGAGAAATAATTGCAGCCGCACAAGAGGAGAGATTTACAAGAAAAAAACATGACTCAAGCTATCCTGTTAATGCTGTAAAATTTGTTCTCGATTATACCGGACTTAAAATTAGTGAAATTGATCATATTGTTTTTTATGAAAAACCATTTCTAAAATTTGAAAGATTATTAGAAACTTATTTAGCTTTTGCACCAAAGGGTTTTTTACAATTTAGCAAAGCAATGCCTGCGTGGTTAAAAGAAAAACTTTTCCAAAAAAAATTACTCTTCGATCATCTTAAAGAACAGGATGCATCTTTTAATAATGAAAATAAAATTAATTTCTCTGAACACCACTTAAGTCATGCTGCCAGTGCTTTTTACCCCTCTCCTTTTGAGGAAGCAATTATATTGACAGCTGATGGTGTGGGTGAATGGGCTACAACAACTGTTGCGATAGGTAGAGGAAATAAATTACAAATTAAAAAAGAAATTCATTTTCCTCACTCTCTGGGCTTATTATATTCAGCTTTCACTTATTATACTGGTTTTAAGGTTAATAGTGGAGAATATAAATTAATGGGTTTAGCCCCTTATGGAGTGTCAAAGTATACTAAAGAAATTAAAGATAATTTAATTGATATAAAAGCTGACGGATCTTTTAGAATTAATCAAAAATTTTTTGATTATGCAACAGGGCTAAGGATGACAAATGAAAAATTCCATAAATTATTTAATCAAAAGCCAAGAGATAGTAAAAAAGATCAAATAACTCAATTCCATATGGATATTGCAGCTTCTATACAAGAAGTTACTGAAGAAGTGATGATTAATTTAGCTAGCTCTCTCAAAAAAGAATTTAATATTGAAAATCTATGTTTAGCTGGAGGAGTGGCTTTAAATTGTGTTGCTAATGGAAAAATATTAAAAAATAAAATTTTTGATAATATTTGGATACAACCAGCTGCTGGTGATGCCGGAGGTTCTTTAGGTGCAGCTCTAGCTTTTAATTATTTAGAATTAGATAATAAAAGAATAATTGCTAAACCTGATGGGATGAAAGGATCTTACTTGGGTCCTGTGTATACTCAAAAAGAAATCGAAAAAGAACTAACCCAATTAGGAGCAAAATTTGAAGTTATGGAAAAAAATGAATTAATTAAAAAAACAGCCATTGATTTATCAAATGAAAATGCTGTTGGGTGGTTTCAAGGAAGGATGGAATTTGGACCTAGGGCTTTGGGCGGTAGATCCATACTAGGTGATCCAAGATCTCCAAGCATGCAAAAAAATTTAAATTTAAAGGTTAAATATAGAGAAAGTTTTAGACCATTTGCACCTTCTATACTTACCGACGATGTTTCAAAATGGTTCGAGCTAAAAGGCGAAAGTCCATATATGCTTCTTGTTGCAAAAGTTAATAAAGATAAAGTTTTTAAGATGTCAGAATCTGAGGAAAAGTTATTTGGTATTGATAAGCTTAATATAAAAAGATCAGAAATACCAAGTGTGACTCATGTTGATTATTCCGCAAGAATACAAACTGTAAATGAAGAGACTAATCCCGATTACTTTATGCTCATTAATGAATTTAAAGAAATAACAGGATGTCCAATTTTGGTAAATACTTCATTTAATGTTAGAGGTGAACCTATTGTCAATACTCCAAAAAATGCCTTTGATTGCTTTATGGGTACTGAACTAGATAAGCTAGTAATAGGAAACTGTTATTTAGATAAAAAAAAACAATTACCTAAAAATAAAAAAAACTATATTCATAAATTTGAATTAGATTAAATTTAAAGTATGAAACTTTTTAATAAATTTTTTTCAATAATATTTTTACTAGGCTCTTTGGTACTTTTAAGTTTTGTGTTTTATAGATCCGAAATTTTTCATGATGGTCAAAAACATACCTTTTATTTGAAATATTATATTTTTTCAATAAGCTTATTGATAAGTTCAATCATATTTTTTTTTCTAAAAGAAAAAATTAAAATTTTCACCTCAATATTAATAATTTTTTTATTTTTTTCTTTTTATATTTTTGAGACCTTTTTATTTCTGGACTCTAGAGAATTTAGAGTTTGGAAGTCAGGAGTTAAATACGATAAAAGGTCTGAAATTGAATTTTATAGCTTTTCAAAAAAAAATGATAACGATATCAAAATGATTGTAGCGCCTGTTAATTTCTTAAAAAATGATAAATTAGAAATATTACCACTTTCAGGTATTTCAAATAAAAAAACTATTCTTTGTAACGAACACGGTTACAATGCCATTTATAAAAGTGATCGTTATGGTTTTAATAATCCAGATCTTGAATGGGACAAAAAAAATATTGATTTTCTTTTAGTGGGGGACTCTTTTACTCACGGGACATGTGTTAATACTCCTGATAGTATTGCAGGAATTCTCAGAAAATTAAATAAAAATACAGGTGTAATTACACTAGGTTATATGGCAAATGGACCATTGCTAGAATACGCATCATTAAAGGAGTATTTACCAATTGTAAAACCAAAAAATGTAATTTGGCTTTATTATGAGAATGATTTATGGGATTTAAAATTTGAGTTAAAAAATAAGATACTACTTAACTATTTAAATGATAATAAGTTTTCTCAAAATCTCTATCAAAAACAGGATCAAATAAATGAAATTGTACAAAAACAGTTAGATATTTTTGAAAGTGACTTTAAAAATTCTGCAAGAGTTAATACAAATTATTCAATAAAAAAATTTATTAAATTACATAATTTAAGAATATTTTTTAAATCTTTATCAAATGAAAAAATGTTGAGAACAATTTCACCACAATTTAAGAGTATTATTAAATTAGCTCATGATTATGTAAAAAAAAATCAGAGTAATTTTTATTTTGTTTATATTCCAGAATATAAAAGATATAAAAAAAATCTTCAAAATGATTATTCTTTTAATGATTATGAAAAAGTTATCAATTATGTAAAAAGTTTAAATATTCCAATAATTGATTTAAATGAAGAACTTTTTCAAAAAAATAAAGATCCGTTATCACTTTACCCATTTAGAAAAAGGGCTGCAGGATTTTCCCCCGAGATCAATGTTACAGTAACAGATATTATTTATAATAAGATAAAACAAAATAATTGAATTTAATGTTAAATTTAAGATTGGCAAAAAAAAAAGATATAAATAACATCCAAAAATTTATTCATTTAAATTTCAAAAAAAATCATATTTTAAGTGAAAATAAAGAGTTATTCAATTGGCTATATGTAAACAAGAATGTGAATTGTTTAATGGCACTAAATAAAAAAAAAATTGTTGGCATTTATTTATTTACACCATTAAACCAATTTGACAAAAAATTACCAACTAACCAAATTTTTTTATCTACATGGACAATTGAAGGTTTTAAAAAAAAAAACAATTAGCAACGCAAAAAATAAACAATCGGTAGCAATAGCAATTAGAATGCTAAATAAAATTTATCAATTTCTAGAAAAAAAATTTACTATTAATGTAGGTATTGACCCAAGATTAGTAAAATTTCATGAGCTTAAAAAAATTAAATCTACAATTTCCAATCACCATTTTATAGTTTCACCTAAGGTGAAAACATTAAAAATTTTAAAAGATGTTAGTAAAAATTTTATTAATAATACAAAAAATAATAATAAAAATTACAGTTATTTTGAAATAAAAAATAAAAACCAATTTAAAAAATTCAATTTAAATCGATTATTTAGTTTTCAAGTTCCTATTAAATCAATTGATTATTTAGTTAATAGATATTTAAAACATCCAATATACAAATATCATATATTTGCAATTTCAAATAAAACAATTAAATGCTTGTGTGTATTAAGAATTGTGAATCTGAAAAATACAAATATTATTAGAATGGTTGATTATGTCGGTTCAAATCAATCCTTTGGGATTCTTAAAAATTTTTTTATTTCAATTCTAGATAAATATAATGCAGAATACCTAGATTTTTACAGTTTTGGAATTCCATTAAAAAATTTAAGAAGATCTGGGTTAATTAATAAAAAAGAAGATAAAAGTTTTATTGTTCCAGATTGGTTTGACCCATTTGTTTATAAAAATATTGATATACCAATAGGCTGCTTAAATCTTAAAAAAAAAGATAAAAACAAATTTAGAGTTTTTAAAGGTGATGGTGATCAAGATAGACCTAACTAATTTTAAGTAATTTAAATACTCAAACTTTCAACATTTGAACTTTTAGATAGCTCTCTAAATCTAACTTTAGATAATTTTTTTTCTTCAACAAAGGCTAATCCAGGTATTTCTTTAAGCACCTCTTGCTTGGGTAATTTATTTCCATTTTTGATCATTTCTTTGACTAGTTCAGCAACAGTAACCTCACCCTCACCTAAACTACACAAATCTATATTTCTATCTTTTAAAACATTTTCAAAATCTCCAGTCGGATATGGGCCCCCTACAAATAAAGGTGTTTTAATTCCTTTTTCCCTTAAAAATGATATTAATCTATGACAGAAGTCTCTATAAAATGTCATAGTACTAATTCCTATAACATCAGGGTTAAAATCATTAACCACTTTTACTGCTTCATCATAGCTATCAAAATCTAATCTTGATTTTAAAATTCTACCCTCAATTTTTCCTTTAAATTCTCTATCTAAATAAGATTGAAGTGCAATTAAACCTAAAGGTGGTTCCATCAAAACTCTTTCTTGAGAGTCGCTTTCACTAGAAAAATAGCCAGATACATTCATAAATAATATTTTAAAAGCACCTTTTTCAACTTTTTTCTTGGGAAATTTTTCATAAATTTTCTTATTCAATTCTGGAACAATTAATTTCTTTTCATCAAGACAGTTTTCAATTTTTATTTCTGATCTTTTTATTCCAGCTATTCTTAAAAGATCATCTAAATTTTTTACTTTTCTTGGAAAATAACTACTATATTTTTGATTTAATTCATCTTCACAAAAATTTTTCATTTGATAAGGAAGCACAGACAAAAGTCTTTCCTTATTCAAAACATAATCTTTTAAAAAAACAGTTTTTACAGCTTTAGTAAAGTCTTGAGAAAAATTCATAGAAGGTGAAACATCTTCATAAGATAAGTCTTGAGATTTTTTAATTATTTCATCTGGAACTCCTTGCTCCCTAGCAAATTTTTCTATCTCTGTATTAGGAAATGCTCTTACAGTTAACAAGTATGGAAAATGAATCCATTTTAAACTTTTAATAAAATTTAATGTCATCATTGCTTCCTCCTCTGTCTCTGTAGGAAAGCCATGCATTGCATTTAATCCTAAAACTACATGAGGATATTTTTTTGTAATATATTCAGCGTTTTCATAAAATTTTTCTAAGTTCAAATTTTTTCTCATTACTTTTTGAAGTCTATCCGAACCGCTCTCCAATGATATATTTACACCTAAACCTCCTGCTTCTACCATCAAATCAATTCCTTCTTTATCTAAGAGATCACCTTTTAATGCACTGGGAAAGAAAAAACTTAAATTTAATTTATGTTTTAAAACAAGTTTGAAGAATTGTTTGAAATCTTTTGCTTTTACATTAAAAATATCATCAATAAATTCAATTCTCTTTACACCTATATCTGCAAGCAATTTTACTTCCTCAAAAATATTATCCACACTTCTTCTGAAGTGATGAAGTGTTGTTTTATAAACATCACAATAAAAACATCTATAGGGACAACCTCTTGTTGCTTGAACAGCCATAGAATGTTTTACACCCGCGTGGCCTATGTAATCTCTGTATTTTTCATAATTAACTAGTGACCTATCATAAAAAGGTAAAGTATCTAAATTAGAAATTTGATTTCGTGTAGGAGTTTTAATTATGTTTAAATTTTTATTCATTGGTAATAGGTTTTATAAATATTATATTAGTTCATAAGTCAATATCTTATTTTGTAAATCTATTGGATAAAATAAACTTTAAATCTTCAATTTTTAAATTAATTGGGTTATTAGATAATCTCATTAAATTAACACCTGACATTATCTTTGGTAAAAGTATTTCTTTTTTTAGATTAAGCTTGTTGAAGCCATTCTCTGTTCCAGACTTTTTTTTTAAATCTTTAATAAACTCTATTAATTCAAAAATATTTTTAGAATTTGTTAATCTAAATAATAAATTATATCTTCTTTTTAAATCAAATTTAGACATTGATTTTTCTAAATTCAAATAATTAAACAACAAAAAATCGTCCAATGTAATTGACACGGCATTACCATGTGAAATCCCAAAATGGGATGTTAATGGGTATGAGACCGCATGTGGTGCGGTTGTTTTAGATATTGCTATAGCTTTTCCAGCTAAATTAGCTCCTAAAGACATTTTAAATGAGTTGTTAGAATTAGGTTTATTAATAAAATTTAAGTAATTACCCAAACTAAGTTTGAGAGACTTCTTGGCATATATCAAACTTTTTTGATTTGATTTCAAAGAAATTAAAGATTCCATTGCTTGTGAAATTGCATCAAAACCTGATGAAATTTTCAATTTTTTATTATTCTTAATTATAAATTTTGGTACTAAAAAAAAATTATCTGGAATAATTTCTTTTCCTTCTACTGAATATTTTATTTTATTTATATAAATTACTGCTCCTGAAGTTACTTCTGATCCAGAACCAGCGGTAGTAGGAATTGCTATTAATTGGGAAATCTTTCTAAATTTTTTTTTTGAAAAAATAATATTTTTTTTTAAATTATCTAAATCATTCAGATTATTAGCAATCTTAGCATAATCTATTACTGATCCACCCCCAATTGCAAAAATTATATCTGGATTAAATTTCTTTAAATATATAATAATTTTTTTTAATTCACCTAAAGTGGGTATATTTTCTCTTTTAAAGAAAAAGTTTGTATTTTTACTAAAATATTTTTTAAAGAACTTGTTAGCACCAGAATTATAATAAGATTTTTTTCCAGTAATAATAAATTTTTTTTTTTTATCTATTTTTTTTAGGAACTTAATCAGATCATTTTCTGTATTATAATTCATATATTAATTTAAGAATTCATAAAATTGTTCTTTATAAATTTAAAATTTGAAGGACGACCTAACTTTTCTATTGAACCAGAATTAATCTTAATTTCCAAAAAAGATGGTCCTGTTGAATTAATAAATTTTTTTAATTTAGAATTAATCAGATTCTTACTATCAATTAAAAAATAATTTTTATAACCTATTGATTTAGATAATTTGCTAAAATCAATTTTAAATGCATCTGTTTTTTGATTACCAACTGACTCGTGAGAATTATTATTAAATAAAACATGTTTAAAATTTTTTTTAGCATTAATGCCAATTGTGGCTAATGAACCCATATGCATCAAAACTGAACCATCACCATCTAAACAAATTATTTGTTTATTTTTCTTAAATAGAGATGTTGCAAGTGAAACGGAACCGGTATGACCCATACCACCTACCATATAGAAATCTTTTCCGTTTGTTAAATTATTTTTTGACCTAATCATGTGTAACTCTCTAGATGTAAAACCAGTAGATGACAAAATCAAATTATTTTTTTTTATAATTTTTAAAATCTGTAAAATAATATTTTTTCTATATGGGAGTTTTGGATTTATTTTAATTGAAGGTTTTTTTTTATATTTTGAAATTAATTTTTTATTCTTAATTAGAACTGCGACTGGCTTAGATTCCAATTTAGCCTTTTTTAAAAGAATGCTTACCTTTTTCAGATCTTTTTGATCATTTAACTCACAATAATTAATGTTCATAATTTTTAATAAATCTTTTGTTATCTTTCCTTTAACTATATGCTGGGGCTCATCAATAGTTTTTGGAGCCCCTCTCCATCCAATTATCAATATCATTGGTATAGAATAAACTTTGGAATGTGCAATTGATGTTAAAGGGTTAACAGCATTTCCCAGACCTGAGTTTTGCATATAAATACAAGGAATTTTTTTTGTAGATAAAAAATATCCCACTCCATGTGAAACTGCAGATCCTTCATTAACTGCTACCAAGTGATTTTTTTTATTTTCCAAATATACAGAAAGTGCCTTTAAAACACTGTCTGGTACTCCTGTGAAAAAATTTACTTTATTTTTTTTTAGAGTTTCAATAAGTTTCTCAATGTAAATCATAATTTTGTGTAAATTTAAGAATAAATATAAATAATACTTTAATTGATATAATGAACAAATTAAACATTATAATGTACCATTACGTAAGGGAGTCAAAAAATTCTAAATTCCCAAACATAAAAAGTCTTGAATTAAATGATTTCAAGGATCAATTAAATTATTTAAAAAAAAAATATAAAATTCTTAATTATGAGGAATTTTTATACTATAGCGAACAAAAAAAAATTCCTAAAAATTCATGTATGTTAACTTTTGATGATGGATACAAAGATCATATTAAATATGTTCTCCCTGAGTTAAAAAAAAGAAATATTTCTGGATTTTTTTTTCCTTCTGCTAAGACCATTATGGAAAATTCTATTTTGGATATAAATATTCTTCACATTATACAATCTAAAGCTTTATCTGAGATAGATTTGTTTAAAGATTTAAATTTTTTATTGATAAAAAATAATTTTTTAGAAAAAGAAATTAAATATTTTAAAAAAAATTATTTTTATAATGGAAGATATGACTCAAAATATATTAGATATTTTAAAGAAGTACTTCAAAATATGAAAATGACTTCAAAAAAAAATAAAATTTTAGAAATCTTATTTAAAAAATATGTCAAAATTGAAATTAATGAAGTTGCAAATTCAATATATCTTTCTCGTCAGGATGTAAAAGAATTAATCAATAATAAAATGTATGTCGGAGGTCACGGATATGATCATGTAAGATTGGGAAGACTAGATGAAAAAGATCAAAAAAAAGAAATTGAAAAAACTATTAAATTTTTAAAATTCATAAAAGCTCCAATTAAAAATTGGCTTATGTGTTATCCTTATGGATCTTATAATTTAAAAACTATTGAAATTTTAAAAAAAAAAAATTGTCTTGGTGGACTAACTGTAAAGGTTGGAAATAATAATTTTACAGAAGACAACTTGTTTGAGTTAAAAAGATATGATACGAACGATTTTATATAATAATAAAAAAACTTGTGAAATATAAATTAATTTTTTTATTTGATAAAAAAAATATATGGATAAAAAAATATATTAATCCAAGTGATTTTATTTTTAAAAATAAATTTATAGTAAGAACTACATCAAATCTAAAAAAGTTACAGAAATATGATATTGTTATTATTTTAGGTTACACGAAAATTATCAATCCCAAAATTCTTTCTACAAATAAATTAACTATCATAGTTCATCCTAGTAAATTACCTGCGAATAAAGGATTTGCCCCAATTGCATATCAAGTGCTTAAAAATAAAAAAAATATTTATTTTTCTATTATCAAATTAGAAAAAAAAGTTGATTCCGGAGATATTATTCTTCAAAATAGAGTATCTTTAAATGGAACAGAATTATCAAATGAACTTAGAGAAATTCAAGCATATCAAACTATAAAAATAATAAAAAATTTTCTTAAAAATTACCCTCGAATGAAATTAAAAAAACAAAAAGGGAAAGGTAATTTTAATAAACGAAGAACCAAAAAAGACTCTGAAATAAATATTAATAAATCAATTAAATCACAATTTAATCATCTAAGAATATGTGATAACGATGAATATCCAGCCTTTTTTAAATATAAGAATAATAAATATTTACTTAAAATTTACAAAGAAATTAAAAATTAGGATTTTTCTTATTTAATATTTTAAGATCTAAAGTATGTCTTAAGTTATTTTTTATTTGATACTTAAACATTGTTTGAAAATCATTCTTTATAAAATTAAATTTTTTTAATCTTTTTAAAGCATAAACCCAATATAAACTCTCATCCTCTTTTCTCATTCTTGCCTCGAATATTGGTAAGTGTTCTGGGATAAAAGTATTTTTAACTCTTGCAAAGATCAAAAAAATAAACAGAGCAATTTTAGCTTTGTCTTGTTTTACTTTATCGATTTTTTTCACATAATTTATTTTTCTAAGTATTTTTTCATAATCAATTTTATTTTTTGGACAAATATTAAATCCACCATGTGTATAATAAGAATTTTCTCCTACAATACATTGTTTTCCAAATGATGGATATTCAACACCTACAGATCCATGTGAAGTAATAGCAATATCAGTAATCATTTTTATTGATGTTGGATTTAAATTTTCGGGCACCGATCTTATGTGATCAAACTCACCTTCAATACTTCTTATAATTTCATGAAAATTTATTTTAGTTTTATATCTAGCTTCGTTAGGATGTTGTCTTATTAGCCAATTAACATTTCTTATTTTTTTTATTAAATTTAGTGTATTTATTGACCAGCTATAATTATCTTTATAAAGTTTTTTTCTACCGTGTTGAAAATTACCATCTATCATGTATGGTAAAAAAATTGTAACTATCTTTTTTTTTGAACTCCAATTATTTATTCTACAAAGATCATTTTTATTTAAAGAAACAAGTTTACTTATTTTGATTGATTTATTTTGAAAATTTGGATCTTCAGTATTTTTCCATTTTGATATTATTTTTTTATCAGTACTAATATAATGTGCCCAAGCCTTGCCATATAATTTGTTTTTAAATTGAGAATTATATAACTTATCTACAAGCTTAATTGCTTTAAATTTATATTTATTCCTAAAAATTTTTTTTAAAACAGATAACGAAAATTTATTTTTTATATCATATCTTTCGTTAAAACTATCATAGATTCTCACACTTATCTTATCTGTTCCTGTTCTTGTAAAAATAGTTTTTTTTGACCTTAAGGCATTTTGAAAAAGAATGCTTAATGGTAAAAATTGTTTTTCTGCTTGTACAAGTTTTGTAATTTTTTTTTCTTTAAATAAATTTGAAAAAAAAACATTAGCCATTAAAGCTTGTGCAAATAAAACTATCATTTTAAGTTTAATATTATTGGAAGAAGGTATTCTTGAATATCTTATAAAAGTATCATAAGTTGTTAATCCAATATCAATATTATTGATTTTTAGATTACAAAGGTCTTTAGTGTTACTAATATTTCTCAATATTTTTAGTGCCTTAAAAATATAATAAGATCGTACAAAGAAATTTTTATCATCAAAATAGTAAAATTTTTTAATTCCAAAACTTTTAAATAATTCCTCACCTTTGATGTCCCCCTTATTTAACAAACCTCGACATTCAGAATTATAAAAATAACTTAAATATTTTCCAATTGTAATGTTGTTTAATGAGCACTGCGCTTGATTTATAAAATTATCAATTAGAATAATCTTATCATTTTTTATCTTAATATTTTTTTTTTCTATTTCTTCCCATTTTTTCTGATTATAAAATAAAAAATTTTTAAATTTTTTACAATTTATTGGGTTAATTTTTTTTTCAAAATAAAAATAATTGACATAATCAATCAAATTTAAATTTTGAAAAATATACTTTAGATATTCGTATCTTTTTTTTAAAATTTGAATTTCATAAAGAATTATTGATATAAAAAACTTTAAAATTATCATAAATTATTCAAATTTATCACTTATTAAAAGTATCTCTTGATCTTATAAATTAATAGTTTAAGTTCAGCATGTATAACGTTCAATTATTGAACAGTAAAGACAAAATATAATCTTTATTTATATAAATAAAAATTCTATTTAATGAAAAAAAATTGGAAAATTTTAATTACCAATAAAGACAGAAAAAACATTGTAGTACTATTTTTTGTTTTACTTCTGTCTACATTTGTTGAAATGGTGGGCATTAGCTCAATCCCAATTTTTGCTATAATAATTACAGATTCTTCTCAACTAACTAATTATCTTCCCTCATATATAAATTTAGATTTTTTTTTAAATTTTGAAAAAAAAAAATTAATTTTTTTCACTTCATTTGGTTTGCTTTTGATCTTTATTTTTAAAAATTTGATTTTAACCTTTATCAATTATTTTCAAGCTTATACAATCAAACACTTAAAAATAAATATTTATCAAAAATTATTTAGATTATATATCAACTCAAATTATGAATTTCATATAAGTCAAAATCCATCCTTTTTAATTCGAAATATAACATCTGAAGTTGGAAGAGCTGCAAATTATATTCTAAATGTATTAAATTTAATTAAAGAGTTTTTAATAATGATTACTATTTTTTTCTTATTACTTTTTGTTGATTTTAAAATTTCATTACTAACTTTTTCATTGCTTGGTTTATTTTCTCTAATATTTTACTTTTTATCAAAAAAAGGTGCAAAAAAAAGAGGGGAAATTGTACAGGTAGTTTGGGCATCAATTTTAAAAGCAGTTAATCAGGGTATAGGTTCAGTAAAAGAAACCAAAATTCTAAATAAAGAAAAATATATAACTAATCTTTTTGATAAAAATGTAAATATCCTTGAAAAATATAATTTACATCAAAGTTTTATGATTTCATTGCCAAGGATTTTTTTGGAAATTATCGCAATTTTAACAATTGTGACTGTCACAATTTTATTTTTTATATTTGAGAGGGACGAAAGTACATTTGTCCCTCTTATATCTTTAATTACAGTTGCGTCTTTAAGATTAATTCCATCATTCAATACAATTACTTCATCTATTGCTAGAATTAAATATCTTCATCCTGCATTTAGATTAATTTCTCAGCAAATTAAGGAAGCTTCTATAAATATCCAAATTAATAAAAATAGTTCAAATGATAAAATTTCAAATTCAAGTCTTAATTTTAAAAATAAATTAGAATTAAAAAATATTGATTATTTTTATCCAAACTCAAAAAAAAAATAATTGATAATCTTTCACTAGAAATTTCATTCGGAGAAATAGTTGGTATCATAGGTCAATCGGGTGCAGGTAAAAGTACTCTTATTGATATTATAACTGGATTGTTAATACCATCCAAAGGAAAAGTAATAATTGATGGTAATGAAATTAATTTTAACGAAAAAAATTGGCAAAACCAAATAGGATATATTCCACAAGAAATTTATCTTTTTGATGATACTATTAAAGCAAATATTGCCTTTGGAATTGATAAAAACAAAGTTAATGATGAACACTTGAATCAAGCAATTAAATTAGCTGAACTAGATAAATTCATAAATGATTTACCTGAGAAAGAAAATACAGAAGTTGGAGATAGAGGAATAAGGTTGTCAGGTGGCCAAAAACAAAGAATTGGAATAGCCAGATCACTTTATTTTAGACCAAAAATTCTAATTTTTGATGAACCAACTAGTTCTTTAGACCAAGAAAATGAAAATAAAATTATGAAACATATTTTTTCATTAAGTGGGGATTTAACAATTATAATTATTTCTCATAAATTGACTACCTTAAACAAATGTAAAAAAATTATTAATATTGAAAATGGAAAAATAAAAGAAATATCTGATTATGATACCCTTGTAAAAAATCAATAATGTCAATGAAAAAAAAATATCTTGCTACTATAAGAAGTTTTTCTGGACTAGGTAGTCATTTTCATGCTCATGATTATTTATGGGAAAAATTATCAAAATCATTTGACAAAATATTTGTTATTAATGATGATAATTTGAAATACTTTCCTTTTTTAACTCAAGATTGGATAGAAAAAAACTATGATTTCAAAAAAATTAAAGAATTTGCCCCTGAAAATGTTGAATTAATTAATCCATCAAATATCAAAGATTTTGATAATTTTGTTAATGACAAAGAATTGTTGATCATAAATCAATTTAGAAGACTTTTTCCAGATTTAAAAACTCATTTGCTTCTAAAAAAACATAATTTTAAACAAATACAAATCACAAATTTTGGTCATGGTACTGGCATGTCTCAACATGTATCAATCAAGAGTCCCTTCAAAGCTTTAGGATGGTACTTTAAAATCTTTTCAAAAAAACTTACTTTGATTTTATCTTGGTTAGGATTTATTAATCAGATAGAGATAAGATTTATAAGTGATAAAAAAATTATTGATAATATAAATAAAAGTAAACTAAAAAAATTTCTTTATAATAAAAAATTTTTTTTCTCAAAAGAACTTGTCCTAGTAAATAGTAGAAATTACGATATTCTAAATGATAGGAAGGAAAAATCTAGCGAGAAATACATTGTTCATCTTAATGCAAATCTTAACTATTGGCAAGAAGTTGAGCTAAGAGGAAAATTAGATGAAAAAAAAATTAGAGACCACTATCATCATCTAGAAAAATTTTTAAACAAATTATCAAGAAAATATAATAAAAAAATAATTGTTTGCTTACATCCAGCATATGATTTATTTGAAACAGATAAATATTTAAAAAATTTTGAAGTGGTAAAGTACAGAACAAGAGAATTTATCTACAAAGCATTTTTAGTTACAAATTTTGACTCTAGTGCAATTACTGATGCAGTTCTTTTAAAAAAAAAAATTATAGGTTTAATATCAAACCATATGACAAAAAATGAAATTGAACATTCTAAAAGCCAGGCAGATAGATGTGGATATCTAACAATGAATTTTCAGAATGAATATGATTTTGACAAAGAAGAACTCATTAAAAAATTAGATAATCAAATTTCTGAATATGAAAAAAAAATTATTTCAAACTTATGTATTGAACCTGGTATAAATGGCACAGAAAAAATGATTAGAATAATTAAAGAGCGTTTTTTTTAAATTTTTTATTTTCTAAATATTTCAAACGATTTTTGTAAGATATTTGCGAGAGTTTCTTATCTTTTTTAATTAATCTTGTTATATTCTCTGGTGTTTCTGAGTATTTTTTTTCTTTTAATTGTGTAACAACTTTTTTTATAAGAAATAAATCTGATTTATAATCTAAACTATATTTAAATCTAGATAAATCATTTTTTCTATTTAAAATTTTTATTTTAAAAATATTTTCATTTTTCCAGAAACCATAAATATGTTCTTTATCTTCTTTACTTTGTTTCAATTTAGATAATTTTTTTAAACTTTTATAATTGAAAATTTCAATATCACTTCCATCTGGATATTTTGAATTTTCTGGTGGACAGGTATTGGATAGATAATCAAATTTTTTTTTTTTTGAATAATCTATACATTCTATTTATACTTTTGGGATCAACTAGAGGACAATCTGAGGTAATTCTTATTATATTTTTAACATTATATTTTTTGGAGCAATCTAAATATCTTTCTAGTAAATTGTTAGTACTACCTCTAAAAATTTTGATCTTATTGAATTTAGAAACATTGTTAATTAAATAGTCATTTTTTAATTTAGTTGTAGCAATTATGATTTCTTTTTTATCAAAATATTTGAAGAGTTTATCAATTAAATATTGTAGTACTGATCTGTTATCAATTTTTTTTAAAATTTTGTTAGGAAACCTTCTTGAACCAGTTCTAGCTTGAATAATTATTGCTTTTTCCACTTTAAGAAAAGTTATAAAATTTTATTTCTTTTGAAAACTAATGCTTTCTTTTCCTCTGGTCTTATACCAAATTTAGGCTTTGAAATTATTTTATTTAATTTATCAATCTCTACTCTCATTTTTTTAAACTGAAAAGGATCAATTGAAACAGGCTTATCAACGCAATTACTTTTTTTAGAAATCATAAAATGTTTTTCAATAATTTTTGCACCGAGTAATGCACTATAAATACTTGTTTTGATATCGTTAGTGTGATCAGAAAATCCAATAGTACAATTAAAATTTTTTTTTAAAAAATCTAAATTTGATAAATAACTTGTCTCATCTTTATTTGGGTATGAACTGATACAGTGCAAAATAGCCAATTCAACATTATTTTTTTTAAACAATCTGTAAGTTTTTTTAATTTCTATTAATTTAGCCATGCCTGTTGAAACTATTGTTGGTTTTTTTGTTGAAATTACCCTTTTTAATAATTGATAATTTGATATGTCAAAAGAGGCTATTTTATATAGTTTAACCTTCAATTTTTCCAAAAAATTAACAGACTCAATATCAAATGGTGTTGAAAAAAAAATTATCTTTTTTTTATCACAATAATTTTTAATTTTTTCAAAATGCTCATAGGAAAGTTCACATTTTTTTAATATTTTATAAACTGGGTTATCAACTTTTACTCTTTTTTTTGTTATATAAGTTTGAAATTTAATTGCATCTGCTCCTGATTTTTTAGCTAAGTCTACCAATTTAATAGCATGATTAACATTCCCATTGTGATTAATGCCTGCTTCGGCAATTAAAAATGGTTTTTTTAAATTTTTAATCATTTTAATGATAAACCACCATCAACAATTATATTTTGACCAGTAACATACTCAGTACTATCACTTGCTAAAAAAATAACAGTAGTTAGCAGATCCGATGATTGACCCATTCTATTCATAGGAACTCGTTTTTTATATCTTGATATAAATCTATTAGACTGTAACTTTTTATTTAATAATCCACCTGGTGAAATGCAGTTAACGTTAATATTTCTTTTTGCTAAAAGAACTGCATAATATTTAGTCAATTGAATTATTGAACTTTTTGAAGCTCCATAAATTTCTGGACTAAATCTATCGCCTTTAGAATAAATTTTAAAATCTGGGCTCAAAAAACCATAAATTGAACTAATATTTATAATTTTACCTTTTTTTAGTTTTTTTTTGTCAAACATTATTACATAATGTTTGATTAGATTGATAACACTCACAACGTTGGTCTTAAATATTTTATCTAATTCTTTTTCGGATCTTTTCTTAAAATTAGTAAATGTTGAGATTCCTGCATTGTTGATCAAAATATCAATTGTTCTCTCTTTATAAATTATTTTTTCTATTGTTTTTTTTAAACTTTTTTGATTTGTAATATCACACTTTATAAAATTAAAATTATATTTTGATATAGGTTTAGTTATATCTATCCCATAAACTTTTGAGCCTAATTTTAGAAATAAATTTACAATCGCTTGTCCAATTTGTCCATTACATCCAGTAATTAATATTACCTTATTCTTGAAATTAAAAAGTTTTTTAAGCATCTCGATATATTTTACATTTATTAATAAGATTGTTTAAAACATTTTTCATATCTCTTATTTTGACTACTTTTTTGCTATTTTCTATTAATTTTTTTCTTAAAGTAATATTTTTATATAAAGAATTAAAATTGTATTCAAAACTTTTTTTAATATTTTTTGGTTTAATAATTAAGTTTGCATTGAAATAATTTATACGTTTTGCATTAAAATATTGATCTTTATCTTGTGGTAGACAAATTGTAGGAATTCTAAAAAATAAACTATCAAACATTACTAATCCACCAGATACAATAGATACATCTGAATTAACTAATTTTTCATAAAATTTTTTTTTTGGGAAATATATTATTTTTATCTTTTGAAAATTAATAGATCTATTTTTTCTTACATTAGAACTCAAATATACATTTAAGTTTAAATTAAGACTTTTTATAATGTTTAAAATAAGCTTTGTGTAATTATTCTTATCCCAACCACCTAAATTTATGAAAATATTTTTAATATTTTTTTTGAATTTCGGTTTTTTATTAATTAAATCTTTTTTTCCATATGATGGTAAAATTAAATTTTTCAATGATCTTTTATTCTTAATGTTAATATTTTTACCTACCAAAGAATTTATTCTTAAATCAAAATAATTATGATTAGATCTATCATCAATTAAAATTATCTTTTTAAAGTAATTTTTAATTTTTTTTAATGTTTTTATCTCTATTTTGCTCCAATTATCTATAATAAGTATTTTTGCCTTATTTCTTTTTAAAATTTCAATTTCACTTGAGGAGTTTTCTCTTAAAAGCTTTTCATGAAAACTTATAAATTGAAGTTTATTTTCATTTAAAATTTTAGTAGCAATTTTATATTTCTTATTAGACTTAATTAAAAATTTAATTTCCTTATTTTTTATATTCAATTTCTCCTTTAATATTTTTGCTATAAATATACTTCTGTATAAATGGCCAGTTCCAATTTTCTTTACCTCGCCAGCATCACACCTAAATAAAATTTTAGTTCTCAAAAAATTTTTTAATAATTGTTGAAATATAATTAATGTCTTTTTTTGTCAATTTTGGGTCTAATGGCAAACTCAAAATATTATCACCAACGTATTTTGCAATTTTTGATGTTTTTTTTGTCCATTTAAGATTTTTTTTATAATAACTCATATCTGTTACACACCTATAATTGATACCAGCAGCAATCTTATATTTTTTAAGATATTTAACTAACTGATCTCTTTTTTTATGCGTCTTATCTTTATCAATAATTATAACGAATAGATGATATCCATGTTTAACTAAATACGGCCTTTCGTTTTGAAATAATAGGGGTAAGTTTTTTAGTTTTTTTTTATAAAAAGCATGTAGATTTTTTCTAATTCTCCAATTCTTTTCAATTTTCTTCAATTGCTCGATTCCAATAGATGAGTTTATATCGATCATATTATATTTTAATCCAAGCTCAGACACATCATAATGTTGAAATTTGGTTTTTTGATTTAACGCATCGGGCAAATGTCTTTTCCATGCATCTTTGGTCATTCCATGCAATCTCATTATCTTTATTCTATTTGCAATTTTTTGATTTTTGGTAATTAACATACCACCTTCACCTGTTGTTAAGTTTTTGGTTGCATAAAAACTAAAACATCCTGCCTCACCAAAATTTCCCACATGTTTTCCATAATATTTTGTTTCAATTGCGTGAGCACAATCCTCAATTATTTTTATAGAATTTTTTTTGCAAATTTTTAAAATTGGTTTTAAATTACATGGTAGTCCACCAAAATGGACTAAAATTATCGCCTTTGTTTTTTTAGTAATTTTTTTTTCTATTTTTTTTTCATCGATGTTTAGCGTATCTAAATTTATATCCACCAAAACAGGCTTTGCTCCAACTAATAAAATTGAATTTATTGTTGAACAAAAAGTCATGGGGGTTGTAATTACCTCGTCTCCACGTCCAATATTTAATGATAAAAGTGCCAAGTGCATTGCTGCGGTACATGAATTTACTGATAGAGCAATTTTAGATTTTTTATATTTTTTAAACATCTTCTCAAATTTTTCAGTAACTGGACCACTACCAATCCATTTTGACTCAATAACTTTTTTTACAGCCCTGATTTCATTATTCCCAATATCTGGTCTACCAAATCCGATGATTTCTCTTCTTATGCTGAATTTATTATTCATAGAGTCTTAAAAATTGTGAAATTATGATTAACTCATTAAGGGATTAAATATAAGCCTCACTATCCTTTTTGGCAATATTTCTCAATTCTTGTCTTAAATCTCTCTTTTCTTTCTCAGTATAATTCTCGATTCCAACAAATTTTTCTAATTCTTTTTCATTTTCTGGGATAGGAAATTCAGCAGATAACAAACCTTTTTCTATTTTTGTTAAAAGAAGATGAATTTCATCCTTAAATTTATTTCCCCAACGCAAAAGTAAAAGTTTCGAAAACTCATTGGCTGTAGGATTTTCAAAATTATATTGAATTTTGTTATCTTTTTCATTTATTTCATGAATATTGTTTGGCCACTCTTTAAATTTACTAAAATATGTAACCTCATTAAGTTTATCTCCTAAATAGTTCATAAACTCATCATTATCATTTTCACAATTTTTAATACAATCAATAAGTGGCCAAAGTTTTACTGGCCAAACTATATATGTTAAAAACAATTTACTTATTCTGTTTAATAATTTTCCATTTAAATCAGTATCAATTTGATCAAACTCAAGAACAGATTTGTGATCAGTTAAACTATTAAAATCATAACCTTTGGTAATTTCTTTCTCTCTTTCCTCATTTAACCAGCCTTTTTCTATCAACATTCTTCTTACTGGAGTTCCTTTGTAGGGATAAAATTTTCCATTTGTCTGAGTGTCAGTTTTACATAATTTATTCATTGCAATTGTTTTAAAAATATCTGACTGCTTTTCCATCGGTAAACCTAGCATGTTATATGATACCTTTTGAATTCCATTTATTTCCAATAATTTAAAAGCATTAAGATATGTTTCGTTTTCTGTTGGTTTATGTAAGATTCCATTTCTTAAATCTGGACTTCCAGTCTCAAGTCCCAATGATGCGCTCTTACAATTTGACTTTTTAAGTAAACTTGCAGAATGCGGTGTTATACTTTTTGCAGTTGTTTCAATTACATATGGTAACCCGATCTCCTTTGAATATAACTCAGCAAATTCTTCAAGACGCTCTCTGGACATAAGCAAAAATGTTTCATCCCAAAATTTTATAAACTCTATTTCATATTTTTCTTTTGCATATTTGATTTCTTCAATTACTCTTTTAATGCTTTTTTCTCTATGATAATTTTCTCCAGTCGATTTGTATATTGCTTGCATTTGAACATTGATACAGTATGAGCATTTATAAGGACAGCCACGGCTCATCTCAAAATCCCCGTATTTATAAACCTTTCCTTTAAATGGTTTATAGAAAGCTGTATCAGGATAAATAGACCAATCTGGCATTGGAAAATTATCTAAATTTTGCTCATAAGGTCGTACAATGTTTTTATGAATTGTTCCATCAGGATTTTTTACCCATAAATTTTTTATATTTAGAAAATCTTTTTTTTCGTCAATTCTTTTTGCAATATCAAGCATTACATATTCACCTTCTCCAACACAAACCATATCAAAACATTTTTCAGAAATAACTCCTGCTGGATCGATTGTTGCATGAACACCTCCAATAATTGTAGGAATATTACTAAAAGATAATTTTACTTTTTCCATAATTCTCAAGCCTAATGGATAGTCGTCACTAAGTGCAGATAGACCAATCATATCTGGTTTAAATATATTTATGTCCTCTATAACCTTCTCTATAAGTTGCGTATAAGTTACCTCTTCTCTTTTTGGAAGTCTTTCAGCATTTTTTGCTGCCATAAACTGTGAAACCTTTTCTCCAGTTTTGTTCCAATCTGTAAACTCTCCATCTCTTTTGACCTTATAAGCTGTACAATCAAAAAGTTTAAATGAATGTCCCTCTCTTTTTAAAATCGCAGATAAAGATGCTATCCCTATTGGTTTGTTTCCAGTCGCGTACTGGTTAGAGTATATCATGTAGAATTTCATGAGATATTAATACATTATAATATTTGATAATAAAATGATTTAATATAACACATTTATGAAAATATGTACTTTTAAAAAGGCAAAATATGATTGATTTTACTATAATGTTCAATAATTGAACGATATATGATATAATTTTACAATATCTAATCCAAATTAATTTATGAAAAAAAAAATACTTGCTTTAATTTTGGCGAGAAAAAACTCAAAAAGATTACCTGGAAAAAATTTAAGAAAAATTGGTAATAAATCATTAGTAGAATGGTCAATTAACTCTATCAAAAATATTGATGGAATAATTGATGTTTTAGTGTCCTCAGATGATAAAAGAATAATTAATATTGCTAAGAAAAAAGGTTCATTAGCTCCTTTTGTAAGACCAAGACAAATAAGCAAAGATAATACTAGTTCAGAAGAAACCTCGATTCATGCAATTAATTGGTATGAGAAGAATGTTGCAAAACTAGATGGATTTTTTTTATTACAACCAACAACCCCTTTTCGATCAAGAGCAAAATTAAAAAAAGCAATTATGATTTTTAATAAAAATGATAGTAAACCAATATTAAGTGTATCTAAATTTCTCAATGATAATAAACGTGACAAGTCAAAAATTAATGGATCATTTTATCTCTCTTCAATAAAATATTTTAAAAAATATAAAAATTTATCACCTAGAAAGTTTTACCCCATTGAGATCAAAGCAAAATATCAATGTCTGGATATAGATACAATTGATGATTTTAACCTTGCAAAAAAATACTATAAAAAAATAGTTAAATTTATGAAAATTTAAATTTAAATTTAGAGATTTTTTTTGATAATTCTTCAATTATATCTTTCATATTTTTATTTAAGTAATTCTTAATCAAAATATCTGGTTTTTTAGGAAATTCAGGTTTTATATCGAATCCAACTATATTTGATTTAAATTTTTTGTATGTTTTTTTTAAATTTTTCTTTTTAATTTGTCCTATATTTGCTTGAACAAATATTTCGAAATAGTTTTTTACAGAAGATTTAAAAATTTTTCTTATATTTTTTTTCATACCGACTGCCGCAAAAATAATCGATACATTTTGATCAGTAATAAGTTTACAAAGTTTTGAAAATTTAAGTGCATTCATATATCTGTCTTTTTCGTCAAAACCATATAATCTAAATATTTTTCTTAAGTCATCACCATTAATGATTATTGTTTTTCCAAAATTTTTTACTACTTGAGGATATATTTTTTTGCAATCGTACTTTTACCAGATCCTGACAGTCCAGTTAACCAAACTAAAACTCCCTTATTTTTTTTGTAATTTTTTATTTTCACTATTATTTGATCAAGCTAATAATTTCTTTAATTGGTGTGATTTTTTTTTCTATCTCAAAAGATCTTCCATTTTTAAGAATTGCCTTGCCAATATCAACCATTGAAGGATATGCCGCTCTCAGCATTTGGTTTGCATAAATTACTATTTTAAAACCTTTGTTAATTAATTCTTTCTCTCTTACTTTAGAGTATGTCGATGGAACAGCGACTAAAGGACAGAAATATTTTGTTTTGCTAAATTTTTGTGCAAATTGAAATATTTGGTTTGGATTTTTTTCTTTACTATGAATTAAAATGCCGTCAGCACCAGCTCTAACATAATTTATTGCTCTGTTTAACGCATCATTTAGAGATTTACCCAAAATAAAAGATTCTACTCTTGCTATTATAAAAAAATCCCCAGAAATTTTTGAATTTTTAGCAATTTTTAATTTTTTACAAAAATTCTTAATAGAATCTTGTTTGGTTTTTTTTTGATCATCAAAAAGAGAATTTGTCTTCTCACCAATCTTATCTTCCATTACCATTGCTGAGACACCTATTCTTTCTAAGGTTTTTACCAAATAAGGAACGTGTTCAATCCTCCCACCATTATCTGCGTCAAATATCAAAGGTTTAGTTGTTACATCCATTATATCATTAAGGCCAAGGATTCGAGAAGAATAGTCTACAGATTGATTGTCGGGTTTACCTTTGGTTAAAGAGTCTGTTAAACTAGAAGACCACATTCCATCAAACTCCAATGATTGGGAATTTTTTACATAATTTAAATTCTCAACTATTAGTCCTGTTAAAGAGTTGTGTGTTTCCAAAATTCTAACTATCTTTTTTACTTTCAACAATCTGCTTAATTTCGATAATCGATTTTGTGGAGTAATACCTTGACTGTAAATTTTTGATCTAATTTTTGTTGATGATATATTTTTGGTATATTTAGGTTCAATCAATCGACCACCCCAAAGTTTTAAAGTATTTATTACCCTTTGACGAGTTTTTTTTTGTATACCTTCTTTCCAGTCGTCTCCATGAACAACAAAATTTGGTTTAACAATTTTTAAATTTTCAACATAATCTAGAGTTTTTTGAGGAATTATTTTATCTACGTGTTTGATATTTTCTAAAACTATTTTTCTTTGATTAAAATTTAAAAAAGGTAGTTTTTTATAAGAAGCTATAGCTGCATCAGTTAACAAACCTACAATAACAGTTCCCATTTTAGAAGCTGTCTTCAAAATATTTATGTGGCCCTCATGAAGAATATCAGCGGCGAGACCTATATATACTATTTTTTTTTTTGACATTTAATTAACAAAATAAGTGTTTATGAAAAGCATTAAATAATTTTTTTTATAATTTCTTTTATAATATATTTAGATTTATTTAAATATTTTAATTTTTTTCTTAATTTCAATGAACTTTTACTAAAATTTGAGTATTTTTTTTCTATAAATGAAATTTTGTTTCCTAATTTATTGCATGAGTTGATTATAATACCAATTTTATTTCTGTTTTTAAAAAAATTTAAATGTGAATACTCAAACTTTTTAATCAATTTTTCAGAAGTTGAGAAAAAAATCACTGGAGACAAAGTCAAAAATGCAAATGTATAAGCAGTTCCTGAAATATCTGTTATCATAATTTTAGATTTTGAATAAACATTAAAATAATTCGAAGAAGTATCAAATTCAAATTTTTTATTATTCTTAAATTGATTTTTGATTTTATAGTATATCTTATTTTCTCTATCTCTAGGATGAGGTCTCAAAATAACATTATATTTTGTTTCTGAAAAAATTTTTTTAATTATTTTCTCTAGATCCTTAGTCATTGATAATTTTGTAAATCCATTAATTCCAGTTGGTGCTACCAATATATAATTTTTTCTTTTTTTTTTATCAATTTTGTTCCTTAATAAATAATCTAATTTATAATAACCTGTTTCACAAATATTAGGTGGAGAAATATAATTCTTTTTGAACATTTCCAATGTACCTTCTAAAGCTTCTCTAGATGCTACAAAAATAAAATTATAATTTTTCAATCTTTCACAAGTTTCTTTTTCTTTTTTTAAACTTACCCATGGATCATCATATAAATTATGATGAATATAAATTTTTTTAACTTTTTTAGGAAAATGATCACATATAAAGTTTGTGATAAATAAATCTGAATTAAATATTAAATTTAATTTTGACTCAGTTATAAAGTAGTAGTTTTTTTTTGATAAAAATGCGTTTTGATGTAGAAAAATTATTTTAAATTTAGAATCAATTCTTTTAAATAAACTTTCTATATAAAAGATATTTTCATTAATTTGTTTACTTTTTGGATAATAAAATAAAATTATTTTATTTTTTAATACGTTTTTTTCGTAAAAAATTTTGAAATTTAAGATAATCAAATTTAATACGGTTTTTAACTTTGCAATAACATTCATTTCAAAATTTATATGTTGCTAAATTTTATTAACAATAATAAAAAAGTACTTGGTAATAATGCTTAGGTATATCAACAATATTTTAATTAGTATCATAAATATAATTTTAGTTAAGTCTAATTTAAAAAATAGATTGACTGATTATGTTAAAATTCAAAATGGTATTAAAACTATAGCATCTCAAGAATCTAACTATAAAAAATTTGAATCTATAGAAGAATCTGAATGTAAAGTCTTTTCTCAAAATGGCGAGGACGGAATTATTAATTTTTTAATTAATCGTTTAAAAATAAACAATCCATCATTTATTGAAATTGGGGTTGGAGATTATTCTGAAGCTAACACAAGATTAATTTATGAAAGATTTCACTCTAGAGGAAGAATATTTGATATGATTGATAATTTTGAGGAAAAAGTAAAAAAAAAGATTAATTACTGGAAAGGAGATATTAAAGCAATACAGGAAAATATAAATACGGATAATTTTAATAATTTACTCTTTGATAATTGTAAATTTTCAATAGATATTTTTAGTATTGATATTGATGGAATAGATTATTGGATAATAAAAAAATTAAATAGAAAAATTTCAAAAATTTTCATTGCAGAATATAATGCAAACTTTGGTTCAGAACTAGAAGTAACAGTTCCGAATATAAAAAATTTTAATAGATCAAGCTACCATTACTCAAATTTATGCTACGGTATGTCTCTAAAATCTCTCATAAAGCTTATGAGAGAAAAAGGATATTATTTTATAGGAACTAATAGATTAAAAAATAATGCCTTTTTCATAAACGATGATTATAAAAAAGATGATTACTTTCCAAATATTTCAATCAAAGATTTAGGTTATTATGTAAACTCCAATATGAGAGAAAGTAGAGACAAAAATAGCAATTTAAATTATCTAAGTGATGAGGCAAAATTAGATGAAATAAAAGATTGTTTAGTAATAGATTTATCAAATAAAGAAGAGCAAAGTTTGAAAAAAATTTCAGATTTAAAATAAAAATATGATTAAAAAAAATATATATAAAGTAATTCTAGTTTTAGTTATTTTTATACTTTTTATTGTAAATTTAGATACTATAAGAGCTTTTGTAGTAAAAAGATTAAATCAAGATCAAAAACAATTCATTACAGAAATATTTTTTGGAAAAGGTGAAGCTGAAAGATTTAAAAGATATAAAATTTTTGGTAAAATGAGTTATAATCAAAATATTCTTCCAAGCACACAATTTGTTAAAATAGATTTTTTTGAAAAATCTCTTGAAGAACTGGACCTTACTGAGTCTATTTCTAAATGGAATCCTGGATCAGTTCAATTTTATTTAGATAATTATAACGATAAAGTAATTCTAGCTGATTCTTTTGGAAACTTTTATTTTATCAATAATCAAAGTTTTGAAAAAAATTCAAAAATAGATTTTGAAAAAATTGAGACTAATTTTAAGTTTAATAATAAAATTGGTGCCATAAGAGATTTACTTATACATGATAACAAGATTTACGTATCTTACAGTGATTTCAATAATGAATGTACTAAAATTAATATTTCTATGGCAAAGATAAATTCAAATTTAAATTTTGAAAAACTTTTTACATCAAGTGATTGTAATTTAGAATTTGATGCAGGAAGAATAAGCAATTTTCAACATAATGGTAAAGATGGTTTACTAATAACTACGGATACAGATTTAAAAGGCACTGGAGCGCAAAATGTTGATTCATCTTTTGGTAAAATTCTTTTTATTGATTTTGAAACAAAAAAATCAATTATCTATTCCATGGGTCACAGAACACCCCAAGGCTTGTATGCTACTGATGAAATTGTCTTATCTGCAGAACACGGACCTAGAGGTGGAGATGAAGTTAACAAAATAATTTTTGGGGGAAATTATGGATGGCCAATATCTTCCTATGGAGAGCCATATTTTCATCAAAAGTTTTATAAAGATGAAGATTCAAAAAATAAATTTTTTTATAAAAAAAGTCACAAAAATGAAAATTTTATAGAACCTGTCTATGCTTTTGTCCCATCAATTGGAATTAATCAAATTATAAAAGTGCCATCTAAATTTTCTTATTTTTGGGAAAATAACTTTCTAATCACCTCACTAAATGGAAGATCTATTTTTAGGGCAAATTTAAATAATGATTATGACAAGATTATTTCAATGGAAAAAATATTTATAGGTAAAAGAATAAGAGATATTATCTACAATGAAAGAAAAAATATTTTCCTTTTAGCTTTAGAAGGAAAAAAATTTGCTAAAAGTTCTGATGGAATACCTTCAATTGGAATTTTAAAAGTTTCAAAAGATTAAATTTTTTAATTTTTGTTTAAATCTCAAATAAAAATCTGAAAAAAACAAAAGTTCTGTAAAAATTTTTTTATCAGAATTATTGTTTATATTAATAAAAAATTTAATAATATTTTTCTTATTCTGTTTCCAATCTTTATGCATCTTTTTTGCAGTTTTAATTCTATATTCTCTATAATTAGATATATCTTTTATATTAACCTTATCTGAATTATTACTATCAAACAAAAAACCTATTTTTCTGTTTAAAATATAATCTTTCATTGTTGCATCATTATGACTAATTATATATTTTCCCATACTCATTGCTTCTAAAAAACTCATACCTATACCCTCTTGTTTTCTGGGGCATACAAATACATCGCAATCTCTTAATAAATTTAAATATTCTTTTTTAGGAAGAAAAGATTTCTTAATTATCTTTACATTAAATTTTTTGATATCTCTTCTGTTAATATAATCATGTCTTTTTCCTGGGTCAGGACAATTAAAAAATGTTATTTTTTTAATAATTTTACTATCAAATTTTTTAATCCAATCATAGAATTTAACGTTACTTCTAAACCAAAAAAAAATATTAATTTTATTTTTTTTTTGTATTCGCGTCACTTTATTTTTCATTGAATATTTAAGTGATAAATATTTACATTTATATTTTAAAGCTAATCTTTTAACTGGACTGGAAAAAGATAAAATTTTTATATCTAAATACTTTATTTTTTTCCAATATCTATTATTTTGAGATAAGTTGTCATACATAGGTGCCCACATTACATTTTTATTTTTCAAAAAAAGCATATCATCCAAAGGAAGTAGGGATTGAAAAAAGAAAAAATTATCGTAGTTTTTTACTAACTCAATTAAATTATATTGATCTTTTAATGACCACCAAAAATTATCTATAATAAAATGATCTTTAAAAATTTCTCTAAGAAAATCTGCGCTTCTAGATTTTTGATGAAAGTTATGATCTATAAATGCTAGCCTTTTTTTCACTAATTAAAATATTTTTGAGATTGCAGTTTTGTTTTCCTTGATCCATTGTATCAAAATATCTATTCCCTTATTAGGATTTGTTTTTGGTCTCCAATTAAACTGATTAATAATCTTTGAATTATCACTTATATAAATTTTTTGATCTCCCTTTCTCCATTTACTATAAGTAAATTTTGGATTTAGTTTTTTCTTTTTTAAGATATTTATTAATTCTAATAAGCTTAAAGAAAATTTATTGCCACCACCGACATTAAATATAATATTTTTACTTTTCTTTTTTGAGACTGAAATTTTATGAAACAAATCACATAAGTCATCTATATATAGAATAACCCTTACCTGCTTTCCGTCTCCGTATATCTTGAATTTTTTTTTCATGATTGAAGCTATAACAAACCAAGCAACCCAACCCTGATCTTCAATACCAAACTGGTTTATACCATAAATACAGCTTTGCCTTAATACAAATGCATCAATATTATATATTCTAGCATAATCGTTTACGTATTGATCTGCTGCTCCCTTCGAACATCCATATGGAGAATGTAAATCTAAGTTTTTATTTTCATTAATTCCTTTTTTTGAGTTTTTAAATTGATATCTAAATTTCTTTTTAAATAATTTTAAATTACTAAGATTTCCATAAACTTTATTAGTCGAAGTATAAATAAATTTCGATTTTAATTTATTTTTTCTTAAAGACTCTAATAAATTAAATGTGCCAACTAAATTATCCTCTAGGTCTTTTTTTGGGTTTTCAATAGATTTTGTAACAGCAACCTGGCCTGCTGCATGAAGAATTACATTTGGCTTTATTTTTTTTAAAATAAAGTTTAATTTTTTAAAATCTTTTACATCTCCAAAATAAAATTTTGAAATTTTTGAAAGAATTCTATTTAAATTAACTCTTGTACCTTTTCTTGACAAATTGTCGAAAATATAAACCTTCCATTTTTTTTTGATAAAGTATTCGGCAGCATTGCTTCCTATAAAACCAGCTCCACCAGTTATGAAAATTTTTTTCATTTTAAATCAATATACTTAGTAAAATTTTATGCAATATATTTATATTTATGTCACATAGTACTTTAAATACTACTATTGTTCAATTTTTGAACAAAATTAGTGTTTGTAAATGAGTATTATTTATAATATTAGTGGTTCTGATATGAAGATTTTATTCATTAATCCCAGTTTGAGACCTGGACTTGAAGGTCACTTATACCTGCCAGTTGGTTTGGGATATGTTGTGACTTACGTCAAGGAATATGGTTACGATTTTGATATTCTTGACATAGATGCTGGGAATTATTCTAATGAATATGTTGAAAATTTTATTAAGAAAAATAAATATGATGTAATTTGTCTAGGAAGTATTGTAACTCATTATAGATGGATGAAATGGTGCATTAATACAATAAAAGATTATCAACCAGACTCCATAGTTATAGTAGGAAATTCAGTTGGCGGCAGCATTCCTGAAGTATTATTTCAAACCACTAAAGTTGATATTGTAATTTATGGGGAAGCAGAAATTACAATGACTAAAATATTAGACGCGATAAATTATAAGAAATCCTACGGAGAAATTGTAGAGCCAATCGTTGAAATACCACATGCTAATAAAGGGTATCCAAGTACAATTAAAGGCACAGGTATAGATGGGATTATCTATAGGTCTGAAAATGGTAAAATTGTTAATAATGGAAAAAGAAAAGCTGTAAAAAATATAGATGACTTTCCTTTTCCAAATTGGGATTTATTTGACGTCGAAACCTATCTTTCTGCAGGGAAAAGAATGGGTGCATCACACTCTTGGTATTACAAACCCGAGGAAGCTATTCCTATGCCTATAAACCTTGCGAGAGGATGTGTGTTTAAATGTACTTTTTGTCATTACGTATTTTGGCATGATCCATATAGGCACAGATCAGCCGAAAACGTAATTGCAGAAATAAAACAGAATCAAAAAAAATATAATGCAAATTTCTTTAATTTTTGGGACGAATTATCTTTTCATAAAATTAAACCAGCTGAAAAATTTGTGGATAAATTAATTGAAGCAGATCTAAAAGTGCATTGGACTTGCTCAATTAGAGCTGATTTAATGGGAAAAGATAAAGATAACCACGGTAAAATTATTCCTAGAGAAACAAGACTAAATTTAGCTCATAAATTTGTTAAAGCTGGATGTACTTCTGTTGGTTACTCACTTGAGTCAGGCAATGCAGAAATATTAAAAGCAATGGATAAAAAAGTAGAATCTCACTATTTTGAAGAGCAAGTTAAAATTTGTAGAGAAGCTGGATTAAGAACCAATACGAGTTTAATAATTGGCTATCCTCAAGAAACGAAAGAAACAATAAAAGAAACAATGCTAAAACTTGAAAGATTGAAAGTTTATCCTAGTGCAGGTTTTTTGCTACCACTTCCTGAAACTGGAATGTGGGATCATGCTATTAAAAATGGTTTTATAAAAGATATAGATAAATATTTAATTTCAATCACAGAAAGACAAGATTTTAGTTTAAATATGTCAAAAATGTCTGAAGATGAACTTCAAAGTGAAACGACTAAATGGCTAGCTAGATTAAATAAAACATTTGGAACTGGGTTAGATAGTAAAAAATTGTTGAAAACTGGTGGAGAAGATGAACATTCAACTCACCAAGAAAAAATAGATAAAAATCAAACAACAACTGAAACCTTAAATTATGGAACGCAGGCTGGAACAATGAGATAAATTACTTCTTATTAAATCTTTCCTCAATTAAACCATACTTATTTAGCTTCAATAGTTTCCTGATTTCATAAAAATAATCCTTTGTTTCCACAGAATGTATTGCAATTCTACCAATAGCAGTTGTTTTAATTTTATTTTTTTTCATCATTCGATCTTTTAATAAGAATAAATTAAGATCAGTCTTTCTACTCAAATCTCTTACAAAATATCTAACATTTGTTTTGAATTTCTTATTTCCAAAAGTTTTAATACCTTTAAAATATTTAAAATACCTATAATTTACCCTTAAACATTGTTCTACAAACAGTGTAAATGTAATTTCATTGAATCCGCAACCAAAACAAATAATTTTTGCATTTTTTTTGTAAAGTAAATCAAAAAAAGTACCTTCTCCAAAACAATCCTCCATATTTGTATTCAAAAAAATATTTTGATTTTTTCCTATAACTCCAAAACTAAATATTGGATGAAAGCTTCTTTTAACACCTTTGATATTTCTAAATCTTTCACTAAAAATACCAATTTCACTTTTACTTTTAGCCATATTGAATCTTTTAGTTTTTGTAAATGATGTTGTAAAAGTTTGAACTATTAGCGTTCCATTTGGTTTTAAATATTTAATAATTAATTCAAATGTACTTTTTAATTTATAATTTAAATCCTTTCCCTTCAATTGAGAGGATACATTTGAGTCTCCATGTATCATAACAATATCATTTTTCTTTATTTTGAGTTTTTCTAAAGAGTTTATTATCTCTTTTTTAGATATCATCTATCTTTTAAAATTTTTAAAATTTGTTTTATAGTCTTTACTTCAGACATTTGATCAGGGGAAAATCTGAATTTGAAATGTTTTTCAATTGCAAGCAGAAAATTAAAGTTTCCTAAAGAGTCCCACTCTTTAATAGAATTTATTTTTAGACCCTTAATATCTTTTTTTATCTTTGATTTAGGAAATACTTTTTTGAGTATCAAAAAAATCTGATTATTAAGGTTATTTGTAGGCATCTAGATTTGGTATTTTTGTTTTATTAACTATAGCATATCTAATGTTTCTTTTATTCTTGGCAAAGGATTTTGATAATAATTTATCTGTGCTAATTTGTAAAAAATTATTTTCTTTCGTAAAATTTTCAACCATCTTATTCCTTATTGTAGGCAAATATTCTGAGACAAGATATTTAAAACCTTTTTTTTTACATTCTTCTAAAGATTTTTTAAGGACCCAACTTTCTAAGTTTCTACCCAAAATTCTACAACTCATAGCCAAATTATCTAAAAACGCTATTTCTTGATTTACTTTTTTTATTATAACTAAACCAACTAACCCATGATCACCATAGATATCCTTTAAAGAAATTAAAAAAATAATATTATCTTTTTTTTTGCTAATATCTAAAATTTCGCTAGATTTATATCTTATAGATCTTAAGTTAAATTGATTTGTCTTATTACATAATTGTTCAGCTCTCGAAAGATTAAACTTATCTAAATAATGAATTTTCGGTCTTAATTTAATAGACTTTAAATATTCATTATCATCATTGGATTTTTTTTTTTCCTCAACAAACTTTGCTCTTGATTTGTATTGTATAGTTTTTTTTAAATCTTCCTTTGTAATCTCTGATTTTGCAAACTCATCCAATGAATATAAATGGTCTGGCCAATCATAAACATTGTTATCTACATCAATAACTTTGACTTTTGGTAATTTTCTTTTTACCTTATCTCTTTCAATCGGATTATCATCCCAAAACACAAAACTATCTAAACCCAAATTTAATTCATTTGATATTTCAATTAAATTTTTTGATTTGTCTTGCCAATTTATTTTAAAGGATATTATATCTTTTTTTTTAATTATCATTTCAGGATGTTTATCTAAAACTTCAAAAACGTCTTTTTCATTATTTTTACTATTAAGTGCTAAAATTACACCTTTTTCCTGTAGACGTTTAATTGATTTTTGAAAATCTTGATAAGCTTTACCTAGTCCATCCTGACCAAGTTTTATGTTTCTAATACCATCCTCGCCAATCACTCCGCCCCATAAAGTATTATCGCAATCTAAAACCAAAACTTTTTTAGTTGGTTGCGTTATAGATTTTATGGTTTTATGTATTGTAGCAGACAACACATCTAATCCTAATGATGATAATCTACAATGAGCAAAATACCAATTCCTGTTATCAAATGTTTTAAAAAATCCTTGATTAGCTAGCTCATTATCTAAATCTATGCAAAAAAAGTTTTTATGTATTATATTCTTCTCTATTTCTTTTTGAAATTTTTTTTTTTTTATTTCAGCTTCATTATTAAATTTTATTTTTCTTATTACATTTTCACTTGACCAAAAAGAATGTAATAAGATCAAGGGTTTTTTATTAGATTTTAATCTTTTGTTTATTAATTTGACCAGATGTTTGATCTTAAAATCAATTTTTTTATTTTCATCTATATTTTCAAAAAAATCTTGAAAAAAAATTAATAAAATAGATATTTCTTCTTTAGCGGAATTATTAGTTATTGACTCTATATCGCCATAATTGCCAAAAGATATCTTTTCAAAATTAGACCAAGAAATATTTTTTGGAGGCAAAAAAGAGCTGCAATAAATTTTAATTTCGTTTTTTATTAAGGTCATTATAATAAAATTAACATATAATAGTAATTTATAAATAAACAATAAATTAATGATGTACAGCTTCAAAATCAATAAACTTAAACAACTAAATTTTATAAAAATCTCAGCAGATAAAAATCCAATACACTTAATAGAAAAAAATTTATCAAAGTTAAACTTGGAGGGCACTGTTGTTCATGGGATGAATGTTGTTTTAAAGTCGTTAGATATATTAACTAAAAAAAAAGCCATTAAGCCCTCTCAGATTCATCAAATTAAATGTAAATTTGCAAAAATGATCTTTCTTGATGAGATAATAAAAATAAACTTTAATTTTGAAAATAAAAAAAAAGTTACTATCTCGATCTATAGTAAAGGTATACTTTGTATATTTTTGGAAGTTTTTTTTAATAATAGATTATTAACAGATGAAAATATAAATCTTAAAAATAAAACAATAAGTTCACTTCCCAAAAATAATAATCTCAAATACAAAAAAAGATTAATTAAAATTAATCATGTTCCATTAATTAAGCAGATAAATAAATGTTATCCTAATTTATCTAAAGATTTAAATTACAAAATAATTTCAAGTTTAATTATGATGTCAACTTCTGTTGGGATGTATTGGCCTGGTAAAAACTCACTTTTTGTTGGTTTTAATATTTTTTTAAAAAAAATAAAAAAAAAAGATATAAATTTAAAAATATTAAAAACTGATAATAGGACTGGTTATTCAATAATAAACTATAAATCATACAATTGTACCGGAAAAATATTTACTTTCTTTACTCAAGAGCGTGTTCAACAACCAAGCTTAAAATATTTATCAAAAAAAATTCCAAAAAGGGCTCTTATCAATCATAAAGCTCTTATAATTGGTGGTTCAAGAGGATTGGGAGAATTAACTGCAAAAATAATAGCAACTTCAGGTGGGAATGTAACGATTACATATAACAATAATAAAGATTTGGCTAAAAATTTACTTAAAATTTTTAAAAAAAGAAAACTTAAACTTCAAATAAAAAATTTTAAAATAAATAAAAGTGGAAATTTTAATAACAAAACTCTAAAAAATTCTAACTACAACTGCCTTTACTATTTTGCAACACCTTTAATATATAGACAAAAAAATAAAAAATTTGATAAAAAAATTTATAGAGATTTTAATAATATCTACTCTAAGGCTTTAATTAAAATTATTAAAAGTTTAAAAATAAAAAATTTGATAATTTTCTATCCTTCGACAGTTTATAATTTAAAAAAAGATAAAAATTTTTCAGAATATATTCATGCAAAAAGAGATGGGGTAAATAAACTAAAAAATATGGAAAAAAAATTTAAATTTTTTTTGGTAATGAAAAAATTACCACCATTTAAAACAGATCAAAATAATACAATTTTTAGTCAAAATATTTCTCATGGAACTGACGAAATTTTCAAAATATGTATTGAAATCGAAAGAAAAATATATACTAATGAGCTCATTAAAACTAAATAACTACTTAAAATAAACTATTAATGTCTAGCTATATAAAAATATCATTAGGAATTTTTTTAGCTTTAGCAGCAAGCCGGTTTATCCCTCATCCACCAAATTTTACTAGTTTATTAGCTTTAAGTTTTTACGTACCTGCTCTAATGGGAAGAAGGTTTTTGCCAGCTCTCATTTTTTCTTTTGTAATTACAGATTTTTTTATTGGTTTTCATGGAACAACATTATTTACTTGGGGAAGTGTTTTGTTTATTGGATTATTATCAAAATATTTTACATCATCAATTTTAAATAGAATTTTTGGCTCTTTAATAGGTGCTTGCATATTTTTTCTAGTTACAAATTTTGGAGTTTGGTCTTTGGGCTCTTATGGTTATACTTTCGAAGGCTTTTTACTATGTTACACGTTAGCAATACCATTCTTTACTTACAGTATAATTTCTACTTTTCTTTTTGCTTCTGTGATAGAAACAATTTATAAAATCAAGTTTGTTAAAACATATATTAACAAAGAAATATAATTTATCTAAATAGAAATAATTAATCTAATCTTCATAACTCAAATTATGAAGTAAATATTTTCTTGGTTGAACAAAATCCATTGCAGCGTTATAGAAATCTTTATCTTTATAAGTATTAAATCTTTTTTGAAATCCTTCAATCACTGACACTTGGTTTTTGCTGACTAAAAATTTCACAGACTTTTCTGGCATTTTAAGATTTTTTAAAGGATCTCTAAATTTGTTTTTTCTCCAATTTATCACATCGACTGAGAATTTTAACGGTTGCTTAGTTTCTATTTTATTTAAATCAATCCTTTCACTATTAGCTAAATCGATTAAATTTGATGCTAAATTTTTATCATCAACCGTTAAACTTTCTCCTTTTAATAAATCCAGGTGCTTTAACAAAACTTCCTTTACCCAATGAGTTTCTAAGTAAGTTAGTCTTGCACCATAATTCATATTTATTCTAGTTGGTTCACCTACATCTCCATTATTAGACTCGTAAATTTCCTTAGTTTTTCTTATCATTTCTTCTTTTGTGTCGAATAATTCTTCCTCAACAGCAATTTTAAAATCATCTAAAAAATTAATGTATCCACTCGGCCATTCAATATTTCTATCAGGTTTCATTAAATTAGAATAAAATTCTGAAAGTTGTATTCCTAAATGTCTAACAAATTGAAAGAACCATTTTTGAAATTTGAGATTAAATGTTGTATAAAACATAAAATTAAGACCACGAATATCCCAAAAATCGTCATATGAAAAACTGTGAGAAGATACCGGTATTTCTTCATACTCTGAGAAAAAAACACCTTCATGAGTTCCGTAATGTGTAGAGTTAGGTCTAAATTTTGTTTTATAATCATATTTTTCTCTATACGATTTTCTATTCATTTCTATTCCATCCATAAATAGAAGATTGTGAACTAAAACATTATCAAAACCTCTATTTATTGATCTATCCAACAAACTTACAAAATTATCTCGTGTGTCATGTGGCATTCCGAATATTAATTCTGTGGAAGTATCAAGACCTAGACCTTTTGCCCATTTGATTGCACTATCTATCTCTTTCTCAGTAACATTTACTCTATTTACTGCTTTTAGGGCCTCTGGATTTTCAGTTTGTAAAGCCAAAGTAACTCCGTATTGAGTCATGTCTTTCATTATTTCTAAAACTTCTCTCGAAGTTCCAGTAAATCTTTTATCATTATAAAAGAATACTGCTTGTGGGTATCCATAATCTTCCTTGCATTTTTTTAATAGTTTTGCAATTTCAACGTCTCTTTTAAGTATGCCGAAGTTTTCATCAACTAAGTACATTGTATGATGTGGTCTATCTGCATACCTTTTAGATACATATTTTAATTCTTCTTCAATTTGCTCAATAGGGTACCCTCTAAGTTTCCCTCTATTTTTTCCTGATACACAAAAAGCACATGTGTATGGACAAAAACGAGAGGTTTGGATTAAAGGCTGATAATCTGAATGCATGAAATCATCCATTAATCCAGAAAGGTAAGGCGAACCCATCGTGCTTAAATCTAAAGATAATCCGATAGGTTTTCCACTTAAAACTGCATCTCCTTTTAAAAAGGACAGTCCGTCTATTGGTTCATTAAAAACTTTTAAAGGATCACTTAAAATCTTTTTAATTAAATTATAAAAACCTAGCTCACCCTCATTTGTAATTGCAGCATCAACATGGGGGAAATCATCGGTTAAAAAATTAAATTGTTCTTTAAGATTACTGTCAATACTTGGTCCTCCCACTACAATTATGACCTCTTTTCCGAACATTTGTCTCAGCTTTTTAACAGCATATTGATTAATAGCTTTGTTCCAAAAATAAATTGAAAGCCCAACAACATCAGGAGGTGTTTCTTTTACTTTATCAAAAAATTTATCAATACTCTTAAATAAGCTTACATTAATATCGTCTCCAAATTTTTGTTTAGAATATTGAGCGATCATACCTATGCTTAACGGGGTATATCTCGAATAAAGTGTATGACGATTATAATATGTAAAATCAGCAAACATAATATTTAGTTTTCTTTTGCCGTTTTTTGTTATCGAATGCATGTTAAATATTATGCTTAATTTAAGTAATTTTCAACCTAAGGAAATTAGTAAAAAAAATTTATTTTATTTAATAACTATTATCTATCTCAAAAATTTTTTTCAGTGCATAAATCAAGCCAATTGAGCTATTAGTACTGGTCAGCTGCACGCATTACTGCGCTTCCACATCCAGCCTATCAAC
>MDTA01213139.1_pt1 | contig 50985 bp, 48 predicted proteins | sample 811151 | NCBI WGS metagenome assembly MDTA01 (sample SAMN05326648, study PRJNA326480) | marine metagenome | isolation source: seawater | place: Indian Ocean: South | collected 2010
CCCGCCATTTCGTCGCGGTTGGCGGCGATGATCAGGGGCCAATCGTGGCCCGGGCGGCGAAGAATGACGAGAGTGCACATGACCGTTACATAGAGCCTGTAGCCTGATTAGGCCAGAACGCTGCTGCGGATGTTGCGATTGCGCGCCAACCAAAGTAAATAAGCGCTACGAAAACAACCGACACCACCTCATTTACGGGAGCCGCCGATATGTCCGACGCCTTCAGGGACCGCGAAAAGGGCTACGAAGCCAAATTCCAATTGGACGAAGAACTGCGGTTCAAGGCCGAATCCCGGCGGAACAAGCTGCTTGGTCTGTGGCTGGCCGAAGCCTTCGGGCTGAAGGGCTCCGACGCCGACGCTTATGCCAAGGAAGTCGTGCTCGCCGATCTGGACGAGCCGGGTGTCGAGGACGTCGTCCGCAAGGTCATGGCCGATATCGAAACCCGCGGCCTGCAGATCTCCGAAGACGACATCCGCCGCAAGCTGGAAGACCTGCTGCACACGGCGGCGGAACAGCTTCAGAGCGAATAAACCGCCGCTTTCGGTTTTTTCTTAAAAACTCAGTCCTTGCCGCCGTCCAGATGGGCGCGCACCAAGGCCGTGTCGACCTCGGGCCGCGACGGCAGGTTCAGGCTGCTCGAATGGCCGTAGCATCTGATCTGTCCGGCCGCATCGGTTTCGACGAATCCGGCCGATACGGCCTTGAGCGGGCGCAGTTCGCCCGCGACCCAGCTATGGGTGAAGGAATGGGGGAACAGGACCGGGGCTTCCGCGCCGCCGCTGGCGGCGAACACGATGTATTTCATGGGACGGTCGGCGAAATCCGGCATCCCTGATCGCCCCGCCCGCTATTCCGAGAACACGCGCCGGAAGACGGTCTCAACCTGGGCCGAATGGTAGTCCAGGGACGAGACCTCGAACAAAGCTTCCAACTCCTCGGGCTTGAGGTGCTGTTTGACCTGATCGTCCTTTTCCAGGAAGAACATCAGCCGGTTGTCGTAGGACTGGGCTTCTTCGTCCTCGGCGTCCAGGTGCGCCGGCTTGTCCGGATCGTCCGGGTCGATGCCGAAGCTTTTCCAGACCCGCATGGCGGCGCGTTGAACGATCCGATAGGCGTCTTCGCGGCTGACACCTTTCTGCGTCAGGAACAACAGGACCCGCTGGGCGTCATGGATGCCGCCGAATTTGTCGATGTGTTCCTTCATGTTGGCCGGATAGATGACCAGTTTTTCGACCACGCCGGCCAGGCGGGCGAGCGCAAAGTCGAGCGTCACCGTGGCGTCCGGGCCGATCATCCGTTCGACCGAGGAATGGGAAATATCCCGTTCGTGCCAAAGGGCGACGTTCTCCAACGCGGGGACCACGGCCATGCGGACCAGACGCGCCAGACCCGTCAGGTTTTCCGTCAGGATCGGGTTGCGCTTGTGCGGCATGGCAGAGGAGCCCTTCTGCCCCGGCGCGAAATATTCCTGGGCCTCGCGGACTTCCGTGCGCTGCATGTGGCGGATTTCCGTCGCCAGGTTCTCCATCGAGGCGGCGACCACGCCCAGCGTCGCGAAGAACATGGCGTGGCGGTCGCGGGGGATGACCTGGGTCGAAATCGGCTCCGGGCTCAGGCCCATCTTGTCGGCGACGTATTCTTCGACGAAGGGGTCGATGTTGGCGAAGGTGCCGACGGCGCCCGAGATCGCGCAGGTCGCGATTTCGTCCCGCGCGTTTTCCAGGCGCCAGCGCGCGCGCTGGAACTCGGCATAGAACCGGGCGAGCTTCAAGCCCACCGTCGTCGGCTCGGCATGGATGCCGTGGCTGCGGCCCATCACCGGCGTCAGCTTGTGTTCCATGGCGCGGGTCTTCAGGGCTTCCAGCACCCGGTCGATGTCGTCCAGCAGGATCGTCGCCGCCTGCTTCAACTGCACGGCGAGGCAGGTATCCAGCACGTCGGACGAGGTCATGCCCTGGTGGACGAAGCGCGCGTCGTCGCCGACCTGTTCCGCCAATTCGGTGGTGAAGGCGATGACGTCGTGTTTGGTTTCGCGCTCGATCTCGTCGATCCGGTCGATCCGCGCCCCGTCATAGGGAATGTTGCCCTTGGCCCAGACGGTCTCGGCGGCTTCTTTCGGGATCACGCCCAATTGGGCCTGCGCATCGCAGGCATGGGCCTCGATCTCGAACCAGATGCGGAACTTGTTGGCGGGCTCCCAGATGGCGGCCATCTGGGGGCGGGAATAGCGCGGGATCATGGAAACTCCGTTTCTGGCGGGGATTATAGACGGCGCGGCGTCCGGGACAAGGTGACATGCCAAACTGTCACGCGTTTGAAAAGCCCCGGCGTTCGTTTTCCACCGAAAAAGCGACACGGACCGGCTATTATCCCGCCATGGACGACGCCCATAGGCCCCAAGACCCGATTGACGTGCCCCTGGTCGACGCCGGATCGGCGGGCGGTGCGGGCATCGCGGAAATGCAACGCGATCGGTTGGAGGCGCTGTTCGCGGCCGGGCGCGATCACTACGGTCCCTTGCTGCTGACTATCGGCGACCGTTTGACGCGGCGGTGGCTGGATGCCTGCCCGACGCCCTACCGGGCGGATTTGGATGCTTGCGCGGGGCTGCACGCGGGCGCCGGGATCTACATGCTGAACCTCAGTTACGAATGGTCCTGCACCACGGCGGTCGGCACGCCGCCGTCGGGCCGGGGCAACCGCATGCTGCGGACCCTCGATTGGCCGCTCGACGGGTTGGGCCGCAACGTCGTTGTCGCCCGCATGGCCGGGGACGCGGGCGATTGGTTCAACGTTACCTGGCCGGGGTTCGTCGGCGCGGTCACGGCCATGGCGCCGGGCCGGTTCTCGGCGGCGATCAATCAGCCGCCCATGAAAAAGGCGACGCCCAGCTGCTGGCTCGACTGGGCGGTTGAGCGGACGCGGGTCTGGCGGCGGCCGACCTTGCCGGCGACGCACCTGTTGCGCCGGGTGTTCGAGACCTGCGCGACCTTCGACGCCGCCAAGGTGATGCTGCGCGACACGCCCATCGCCATGCCCGCGTTCTTTTCATTGTCGGGGACGGCGCCGGGCGAGGCCTGCATCATCGAGCGCACGGAAACCGAAGCCTTCGTCCGCGACGGCGACGCGGCGATCGCCAATCATTGGGTCGCGGGACCTCTGCACGGCCGCCTGCGCGGCCAGGACAGCCCCGGGCGCTTCGCCTTGATGGAGGCACAGCGGGACGCCGTCGAGGACGGTTTCGATTGGGTCGCGCCGCCGATCCTCAACAAGACGACGCGCCTCGCCGTCACCGCCAACGCGGCGGCGGGCACGCTCCAGGTCCGCGGTTATGAAGCCGACGGTGTCGCGACCCGCAATTTCGTTCTTTAAAGTGTTGAAAATTCGCCCGGATCAGGCGTCGACGGAAGCTTTGCCTTCGCCACCCAACAAGGTCGCCGCGCCGCCGATGACGAAACCGACCACCGCCCCCTCGGCCGCGAACCACCAGGGCGAGGCGAGGGGACTGCCGTAGCCGAACAGGTTGATCAGGATCGCTTCCATGAAGTCGTAGGCGAAGAAGGTCAGCACGAAATTCATCCATCCGCCGACCAGCGGCCCGCGTATCCACCAGGGCAGGGGGATTTGCAGCACCGGATGCCAGGTCAGAACCCCGGCCAGGCCGATGATGCCGCCCAGCGTCGTGTACCACAGCAGAATCCCGATGCGGACCAGCCAGCCGACATCGGCCATGAAGTAAGGAAAGGTGACGAGGCCCGCCAGCCCGACCAGAAAGCCGAGCCCCTTGCCCACGGCGATGCGGGTCATCAGCGACGGTTGGTCCTGGAGCATGGCGTGCCTCTTCTGCCTTTTGCGGTATGCGTTACTTCGCGTAGGGGTGGAAACCCGGTCGTTCCATGGTGAACACGGTTTCGGCGGTAACCTGGGAATAATCCTGATAGCCCATGCGCGAGATGGGGTGCAGCTTGCCGACGTCGATCTGGCCGTTTTCCATGATCAGGTCGTCGGCGATATGGACGCCCACGACCTCGCCGAACACGACCGTATAGGTGTCCGGGCCAGTGGTATTCGGCAGTTCGACCGTCTGCACGACCTTGCATTCGAAATGAATCGGCGATTCAGCAACGCGCGGCGGTTTGACGATCGTCGACGGCAGCGGCGTCAGACCGGCCATCGACAGTTCGTCCACGTCGGGCGGCACGTCGGCGCAGGTTTCGTTCATCGCCTCGCGATTGTTCCAGGTCGTGAAGTTGTGCACGAACTCGCCGGTCTCCAGAACGTTGCGCAGGGAATCCTTCATCCCGTCGCTGCCTTCCGACCGGTTGTAGCCGGCGGAAAACATGACCGTCGGCGGGTTGTAGGCGACGCCGTTGAAGAAGCTGTAGGGCGCCAGGTTGACGTTCCCCTTGCCGTCGACGGAGGTGATCCAGCCGATGGGCCGCGGAATGACCAGCGAGTTGAAGGGGTTCTTGGGAAGGCCGTGGCCGTCCTTGGGCTCGTAGAACATGCGGGTATCCTTGAAGCTTGGTGAGTATGTGGGGGCCGTCAAACGCGGCCTTTTCTATAGACGGCATACCACACCAGGCCCGCTGTCTGCAGCCCGGCGAGGATCAAAAACGCCCATTGATAGCCTTCCGGCGCGAAATGGCCGGGTGCCGGTTCCGGCCAAAGGGAGATAATCGCGCCGATGCCCCATTGCACGGCGAAGGCGCCGAAGAACACCATCAGGTTCAACCCCGAGACCGCGCGGCCCGTCAGGTTGCTGGGAAAGGCTTGCGAAAGCGCCGTATAGGGCAGGATGCCGAAGGTCCCGAACAGGCCGAAGGCGAACCATAGATAGGTCGTCCCCGGCAGGGTGTTGAGCCCGATCAGCGCCAGGGTCAGGGTGAACAACGTCATGCCGACCATCCCGACGGTCATCGGTTTGATCCCGACCTTGCCCAGCCGGTCGGTCAGTGCCCCCATGGAAATGAAGCCGATCACCATGCAGGCGGCGATCCCCAACAGGCCGTCGGCCATGGCGCCCTGATCCAGGCCAGCGACGTCGCGCAGCCAGGGCCCGGACCACAGGGACTGCACACCCAGATAGCCGCTCTGCACGACCACGGCGGTCGGCGCGATGCGGATGAAAACCGGATCGCGGAAGACCTGGCGGATGCCGTTCGCCAACTCGCCCCAGGTTTCCGTCGAGACGGCGCGGTCGCGTTTCGGCACCAGGATCATCAGAAGGATGGAGGCCAACACGGTCAGCCCGGCCAAAAGGAAGAACACCCCGCGCCAGTCGGTGAAGCCCAACGCCATTTCCACCGGCTTGGTCGCGACCAGCGCCCCCATCCCGCCGGTCGCCATGTGAAATCCGGTGATCAGCGGCAGGCGGTCGTTGGGAATCCAATGGGCATAGGCCTTGAGCGCCGCCATCAGACAGGCCGAGGTGCCGAAACCGATCATCGCCCGCCCGGCGATCAGGCCCGGCGTGTCGCCGGCCAGCCCGAACACCAGCGCCCCCGCCGCCGCGATCAGCAGCAGGCAGGCCTCGGTCTTGCGCGGACCGTAGCGGTCGAGAAGAATGCCGAGAGGCAATTGGAAGGCCGCGAAGGCGAAGAAATTGGCGCTGGTCAGCAGACCCAGATCGGCGGCGGTCAAGCCCAGGTCGGAAATCAGATTGGGTGCGATGACCGCGTTCACCACCCTGAACAGGTAGCTCAGGAAATAGGCGAAGCCGAAGGGCAGAAAGACCTGAAAGACGATCATGGTCGGCCTATATTAAGGGACGAAAAAACCACCGGGGGGTGGCGAGGGGCGACGACCTTGGGCCATCCGGCCCGCATAAGCAAGCGCCCGGCGCGGCGACCGGGACGGGAAACATACAGGGATAGGTTCATGGGCCCAGGCGGCGGCTTTCCCCACGGGGATTGGGAACGCGACATCCAGGGGATCAGTGACTGGCTGGTGACGGAAGCGCTCGGCCGGGTGCAGGTGCGCCCGCTGCTGGCCGGGTTCTGCGATTCCCTGAATGCGGCGGGCCTGCCCATCGTGCGCGCCATTTCGGCGCTCAGCACCCTGCATCCCATGTATGTCGCGCATACCTATACGTATGTCCGCGGCCAGGGAAATGTGACCTCGGACATCCCCCACGGCGCCCATAACACGGATGCCTGGCAGCGCAGCCCGTTGAAGCCGATGTTCGACAACGACATGACGGAATGCCGTTACGACCTGACCGATCCGAAACAGGTGGCGCCTTATCCCCTGTTGGCGGAGGCGCAAGGTCTGGGCGGCACGGACTACCTCGGCATCCTGACGCCGTTTCAATCGGACGAGGAACTGCCCGACGGCGTGCAGCATCTCGACGGTTTGATGACGTCCTGGGTAACCGACCGCGAGGGCGGGTTTTCTGCCAAGCATCTGCGGGCCCTGCGGCGCCTGGTGCCGCGCCTGGCCTTGGCCGCCAAGATGGCCAAGCGCGAGGAAACGGCGCTGAACATCGTCACCGCCTATATGGGCCGCGATGCCGGCTGCCGGGTGCTCAGCGGTCAGATCAAGCTGGGCGACGGCGAGGTCATTCCCTCGGTGATCTGGTATTCGGACATGCGCAACTCGACGGAATTGTGCGAGGTTCTCGATCATGCCGACTACCTGGCGGCGCTCAATCAGTATTTCGCCTGTTCCGCCGGCGCGGTGATGGAAGCCGGCGGCGAGGTCCTGCGTTTCGTCGGCGATGCGGTACTCGCGATCTTTCCCATCGGCGACGGCGGATACAGCCCCGAGGAAGCCTGCGCCAAGGCGTTGGAGGCGGCCTGGCGGGCCGAGGCCAAGCTGGTCGAGGCCAACGCCCTGCGCCGGGACGGCGGCTTGATGGAACTGGATTTCGGGCTCGGCCTGCACGTCGGCGAGGTCATGTACGGCAATATCGGTGTGCCCGCACGGGTCGAATTTTCCGTCACCGGCCCGGCCGCCAACGAGGTCGCGCGTCTGGAAGGGCTGACCAAGGAAACCGGCCACCGCGTCGTCGTTTCGTCACGATTTTCGGACAATTTAGACCTGCCGTGGCGATCCCTTGGCATGTATCGATTGCGCGGCGTCGCCGAGGAACAGGAAATATTTGCGCCCCCTTCGGCGCACTGATAAAGCAAGCTCGGGAGAGCGGACACTGGCTACGAACAGAAACGGCAACGGCACGGGAATTTGGCAGGGCGTCAACCGCTTCATGCGGTACAAGCTGCTGGTTCCCATGAAGCGCAGCCCCCATCCGCCCGAATACACGGCGCGTGGCGTCGCCTGGGGTGTGTTCTGGGGCATGACGCCGCTGGTCGGCGTTCAAATGCCTGTCGTCACCGCCCATTGGTTGCTGTTCCGCCTGCATCCCCGGACCAATTTCCATCTGCTGCAGGGGCTCGCCTGGGTGTGGATCTCCAACGTCTTCACCATGGTGCCGATGTACTACAGCTTCTACGTCACCGGGCAGGTGATGTTGGGGCGGCTGCATCATGTCTCGGGCTACGATACCTTTGCCAAGCTGTTCACCTTTTCCGCCTGGCAGCGGGATTCGTTCTGGGAAACGATTACCCAGTATTTCGCCTATGTCTGGGAACAGTTCGGCCTGCCGCTGGCCGTCGGCTGGTTGCCTTGGGCCATGGTTGCCGGATGGATCGGCTACAAGGTCTCTCTGCGGATCATCCGTGAGCGGCGCCAGCGCATTCTGAAAAAGCGTCTGCGCCGGGCGATGCTGGAGGAGGCCGGCGGAACCGGCGACTGACCCGGCCCGGGTTGGGCCGCGATCAGCTATGGGGATCCAGGTCCTCGGCTGCCGGTTGGCGTTCGGACACGGCGGCTTCGATCTTGGCCCGGAAATCCGGGTCGTCCTCGGTCAAGGTGTCGAAGTCCTCGCGCGCCAGGCGCAGCAACCGGCAATCGGTCAGGCAGCGCACACGGGCCAGACGCGGCGTGTTGCGGTAAAGCGCCCCTTCGCCGAAGAAATCGCCGCTGCCCAATTCGAACGGATGGCGCGGGAATTCGACCCGCAGCGTGCCGCTCAGGATGAAATAGACGGCGTCGGCGGGATCGCCCTTGGCAAAGACGAGGCTGCCCGCGCGCATGCGTCTGGATTGCAGGACGCGGATGATCCGTTCGATCTCGATCGGACCCAGGTGAGAAAACGCCGGCACGTTGGACACCATGCCGAAGGAAATCACGAAATCGCGTTGGTGGATGTCGCGGGAAAAGGCCGAGGCGACGATACCGATGGGAATCGCGAACATCCCCAGACCGAAAATCATCATCGCCCCACCCAGAATCTTGCCCAGCGGCGTGACCGGCACGACGTCGCCGTAGCCGACGGTGGTCAGGGTCGCCAAGCCCCACCACATGGCGTCGGGGATGGAGCCGAATTTGTCCGGCTGTACCGGGTGTTCCAGGTGATAGACCAGGGTCGAACACAACACCAACAGGCCCATCATGACGATCAGCGCGGCGCCCAGCGCCCGGCGTTCCTCGGACAGCACCCGCATCAGCGTGTTCAGCCCCGGCGAATAGCGCGCCAGTTTGAGCATTCGAAGCAGCCGGAAGACCCGAAGGACCCGCAGGTCCGCCGCCGGCATGATCAGCGACAGATAGAAGGGGGCGATGGCCAGCAGGTCGATCACCATATACGGGCCCATGGCGAAGCGCAGCCGCCCGAGCACGGCGCCGTGGCGGGCCACCGGCGCATGTTCGACCGCGACCCATAGGCGGGCCAGGTACTCGACGGTGAACAAGGCCACGGAAATCCGGTCGAACAGATGAAACGCCCGGCCGTATTCCGCATCCAGCGACGGCACGGTTTCCAGGATCACCGACAGGATGTTGGCGACGATCATGACCACCATGACCGTGTCGAAGGCACGGGTGCCGCGATGATCGGGGTGGCTCGCCTCGATCAGGTAATAAATCCGCCGTCTGAAGGATTTCGTCGCCACGCCGCGTTTCCTCGTTTCCCCGACCGTCCTCGCCCGGACGATCATACCCAGTTCGATGGCCCCTCGGTTTGACGCGCGTCAAGACCGGCGGGCGCCGCCGCTACAGATACCCCAGATCGCGGAACGACGTATGGCCCGACTTGGCCATGATCAGATGATCGTGCAGCAGGATGCCCATGCTTTTCGCCGCGTCGGCGACCTGCTGGGTCATGTCGATATCGGCCTGCGACGGGGTCGGGTCGCCGGACGGATGGTTGTGCACCATGATCAGCGCCGCCGCCCCCAGCTCCAGTGCCCGTTTGACGACCTCGCGCGGATAGAGCGGCGTATGGTCGATGGTGCCGCGCCATTGGACTTCGTCGGAAATCAAAACGTTCTTGCGGTTGAGGAACAGGACGCGGAAATGTTCCGTCGTCTCGCGGCTCATGGCCGTGCGGCAATAGCGCACCAGCTTGTCCCAATTGCCCAGCACCGGGGCCTGGGCGACCTCGTCCCGGGCCATGCGTTCGGCCGCCGCCGCAACGGTCTTGAGCGCCACGACCACGGCTTCGCCCGCGCCGGGCACGCCGCGGATCAGGGCCGGTTCCGCCGATACGACCCCGGCGAAAGAGCCGAATCGCGCCAACAGGTCCTTGGCCAGCGGCTTGACGTCGCGCCGGGGCAGGGCCTGGAACAGCAGCAATTCGAGAAGTTCGTAATCGGGAAGCTGGTCGCCGCCGGACTTGAGGAAGCGTTCCTTGAGACGCTGGCGGTGCCCGGCGAAATGCGGCTTCGCCGGGGCGTCGTCCTTGCCCGCACCGTCGCCGTCGTTCGCCACCGGGCCGCTCCGGCTCAGACCTTGTAGGGCGGCCGGTCCAGGCCCTTGGGCGACAAGGTGAAGACCTCGAACCCGTCCTTGGTGACGCCGATGGAATGTTCGAACTGGGCCGAAAGCGACCGGTCCTTGGTCACCGCCGTCCAACCGTCGGCCAGGATCTTCACGTCGAAGCGTCCGGCGTTGATCATCGGCTCGATGGTGAAGAACATGCCTTCGTGCAGGATATCGCCGTCGCCGGCGCGGCCGAAGTGCATGACGTTCGGCGCGTCGTGGAACACCTTGCCCAGGCCATGGCCGCAGAAATCGCGGACGACGGAATAGCGCCGTGCTTCGGCATAGGCCTGAATGGCGTGGCCGATGTCGCCCAACTTGGCGCCCGGGCGGACCAGGTTGATACCTTCCCACATGGCTTCGAAGGTCACGTCGACCAGTTTCTCGGCCTTCACCTTGGGTTTGCCGACGTGGAACATCCGCGAGGTATCGCCGTGCCAGCCGTCGACGATCACGGTGATGTCGATGTTGATGGCGTCGCCGTCCTCCAGCACCTTGGGGCCCGGAATGCCGTGGCAGACCACATGGTTGACCGAGGTGCAGATGGATTTCGGAAAGCCCCGGTAGTTCAACGGCGCAGGGATGGCGTCATGGTCCAGAATGTATTGGTGGCAAATCTGATCCAGGCGTTCGGTCGTCACGCCCGGCTGCACATGCGGGGTGATCATGTCGAGCACCTCCGCCGCCAGGCGGCCGGCCTTGCGCATGCCGTCGAAGCCGGCGGGCCCGTGGATTTTGATTTGGCGTCCGTCGCGGGACGGCACGGTTTTGACGATTTCTTCCATGGCGTATCAGATAGGCGGTTAATTCCGGCGGGCAAGCCCGGAACGACGGGGCTTCCCTGAGTTGAAACAGACTTCGGTTTTATCAGACCTTCCGGGCCGGTGCGACCCCGACTGGCCTGTGTGGATTATTCGGTCACCTGCACGGGGTCGCTGACCGCGATGTCCTTGGATGTGACCTTGCAGCGATAGCAGAGAACCTCGATGCCCTTGCCGCGTGCCTCGGCCAGGCCCTCGGCATAGGCGGGGTCGATGTCGCCGGCGATCTCGAACCGGTCGCCGTCGCCGCGCTGGACCAGATACAGCATCACCGCGCGGTGGCCCTCGGCGACCATGTCCGCCAGTTCGACCAGGTGCTTGGCGCCGCGCGACGTCACGCCGTCGGGAAATTCCAGCGGCCCGTCCTTCAGGTCCCGTCGCATGGTGACGTTCTTGATCTCGACGTAGCAAAGGCCCTTTTCCGGGTCTTCCAGCAGAATGTCGATGCGTGAATTCTTGCCGTACTTCACCTCGCGGCGCAGGCTTTCGTACCCGGCGAGTTCGGGGATTTTCCCTTTCTCGATGGCCTCGGCGACGATGGCGTTGGGCAGGGCCGTGTTGATGCCGACCAGGGTCTTGCCGATGCGGATCAGCTCCCAGGTCCATTTCAGCTTGCGGTCCGGATTGGCGGCCGGGCTGATCCAGACTTCCGCGCCCGGCTCGTTGACCGAGAGCATGGAGCCCGAATTGGCGCAATGGGCGGTGACGGTCGAGCCGTCCTCCAGGGTCACATCGGCCATGAACCGCTTGTAGCGTTTGACCAGGGTGCCCTTGACCAGGGGTGCGTGAAACTTCATGGCGCGGGAAGCTACCCCCCCGATCCGGAAAACACAACGTTCCGTTGGTCGGTTATCGGATCAGTCCTTGATCCGCGCGATCGCCAGGCCGTCGTGGCCCTTGATCCCGACCTGCTGCAGGACCACCGATTCCAGGCGCGGATTGCGCGCCAACTGGCGGTTGAAGGCGGCGGCGCCCAGGGCCGAGGGGTCGTCGTCGTTGGGATGCAGGACCTTGCCTTCGCGCACGACGTTGTCGGCCAGGATCAGGCCGCCGGGGCGCGACAGCTTCACGGCCCAGTCCAGATAGGCCGGGAAGTTGACCTTGTCGGCGTCCAGGAACACCAGGTCGAAAGGCCCGGCCCCGGCGCTTTCGAGCGTCGGCAGGGTATCCAGCGCCGGGCCGGTGATCGTCGTGATCATGTGGTCCAGGCGCGCCGCGCGAAAATTCTCGCGCGCCACACGGGCGTAATCCGGATCGCGTTCCAGCGTCACCAGGCGACCGTCGGCGGGCAAGGCGCGAGCCAGCCAGATCGTGCTGTACCCGGCGAGGGTTCCAATCTCCAGGACAGAGCGCGCGCCGATCAGCCGCGCAAACAGGTACAACAGCTTGCCCTGGTTGGCGGAAACCTGAATTTCGGGAAGACCGGCGGCGCGCGCGCGGGCCTGCGCCGATCTCAGCGCATCATCCTCGGGTGCGAACAATTCGTCGATGTATTCATCGACCGCAATGAAGGTGTCTCCGGTCATCCGGACCTCCTCGGGCCGCGGGGGGGTGCTCGCCGTGGACCCTAGGCCCAGGGGGTTTCAGGATTGTGACACCTGACGGCGCCTCGACGTTTGGCGAGGTTGCGGTGACGGGGGCGCCTGCGATATTTTTCAGACCGGACCCATAACATCGGAGGCTGATCACGTGGTGGTATACGGCCTACCGCGATGTTGACCCGGCTGACTCGATTCATCTCGCTCTATGGCGCCAAGCTCTCGGCGGGCTTCTTCGGCCTACTGGTTTTCGTCGCCAGTGTCGTGGCCGATCTCGTCGCACAGAAAGTCTTCGGGCTCTATGCGGCCGACATCCGCGAAGTTCTCGTGCCTGCCTTCGTGGCCGGCGTGGCCGCTGTCTGCGTCGTTTACCCGTTCTGCCTTGCGGCCCTGCAGGTTCGCGAGCACGAAGCCGAGTTGCGCCAAATCCGCGGTGAACTCCGAGACAGCGAGGCCCGGTTCCGCGATTTCGCGGATGCCGCATCCGATTGGTATTGGGAGATGGACAAGGATTTGCGCTTTTCCTTCCTGTCGCCCCGGGTCGAGGACGTGACCGGGGTGCCCGTCGAATTCCATCTCGGCAAGACACGCGAAGAAATGGCCGGCGAGGACGCCAGCCTGCCGAAATGGCAGAAACATCTGGACGACCTGAAGAATCATCGGCCGTTCAAGGATTTCCGATATGCCCGAAGGGGCCCCGACGGCCGCGTCCAGCACATGGCGACCAGCGGCAAGCCGATTTTCGGTGCGGCCGGCAATTTCGTCGGATATCGCGGCGTGGCGACCGACCTGACCCGTCAGGTGGAGGCGGAAATCCGCGCCCGCCGTGCCCTTGATCTCATGTCGGCGGCGGTCGACGGTCTGTCGGAACTCTTTGTCCTGTGGGACAAGGACGACCGCCTCGTCGTCTGCAATCAGCGTTACCGCGACCTGAACAAAGCCGTCGCGGGAGCGACCGAACCGGGGGTGACATTCGAAGACCATATCCGCGCGGTCACGGCGAAAGGCCTTTACCCCAATGCCGTCGGCCGGGAGGAGGAATGGCTGGCCGACCGGCTGGCACGCCACAATGAGCCCAGGGGGCCGTTCGAGTTGGCCCGTCAGGACGGCCAATGGCTGTTGGTCAATGAACAGCGCCTGCCCGACGGCAGCCGCGTCACCGTGTCGACCGACATCACGCCATTGAAGAACGCCGAACGGTCGCTGCGCGAGAGCGAGCAGCGCCTGCGCGATTTCGCCTCGATCGCCGCCGATTGGTTCTGGGAACAGGACAAAGACCTGCGCTTTACCTTCGTCTCGGTCGAGAACGAAGGCATCTCGGGGGTGCAGGCCCATGATCATTATGGGAAGACGCGGCGGGAGACCAATCCGGTCGGCATATCCGATGAGGAACTGGCCGCCCACGAAGCCTTGATCGAAGCCCATGAGCCGTTCACCGATTTCCGTTTCGATCGTGCGCGCCCCGACGGCACGCTGGTGCATCTATCGATCAGCGGTATCCCGGTGTTCGACGAGACAGGGGCGTTTCGCGGCTACCGGGGGGTCGGCCGCGATATCACCCAGATGATCGAGGCCGAACGCGAAATCACCGAACAACGCGAACGCGCGGAATCCCTGATGCATGCGAAATCGGATTTCCTGGCGCGGATCGGCCACGACCTGAGCACGCCGTTGAACGCGATCCTGGGATTCGCCCAGGTCATGGAGATGGAGTTGCTGGGCGGTGCGCCGGGGTCCAAATACCTCGACTACGCCCGCAACATCCGGACCAGCGGCGAAATTCTGTCCGCGCTCATTTCCGACATTCTCGACCTGTCCCGGATCGAGGCAGGCAAGTTGGACCTCGAGGACGAGATCTTCGGCATCGCGCCGCTGATGGACGATATCGGCATGTTGTTCCGTGGCCAGGCCGAGGCGGTCGAGGTTACGTTGCTCGTCGAGACGGCCGAGGAAATTTCCGACATGCGGGGCGACCGCAAGGCCGTATTGCAGGCTTTGATGAACCTGGTGTCGAACGCGGTCAAATTCACGGATGCGGGCGGCCGTATCGCGGTGTCGGCGAATCTTGATGGAAACGCTCTATGCCTGGCGGTCGCCGATACGGGGGCCGGCTTCGATATGGCGGAGTTGGATATCGTGCTCGAGCCGTTCGGGCGCGCCCAGCAGGCGCCGGGCCGCCGGCGCGCCGGGACCGGTCTGGGCCTGGCGATCGCCAAAGCCTTGGCCGAACTTCATGACGGGACCCTGGAGATCGACAGCGCACCGGGCGTCGGGACGACCGCGACATTGGTGTTCCCCGCCAAGCGCGCGATTTCCGGTGACGCGGGCCGCGCCGCCGAATAACACCGGGGGCGGCCCGCCGGCGTTTCCTCTGTGGATGGTGGCGGCTGGGATCAGTCTTTCGGTCGTGCTTTTTCGCCCAGGCTGATCTCTTCCGTATCCAGGATATCCGCCAGACGGGTTTCGGCGCTGCCGGGAGACAAGGGTTTCTGCTGGCTCGGCGCGGGGGCCCAGGCGGTCAGGGTGAGGATGCGGAACGTCGCGGGAAAACGGCCGTCCGCGTCGAGATGCCGGTCTTCATAAATCGCCATGGCCTTGGCCAGCAGGTCGCGCCGCGCCAGGCCCGGTTTGGCTTCGGCGACGGCGTTGCTCTCGCCCATGCCGCGCAGGTCGTACAGAAGCTTCATCGGCGTTTCATAGCTGACCGTGACGACATCGGCATCGACCACGGGCAGGGCGAACCCCGCCCGCTGCAGCAGTCCGCCCAGGTCGCGGACATCGGCGAAGGGGGAGACCCGGGGGCTTAGGCCGCCGGTCAATTCGATCTCGGCCTCGGCCATGCATTCGCGCAATTCGGCCAGGGTCTCGCCGCCCAACATGGAGGCCAGGAACAGGCCGTCCGGCTTCAACGCCTTTCTGATCTGCAGCAAGGCACCGGGAAGGTCGTTGACCCAGTGCAGGGACAGGTTCGACAGCACGGCGTCGAAGGTCGCTTCCCCGAACGGAAGGAACTCCTCGTCCGCCGCCAAAACAGGCATGCCTGAAACGCCGGCCGTGCGTGCCTGCGCGGCCATGGCGGGGGACAGGTCGGCCTGGATCAGGCGTTCGATGCCGCCGCGCCCCATGGTCTGCGGGCCGAAAATCTGGCGCCCCAATTCGCCGCCGTGACAGCCCAGGTCGAGCGCCAGGGGGAAGCGGTGAGTAATATCGTCCAGCCGGTCGGCGAGGCGGTCGGCGGTTTCTTCGAAAAGAAAGCCGTGGACGTCGAGGGCGCCGGCGGCGCGCTCGCGGTGAGCGCGCACCTTGGCGCGATTGAACACATGGATCGATTCGGTCATCGTGCCTGTATGACATATCGCATCCCCGGCATAAACGGCGGCTTGTCCCCAGACGCGTCTTCGGCGAAGACCGGGGCGTCCTTCGCCCTGCCGATGGGCTTGCGCCGGGCGGCGCGGCGGATGCTCGACGTGATCCTGCCGCCCCATTGCCTGAAATGCGGCGTCGGCGTGGACGAGCCGGGCAGCCTCTGTCCGCAATGCTGGGAAGCGGTGACTTTCCTGTCGCCGCCCCATTGCGCGAAGTGCGGCCTACCGTTCGAGTTCGATGTCGGGGCGGATGCCCTCTGCGCGGCCTGTATTCGCCGCCCGCCGGTATTCGAGCGGGCCCGCGCCGTCTTCGTCTATGACGATGCCAGCCGGGACCTGATTCTTTCCTTCAAGCATGCCGACCGGACCGAGGCCGCGCCCGCCTTCGGCCGATGGCTGGCCCGTGCCGGGGCGGACCTGGCGGCGGAAGCCGATATCGTCATGCCGGTGCCGCTGCATTGGGTCCGGTTCTGGCGGCGGCGCTACAACCAATCGGCGTTGCTGGCTCATGCCTTCGTCCGCGCCCGGGCCGAGATTTTGCCTAATACGGCGCCACCGGCGGTGATCCCCGATCTGTTGATCCGCCACCGCCGCACGGCGTCCCAAGGCGGCCTGGGCCCCGCCGGCCGGACCCGCAACGTGCGCGGCGCATTCCGCATCAACCCGCGGTTTCAGGCACGGATACGCGGCGCGCGGATATTGATCATCGACGACGTCTATACGACCGGCGCCACCGCCGAGGCCTGCGCCCGGGTCTTGCTGCGGGCGGGTGCCGGGGCGGTCGACGTGCTGACCCTGGCGCGGGTCGTGCGGACGCGTGTCGATTGAGGCCGCGCGCCGCCGGAATCACGGGACACCTTTTCTAAGACGCCATGCCACCTATATAACTGGTCCGACGGATCCCCTTTCACATGTAACCCACGGACGCAGCAACGTGACCAAGAAGATCGAAATCTACACCAGCCCCTTTTGCCCCTATTGCCACGCGGCCAAGCGGCTGCTGACCGAAAAGGGCGTCGACTTCGAAGAGATCGACGTCATGATGGCGCCGGCCAAGCGCAAGGAAATGACGTCCCGCGCCGGGGGGGCGACCTCCGTGCCGCAGATTTTCGCGGACGGCGACCATATCGGTGATTGCGACGGCATCCATGCGTTGGACGCCAAAGGCGCGCTGGACAATCTGCTGGGCCTGGGCTGAGTCTGCCCCATGAGCGCGACCTTCACCGCTGGCCTTGTCCAGACCAATTCGGGAAACGACCCCGCCGCCAACGCCGACATGATCGTCGCGCGGATCGCCGAGGCCGCCCAAAAGGGGGCGGATTTCGTGCTGTTCCCCGAGGTCGTCACCTTGGTCGAAACAGGCGCCAAGAACGTCGCCCCCAAGGTCACCGGGTTCGATGCGGATCCGTATCTGCCGCGGTTCCGCGAAGCGGCCAAGGCCGCCGGGGTTTGGGTGCTGATCGGCTCGATGGTCGTCGAACACGAAACCCTGGATCGAAAATTCGCCAACCGGTCGGTGCTGATTTCCGATGCGGGCGAGATCGTCGCGACCTACGACAAGATCCATATGTTCGACGTTGATCTGGAAAACGGCGAGAGCTACCGCGAAAGCAAGAGTTACGAGCCGGGGGGGCGGGCCGTGGTCGCCGAAACGCCCTGGGGCAAACTCGGCATGACCATCTGCTACGACATTCGGTTCCCCCATCTCTACCGCGCCCTGGCTCATGCCGGGGCCGAGATCATCGCCGTGCCCGCGGCCTTCACCCGGCCCACGGGGCGCGCGCATTGGCATGTGTTGCTGCGCGCGCGGGCGGTCGAGGCGCAATGCGTCGTGCTGGCCCCAGCGCAGACCGGCGAGCATATGGACGGGCGCAAGACCTATGGCCATTCGCTGGCGGTCGACCCCTGGGGCGCGGTCATCGCCGATGGCGAGGAAGAGCCGGGGATCGTGCTGGCGGAAATCGATATGGAGCAGGTCGCCAAGGCACGGGCCAAGGTGCCGTCCCTGACCCATGACAGGCCGTTCGATTTGGATGCGGTCACCTGATCTGCGGGATCCCGTAAACCTATGATGCCTATCAGGTTATGCAGATCGATCGCCATTGCGTATTCAAGCAAACACGAATAGAAATACCACATTCTGACTGTGGTTTTTCTGGAATGAACATTCTTACACCCCGGGGCTCGTCGCTCCCATGACCGAGCCGTCGTTGGGTCCCGCCCCGTCCAGCGTGCCCAACGGGCCGTCGCCGGTTGATCGGCCGCGATTATTTCGCGTTGGAATCAAGCCGACGGTGACAGCCTGTATCATGGTGATCGTCGCCGCCGGGATCGGTCTGACGGCCTGGCAGCAGTGGTCGATCGCCCGCGATGCGACCGAGGAATTGACCCGCCGCAACGCCCAACTGGTCGTTGACCAGATCGAATCCCAGCTTACCCACTACCTGGATCCGCTAGATGCCTACGTGGATTGGATCGCGGATATGGCGGCGGGGCGTGAAAATTACAATCCAGAGGATGTACGGGCGATGTTGTCGGCGTCGGTCGCGGCTTTGCCGCAGATCGTCGGTGCCGGGATCGTGCCGGTCGATGGGCCGACCGTGGGTATTGCCCGGCCGGCCGGGGGCAGATCCGTTGCCGATCCGAATGCGGGGGGGATCGGGGCGACCGTGCCCGCAGACTTGCAAAAGATGGAAGGCGGAGAGGCGGTCTGGAGCAAGCCCGCGTTCGACGCCCAGGCAGCGGCGCCCGTGGTGCGTTTGTGGCGTGCGTTTCATCGTGACGGGCGGTATCTCGGGGCAGTTTACGCGGGTGTTTCTTTCGCCGGAATTTCTGAAGTCGTCTCCGACGTCAGCGGCCGCTTCAACGGCACGGCATTCCTGCTCGACGGCGCGCGCGGTGTGCTGGCCCATCCCAACCTGACCTCGGCCCATCCCGACTACACCGAGGGACGCACAGTCATCGATCTCGATCGTTCCGGGGATCTCGTGCTGCAGGGGCTGGTCGAGAAATCGGCCGAAGGCAGGCCGTCGGGTGCCGGTATGACGACGGTCGAGGCGCATCTCGACGGGATGAATTACGTGGGTTTCCTGCGGCCTGTACAGCCCGCCGGCAGCGATGTCTGGACCCTCGGGGTCTGGTTTCTCGCGACCGACATGTTCGGCCAGCGCGAGCGGGTTATTGCCTCGGCCTGGATCGGGCTGGCGCTTATCGCGGTGGCTCTCATCCGCCGGGAACCTGATCGCCGGGCCGATCCGCGAGACCGCATTGGCGGTCAAGGCGCTGAGCCATATGGACCTGGATACCGTCAGCCAATTGCCGCGCAGCAACATTCGCGAATTGGACGATCTGGCGCGCGCCTTCAATACCATGCGGGGCGCGCTGCGACTGTTCGGCACGTATGTGCCGCGCAGTCTGGTCAACCGGCTGGTCGCCGCGGAAGGCGAGCGGATTGAATCGTCGGAACGTCAGGTCGCCATCATGTTCACGGACATCGTCGGCTTCACGACGTTCTCCGAAGGCAAAAACGCCGCCGAGGTCGCCAATTTCCTGAACGAACATTTCCAGATTCTCGGCCGCTGCGTCGACAACAGTTCCGGGACCATCGACAAGTACATCGGCGACGCCCTGATGGCTTTCTGGGGCGCGCCCGAGGAATTGGAAGACGCGCCCGTACGCGCCTGTTATTGCGCCATGGCGATCGCCGATGCGCTGGAGCGCGACAACGCGAAACGCCGGCAGGAAGGATTGCCGCCGGTGCACGTCCGGATCGGCCTGCATGCGGGACCGGCCCTGGTCGGCAACATCGGCGCCGAAGGCCGCGTCAATTACACGATCATCGGCGACAGCGTGAATACCTGTCAGCGGGTCGAAAGCCTGGGCCGTGAGGTCGATGTTCCGCGCAACACGACGACGATCCTGATCACCGATGCCGTCGCCAAGCAATTGCCGTCCAGCATGCCCTTCGTTCATGTCGGGAGTTTTCCGGTAAAAGGCAGAGAGAAGGACGTCGTGGTCTATCGCCTGGTGATTTAAGGCGATTTTTTGGCTGCCCGAGATAAAAAATTTCGGAAATGTTGCGGCGCGGCAAAGCGAGATCGGCTATACTCCGGCCGATAAACGTGCCTGACAACCAAACCATTGGTGATTGACGTGCAGATTAACAAAAATTTCCTGGCCGCTTGCGCCGTGGCGCTCGCGGCTTTTGCCGTAACGGCCCCGACCGCGGCCCAGGCCCAGACGCAGCCGACCGGACCTTACATCTCCGGCGCGTTGGGCGTGACCCAGCCGAGCGATTGGGAATTGACCGGCGGCACCATCAGTACGGAACAGGAATCGGACATGGGCTTCGCCGGCGCCATCGCGCTGGGCACGAAGTTCTCGCCCAACTGGCGGGCCGAGGCCGAATTTTCCTACAGCAACGCCGACGCGGATAATTTCTCGGGCACTTCCGGCTCGGGCGATACGACCATGTACGGCCTGATGCTGAATGCCTTTCTCGATCTGCCCACGGGCACGCAATGGACGCCTTATATCGGTGCCGGTATCGGTGGCGCCGTCGTCGATTTCGACGACCTGTCGCCGGTCGGCGGATCGCGCGTGTCCGATGCGGATCACGTCTTCGCCTATCAGGGGATTGCCGGTGTGACCTATCAGATCGACGATCAGATGGGCGTGTTCACGGAATACCGCTACGTCAATACCGCCGACCGCGACATGTGGACCGATTCCAACGTCGGCCTGTCCGGTGAAGGCGGCGAGCACCGCATCATGGTCGGTCTGCGTTGGTCGTTCGGCGCGCCGAAGCCGGCTCCGAAACCGGTGCCGGTCGCCGCGCCGGCGCCCGCGCCGGCACCGCAGCCGGTTGCCAAACCCGCGCCCAAACCGGAAGCGCCGCGCAATTATCTGGTCTTCTTCGATTGGGATCGGGCGGTGCTGACGGACGACGCCAAGGCGATCATCCAGGCCGCAGCCGCCAATTCCAAGACCATGGCGGTGACGCGGATCGAAACCACCGGCCACGCCGACCGTTCGGGGACCGATGCCTATAACCTGCGCCTGTCGCAGCGGCGCGCCGAAAGCGTGAAGGCGGAATTGAACCGTCTGGGCATTCCGTCCGGCGAGATCGTGACCCGCTGGAAAGGTGAACGCGAACCGCTGGTCCAAACGCCCGACGGCGCGCGCGAGCCGCAGAACCGGCGCGTGGAGATCATCCTCGCGAAGTAGCTATCGGGGCCGGCCGGATCGCCCGGCCAGCCCTTATCAGACGATTTGAATGGGCCGCCGAAGCATTCGTTTCGGCGGTCTTTTCACGCATCGGGTGATGGGGACGTGTCCAAGGTCGCGCGCGATAACGGAACCTGCGGATCAAGAGACGGTTGAACAGGGGGCGGCGCGCCCGTTGCGGCGGCCTATTCGGCGGCCGAATTGCCGGCGGCGGTTTCCATGGTGGCCATGGCGCGCATATCCGTCGCGGCGACGGTTTCGGTATCCTGCGGGCCGAGCAGGGCGGTGATCACCGGGCGATGACCGATGAAACCGGTCAGTCCCTGGCGCGGCTGGGCCTGGGCGTCGGCGAAGACACGGGCCATGCCCCGGCAATACTCCGGCGCACCAAGGCGGCGCAGCGAAGCCTTATTGGCCAGGTGGGTGATGAAACGGTTCAGTTCGCGTTCGGCGTTGCGCGGATGGACGCGCTGGAAAATGGCGCGAAGGGCACGGCCCTGGCGGACCAATTCGTCCTGATGACGGGTGACCAGATTGTTGTATTGGTTTTGCTGTCCGCAGCTCAGCGCGGCGACGGCGAGGTCGGCGCGGAACATGCGCATGCGCACGGCACGGCCTTCTTCCGCAGACAGGCAGGCGGCCGGCAGGCGGATATCGCCCAGGTCCTTGGCTTTGACGCAGGCGGCCTGGGCCGTCGTCGGCTGGAACGCCACGACCGCCAGCGCGCCGAGGCTGACCGCCGCGGCAAGGCATCGATGCCAAGTCTTGGTTCTGGAACCCGTCAAAACCCCGGAAACCCCTGTCTGTTCCCCAAAAAACCTTAATTGCCCCGACTATGCCATGTTGCCGGTTAACGCGCAATAAACGTGGGCGCCCGACGCCACGCAAAATCGCGGCCCGAATGATTGGCATGGGACGGGGCAATAAAAGAAGGGAGGCCGCCCGACCGCGCCTTTCCTGCCGATGACAGGGGCGGATCAAGCGGCCTCCCGGGGGCCTCGAAAATTCAGGTGTTCAGGCGGAAAGCCGGGCCGGTTTTTCCATGTAGTCGGGGTCCATCACCGTGGCCCGGCGCATGTCGCGCCGATAGGCGTCCTGATCGAACGGACGGGCCCGGTGCATGGTGCAGCGGTTGTCCCAGATCACGACGTCGCCGACCTGCCAGGTATGGCTGTGGACGAACTCCGGTTGCGTCGCATGCTCCATCAGGTCGCGGATCAGCATGCGGCCTTCGGGCACCGGCCAGCCGACGATGTGGGACGCGTGGGAGGCAAGATAGAGCGCCTTGCGCCCGGTCGCCGGATGGGTCCGGACCAGATTGTGGATGACCGGCGGCAAGGCCTTGCGTTCCTCATCGGAAAATTCGGTGAAGCCCAGCTTGGCCCGCGAGGTCGCGATGCAATGTTCGGCTTCCAGGCCGTCGATCTTGTCCTTCATTTTCTGCGGCAGGGCGTCGTAGGCCGCGCGCATGTCGGCGAACTGGGTCTCGCCGCCTTCGGGCACGACCGTATGGGCATGCAGCAGGGAATACTTGGCGGACACGGCCTTGAACGAGGCGTCCGTGTGCCACAGCTGATTGGCCAGGCCGAACATGCGCCGCCGGTCGTCGCGCGCCATCTTCTCGTTGTTTTCGTTGAGATTCGAGATATCGACCAGCTTCGGGCCGATGCGATCCTTGTTGTCCTTCTTCAGCAGCCGGTTGTCGGCGTAAAGGGGCCCGAACCGTTCGGCGAAGGCCGCCTGTTCGTCTTCCGACAGTTTCGGGCCGTGAAACACCAGGACCGCGTTCCGGTCAATGGCGTTCTGGATTTCGGCGAAGGTTGCGTCGTCGATCGGCTGTGACGGATCGGTGCCGCCGATTTCGCCGATGAAATCGGGATGCAGTTGTTTCACGGTGATGGACATCGTTTGAATTCCTTGGATTTGGCGTTTCCCCAACGACCCGGGCATCGTTTATCGGCCCAAGACGGTTGGATGAATTTGACATCGCCTGATGGATAATGTCGAATTCAAAATATTGGGACTTCATAACTAAATATTATGGGATAGAAAGGGCAGCGCATGCGCCTCAACTTGCGTCAGGTCGAAGCCTTTCGCGCCGTTTTCCAGACCGGCAGCATGACCGCCGCGGGCGAATTGATGGGGATCACACAGCCCGCGGTCAGTCGTCTGATCCGCGATCTGGAGGCCGAGACAGGATTGCCGTTGTTCGAGCGCGCGGGCGGGCGGGTCATCGCGACGCCCGACGCGGTTGCCTTGATCCGCGAGGTCGAACGCAGTTTCCACGGTCTCGACCGGGTCGCCCGCGCCGCCGCCGAACTGCGCCATCGGCGCGAAGGCGCATTGCGCATCGCCGCCTCGGTGGCACCGTCGTTTTTCTGCCTGCCGGCGGTGATCCGTCAATTTCAGATCGCCTGGCCGGGCGTGGCGCTGTCCCTGAAGACCGGCACGTCGCCGGAAATCCTCGACCTGGTCGCCATGCAGCAATGCGACCTGGGCGTCGCCGTCGTGGCGCCCGATGCACCCGGCGTCGTGACTCAGGCGCTGCCCGCCCATGAGGCCGTCTGTGTCCTGCCCGAAGGCCATCCGCTCGCCGCGAAAGACAGCGTGACGGCGACGGACCTGGACGGTCTGCCGTTGCTTGTCCTCTCTGATTACAGCCATCTGCAGCAACAGTTCACGGCGCAGATGGAGGCGGCACGAATCACCTCCAACGTCGTTTTCGAATCGTCGTTTTCGGCCTCGCTCTGTCCGTTGATCGCCGAAGGCGCGGGGATCGGCGTACTGGATCCGTTGACGGCCCGAGCCCATGCCGGGCGCGGCGTTGTCCTCCGGCCGTTCCGTCCCGCCGTGACCTATGAGTTGAAGGTACTGTTTCCGGCCGCCCGCCCGCGCGGGGAACGGGAGGCTGCCTTCGCGGAGATGCTGCAAAGCTATCTTGAGAATTTCGGGCGCTAGCGTTCGCCCGGCGGGATGTCCTTCACCATGTCGGCGAAATCGGCGACTTCGGCGCGGCTGTATTTCAGATGCTTGCGTTCGTCCGAAGGCGGGCGTTGGGTCAGGCTGACGCCGGGGCGGTGTTCCGACCGGGGCCGCACGGGCCGTGCTTCGAACCCACCACCGCAGTTGGGGCAGACGTTGTGGAGGACGTCCTCGACACAGGTCCGGCAGAATGTGCATTCGAAGGAACAGATCATCGCGTCCGGGGCGTCCGGCGGAAGGTCCTTGTCGCAGCATTCGCAGTTCGGTTTCAGGATCAGCATGTCTCATCCTCGCCGTCCGGGTCGGGGGGCAAATGGGGTTCCGGGGCGAGGGGATGTGGCCCGGGTTCGCCGTCCTCGCGGATCGTCAGGTCCAGGTCGTTGACGGCGCAGAGGCGTTGTTTCACGCCGGGTGGGTTCTCGCCGATGATGCCGTGCTCATAGGCGACGATCTGCAACCGGCCGCGCGCGAGATCGAGAAGCTCTTCGCCGGCGAGTAGATGGTCCGGATTGCGCGGTCGGCCGAAGACCTCGTTGCCCCGCGCGAAGGTTTCGTACAACAGCACGCCGGCTGGTTCCAACGACGCGATCAGGCCGTCGAAATGCGGCCGGTAGAGATAGTTGCTGACGACGATGGCGGCGAAGCCGGCCCGCTTGAAGGGCCAGTCCTTGCCGTCCTCCAAGTCGATCTCCGTGACCTCGGCATTATCTTCCTCCGCCAGATCGGCCATCGCCGACACGTCCCGGTCCGCCGCCGTCACTGGATGGCCCTGGCCCAGGAAATAGCGGGCATGACGGCCGCCGCCGGCGGCCAGGTCCAACACCCGACCGTGGCTGGCCCCGCCGCGCGGGACCAAGGGCGCGAAACGCGTGATCCAGGACGACGGCGCGGCGAGCTTCTGATGGTGATGCAGGTCCGGCTTGGCGGTGGTGCCGGGATCGGTGGGCGGCGGGGTCATATGGCGTTCCCTGGTCGGTTTCGTCGTGGGGCCGATTCGGCTTTTGTTAAACGTTTCATACTATGTTTCACGGGTTAAAACGCCTATAACTGGCGCCTTCGGGCCTGAATAAATCCCTGATACCCGGTTTTTTTCAGTCATGGGCCCGGTCGCACGGAAAGAGTTCGAACGATGATTCGATACCGCCTGATCTGCAGCCAGGACCACGAATTCGAAGCCTGGTTCCGAGACAGCGCCGCCTACGACGGCCAAGTCAAACGCCAACAGGTCTCCTGTCCCCATTGCGGCGACGTGGATGTGACCAAGGCGGTCATGGCCCCCGGCATCGCGTCATCGGCCAATTCCGATAAATTCGCAGAGGCCAAAGCCCACGAAGTCGCGCGCCGCATCCTGTCCGCCGTCGGCAAACTGCGTGACGACGTCGAACAGGACTGCGAATACGTCGGCGATCAGTTCGCAGATGAAGCCCGCGCCATCCATTACGGCGATGCCGAGGAACGGGGCATTTATGGCGAGGCGACGGATGACGAAGCCCATGAGTTGGAAGAAGAAGGCATCGATTTCATCCGCCTTCCCGGCCGTGGCCAGCGGCGCGACAACTAGCCCTTAACCGATCACCTCCACACCTGCGTTGCGTTCGATGACCTTGATGGCGTCGTCGCTGAACGCGTCGGGGCCGAGCATCTGACGGGCGGTCTGCAGGACCTCGCGGGTCAGCCCGGAATACATCAGCGGCGCGCCGCTATCGATGCCCAGCTGACAGGCCAGACGCACGTCCTTGAACAGAAGCTCCAGGGCGAAGGTCCCCGGCAGGCCGTCGCGCATGCGCGGCAGGGTGATCTTGGTCGCTGAACTTTGCGCCGAGCTTTTGTCGAGAACCTCGATCATCTTGTCCAGGGTCAGCCCGTTCTTGATCCCCATGGCGACGCCTTCGTAGGTCGCGATGCGGATGGAGGCGGCGGTCACGTTGTTGATCAGCTTCATCGTATGCCCGGCGCCGATGTCGCCGCAGTGAAAGATGTTGGGGCTGATCGCCTGCAGATAGGTGCGGGCTTTTTCATATAGATGTTCCGGGCCGCCGATCATGATCGCGATGGTCCCCGCGTCGGCGCCGCCGGGGCCGCCGGATACGGGCGCGTCGATCATGTCGATGCCGCGTTCGGCAAGCTCCGCCGCCATGGCCTTGGTTTCCGTCGGATCGCCCGTCGTCTGATCGACGATCAGGTTGCCGGGCTCCAGCCCTTCGATCAGGCCGCCGTCGCCGAAGATCGCCTCGCGGACATGGCCCGAGGTCGGCAGGCAGGTCATCACGATATCGCTTTCCCGGGCCAATGAGGTGAGGTCCTGTGCCGGTTGCGCGCCGTCGGCGACGAGGGCCGCGGTGGCGTCCGGGCTGAGGTCGTAGACCCGCAATTTATGTTCACGAACGATGCGCCGCGCCAGCGGCCCGCCCATCATGCCTAATCCGATGTAACCGAGGTTCATGGTCTTGATGTCTCCTGTCGTGTCGCGGCCTTTGGCGGCCGGCTGTTTTGATGCGGGCGATGATAGGGGACAAATCGACGGTTTGAGAAGCGTGAGGGGTAGCTGAGCCCTTCGAGGGCGATATGAAAGGCCCTAAGCCGTCGCCTTTTGCCGTTCGGTCCGGCGCGCCGCCAGAATTCGACCGCCTTCGACAACCCGGGTTTTGGGAAAGTCGACCGCAACCCGCGTCCCGGCGTTCTTCTCGCTTGTCACATGGACCGATGCCCCATGGATTTTCGCCAGTTCGACGGCAAGCGGCAGGCCCAGGCCGGTGCCCTGATGGTCGCGGGTCATATGGTTGCCGACCTGGCCGAACCGGGACAACGCGATTTCCAGTTCGCGGTCGTCCATGCCGATGCCGGTGTCCGAAATGACGATCCGCAGCGCGCCATTGTCCAACAGGCCGGCTTCGATATCGACGGTGCCGCCCGATCCGGTGAACTTCACCGCGTTCGACAGCAGGTTGAGGAGGATTTGTTTGATCCGACGCTCGTCGGCGTGGAGCGCCGGAAGCCCGGGTTCCGCCCGGGCGTTCAATTGGATGCCTTTGCGATTGATATCGGCATCGACCATGCGCAGCGTGTCGGCGACCAGACGGCCCAGGTCGATCTCGCGTTCTTCCAATTGCAGGCGGCGGGCCTCGGCGGCGGAGATGTCGAGAATATCGTTGATCAGGGACAGCAGATGGCTTCCCGAGGCATTGATGTCGCGCAGGCATTCCTCCTGCCGCACGTTGGCCATCGGGCCGTAGACGCCGGATTTCAGCGATCCGGAAAAGCCGATGATCGCGTTGAGCGGCGTGCGCAACTCGTGGCTCATGTTGGACAGGAACTCGGTTTTCGCCCGGTTGGCGCGTTCGGCCAGGTTTTTTTGCCGTTCCGTATCGGCCTGCGCCAGGGCGATCTCGTCGATGGTTCGCTGCAATTCGTCGTTCTTGTTCTTGAGTTGCTGAACCGTGGAACGGACGGTCGATTCCAATGGCCGATAGATGAAAAAGGCTTCCAGAACGAGCGCCGCCAGGGCGAGCAGCCAGAGCATGGTCTCGACCCGTTCAATCCGCGCGATGGCATCGCGGGAAAACGTCTCGTACGCCTCCACCGCCGAATTCAGCATCGGCTCCAGAACATGCGGGCCGTAATTGATCAGGTAGACGTACGCTGGCGTATTGAGTGTCAGGTCACCGTAGTCCAGGGCGTAGATATCCCGCGCATGGCCGAGGAACCGGTTGACCGCGAGGTCTAGGCCCACGGCGGAATCGAAATAGATGATTTCCAGATCCTTGGTCATGACCTGGGGAATGCCGCCGTCCCGGTCGCCGGTCAGAAGCCGGAGATGGGCGCGTTTCATGGCGTTGACCGCGCGGCCCAACTGCGCGCGCGAAACGGCGTATTCGTCTTCGTCCTGGGCCAGGATCATTTGCCCGGCGAAATGGGCGATGCGGTTGGCCTGACCGTTTTGGCCGCCGGCAACGAAGATCAGATGCGAATAACCCGCCTGTTTGGCGATGATGACATGCATCGTGAAGAACGAGGCCGTCACCAACAGGGCGATCGCGCTCAGTCCCAGGACATAGCGAAAGCGCAGGCTCTTTACGGCCGCCAGTTCGGTCATTCCAGGCCCCATCCATCCGGCACCGGAATTGCGCCGACCCCGTTATCGTAACGGGGCCATGTGACAATCGTGTTTCGAGAGAGGGGGTGGATCAGGCGTTCTTCACGCCGAAGGCCAGGTAGTTCACGGCAAGGTCCCGGTCGTCCAGGCGCCAGCTGTCGTTGAACGGGTTGAACATCATGCCGTCCAGGCGGGTGACGGAAACGTCATGCGCGGCGAGGCCCCGGACCAGTTCCGACGGGCGCACGAACTTGCGCCAGTCATGGGTGCCGACGGGCAGCCAGCGCAGGATGTATTCCGCGCCGATCTTGGCCATGGCGAGGGATTTGAGCGTGCGGTTCAGTGTCGTCACCACGGTACAGCCGCCGGGCCGGATGAGATCCGCCGAGGCCCCCAGGAAGGCGTCCAGGTCGGCAACATGCTCGACGACCTCCATGTTAAGGACGATGTCGAAGGGCTGCCCCAGCCCGGCCATGTCCTCGGGCAAGACATGCCGGTAGTCGATTTCCAATCCTGCCTGTTCGGCGTGCAGGCGCGCGACCGCAACGTTCTTTTCACCCGCGTCGATGGCCGTAACTCTGGCGCCCAGGCGGGCCAACGGTTCCGCCAACAGGCCGCCGCCGCATCCGATATCGAGCAACGTCAACCCCGCGAGCGGCCTGTCCGCCGATGCGTCCAGGCCGAAATGCGCGCAGGCGCGGTCGCGGATATAGGCGATGCGGACCGGGTTGATCCGGTGCAGCGGCCGGAATTTTCCCTTGGGGTCCCACCATTCGTCGGCGATCGCCTGAAATCGGGCGACTTCGTCCTGGTCCAGCGTCGTGCGCGGCGCGGCGGCCTGCGGGGTTGCGGCCGAAGGATCGGCGGAGGCGGTGGCTGCGGTCATGGTCGGCCTTTGGCGTAAAAAGAGGGGCGAATGCCTTGCCCGGATTGATTATTCACGGGCGGGCACCTTGCCCGCCGGGCGGTTTAAGAGTAAGAAGGCGCCGCCCAATGGACAAGGGCAAGTCACAGCGGCGAAAGCAACAGGTTTTCGGGCATTTTTCAAGGGACGGAGACGAACCGGTTCCATGGCGTTGATCGTGCAGAAATTCGGCGGCACCTCGGTGGCCGACATCGACCGCATCAAGGCGGTCGCCCAGCGGGTCAAGACCGAGGTCGATGCGGGCAATCAGGTCGCCGTGGTCGTTTCGGCCATGGCCGGCGTGACCAATCAGCTGGTCGGCTATGTCGATGCGGTCTCGAAACTGTACGACGCGCGGGAATACGATGTCGTCGTGTCGTCCGGCGAACAGGTGACGTCAGGCCTGCTGGCCCTGGAACTGCAGACCATCGGCGTTCCGGCGCGCTCCTGGCAGGGCTGGCAGATCCCCATCCGGACCGACAACGTCCATGCCAAGGCGCGCATCGCCAGTATCGACACCGACAACATCCTGCCGCGCCTGGAACAGGGCGAGGTCGTGGTGGTGCCCGGGTTTCAGGGCGTCGCCGATGACGGCCGGGTGACGACGCTGGGCCGTGGCGGATCGGACACTTCGGCGGTGGCTTTGGCGGCGGCGCTCAAGGCGCATCGCTGCGACATCTATACGGACGTCGACGGGGTCTATACCTGCGATCCCCGGATCGTTTCCAAAGCCCGCAAGCTGGACAAGATCACTTACGAAGAAATGCTGGAGATGGCCTCTCAGGGTGCGAAGGTCCTGCAGACCCGCGCCGTCGAAATGGCCATGAACCATGGGGTGCGCACGGAAGTGCGGTCGAGCTTCACGCCCGATCGCGGTACCCTGGTCGTGAACGAGGAAGAAATCGTGGAAAAGCAAATCGTCAGCGGAATCGCCTACTCCCGGGACGAGGCCAAGATCACCCTGGTCCGCGTCGCCGACCGGCCCGGCGTGGCGGCCGGCATCTTCGGCCCCCTGGCCGACGCCAGCGTCAACGTCGACATGATCGTGCAGAACGTCTCCGCCGACGACCAGGCGACGGACATGACCTTTACGGTGGCGAAGTCCGATCTGGAACGCACCAAGTCGATCATCGAGGCCAACAAGGACGAGATCGGCTACCAGTCCGTGATTGCCAACGACGGCGTGGTGAAGATTTCGATCATCGGTGTCGGCATGCGTTCGCACACCGGGGTCGCCCAGACCATGTTCAAGACGTTGGCGGATAAGGGCATCAACATCCAGGTGATTTCCACGTCGGAGATCAAGGTCAGCGTTCTGGTCGCCGAGGAATACACGGAACTGGCGGTGCGCGCGCTGCATACGGCCTACGGGCTGGACGCGGACTAGACCCGCGACCATCACCCGGGCCGCCAAGGCCGCGCCGCGAAAATCGTGGTGACCAAGCGGGCCGCCGGACGGACGGTGGCCCGGGAATTCGGACCGGGTAATGAAATTGAGACGACAGGGCGGTCGTCTTCTTAACGGTTCGATCCTATATGTAAGCGATGCCGGGGGGAGCAAACCCGGTTATTGCCGCGCGTGCAGACCGGGGGCGGGGGCCCTTTATTCAGTGAACGACACGTCGAAACCCAAGGATACGGACGCCAAGGCGGGACCCAGTCAGTCCACCGCCGGCGTGTCCCCGGATCCGTCAAAGGACAAGCCGAAAGGCAAGTCCGGCGGCGACCGAGGGGCGCCGCGCCGTGGGGTGATTTCGCCCGTCCCCCGGCGGATGCTGGGCAAGGTCCGCCAGGTCATGGCCTCGGCGGCGACGGCCCAGGAACGGTTGGATCAGATCGTTCGTATCATCGCCTTGGAAATGGTCGCGGAAGTCTGCTCGATCTATCTGCGCCGGGCCGGTGACGTGTTGGAGCTGTTCGCCACGCAGGGCCTGCGCAAGGACGCCGTGCACAAGACGCGCCTGCGGATCGGCGAAGGCCTGGTCGGCGAGATCGCCGCCCATGCGTTGCCCTTCGCGCTGGAAGACGCGCAGACCCATCCCAGCTTCGCCTACCGGCCGGAAACCGGGGAAGAACTGTTCCATTCCCTGATGGGCGTGCCGATCCTGCGCGGCGGCCGGGTGACCGGCGTCGTCGCCGTGCAGAACCGGACCCGCCGGGCCTACGAAGACGAAGAAGTCGAAACCCTGCAGACCGTCGCCATGGTGCTCGCCGAACTGGTCGCGGGGGGCGATCTGGTCTCGGCGGATGAACTGCTGCCGGTCGATGGGATCGCGCTGAAGCCGCTGCGTATCGAGGGCCTGAAACTCAACGGCGGCATCGGCATCGGCACGGCGGTCCTGCACCGCTCGCATCTGTTCATCGAAACCATCGTCGCCGACGATCCCGGGGCGGAACGCGACCGCCTGCACGAGGCCTTCAAGGCCATGCATGGCGCCCTCGACGACATGTTGGCATCCGACAACATGGCCAAGGGCGGCGAACACCGGGATATCCTGGAGACCTACCGCCTGATCGCCCAGGACGCGGGCTGGCTGGCGCGCATCGAGGACGCCATCGACTCCGGGCTGTCCGCCGAAGCCGCCGTGCAGCGCGTGCAGAACGACCTGCGTGCCCGCATGGCCGGGATCGACGATCCCTACCTGCGCGAACGCGCCCATGATCTGGACGACTTGGGCTACCGCCTGACCCAGCATTTGTTGGGGGCGGAACCGGGGCCGCGCGAGATGCCCGACAACGCGATCCTGATCGCCCGCAACATGGGCCCGGCGCAGTTGCTGGATTACGACCCCGACCGCCTGCGCGGCCTGGTTCTGGCCGAAGGCTCGCCCAATGCTCATGTTGCCATCGTCGCGCGGGCGCTGGATCTGCCCGTGGTCGGGCGCATGGACAATATCCTGGACCGGGTCGAAGAAGGCGATCCGCTGATCGTCGACGGCGACCACGGTCAGGTCTACCTGCGTCCCGGCGACGATATCCGGGTGACTTTCGAGGACAGCCTGCGCCTGCGTGCCGAACAACGCGCGCAATATGCCGAATTGAAGGATCTGCCCGCCGTCACCAAGGACGGCGTGACGGTGAACTTGCTGCTCAACGCCGGGCTGCGCGTCGATCTCATGCATCTGGACGACACGGGGGCGGGGGGCATCGGCCTGTTCCGAACGGAAATCCCGTTCATGGTCGAATCCGAAACGCCGACCGTCGACCGCCAGGAAGAAATCTACAAGACCGTCTACGAGCGCGCCGGCGACCGGCCCGTGACTTTCCGCACCCTGGACGCCGGCGGCGACAAGGTGCTGCCTTATTGGGATATCGACGGCGACGAGGAAAACCCCGCCATGGGTTGGCGGGCGATCCGCGTCTCGCTCGACCGGCCGGCGTTGATGCGCGATCAGTTGCGTTCCTTGATCCGGGCGGCCGCGGGCAAGACGCTGCGCGTCATGTTCCCGATGGTCACCGAGGTCGCCGAATTCGATGCCGCCAAGAAGCTGCTGGATGCCGAAATGACCCGCGCGCGCAGGCGCGGCCGGTTGCTGCCCTCGGCGGTCAAGGCGGGGGTGATGCTCGAGGTGCCGGGTCTGATCTTCCAGATGGCGGCGCTGACCAAGCGGGTCGATTTCATCTCCGTCGGCTCCAACGACATGCTTCAGTTCCTGTTCGCCGCCGACCGTGGCAACCCCCAGGTCGCGGCCCGTTACGACGACCTGGCGCCGGCGGTCGTGAATTTCCTGGGCCAGGTCGCGGCGGCCTGCCGCGAGAATGATACGGAACTCAGCCTGTGCGGCGAAATGGCCGGGGAGCCGCTGGCGGCGATGACCCTTATCGGCTTGGGATTCCGCAATCTTTCCATGTCCGCACCCTCCGTCGGGCCGGTCAAGGCGATGGTCCGGTCGCTGGATGCGGGGGCTTTGGAAAGCTATCTCGCCGGGCTCGGCCAATCGCCGGACCACTCCTTGCGGGAGAAATTAAGGTCGTTTGCGGCAGATCATGGTGTAATGGTTTAAGGCAGCCGGTTTTCTTCTTGAATCTACATGACTTTTCATGGGATTATTTGGCCTGCGGAATTAAGACGAAACGAATCGCTCTTGAAAACGCGCCGTTGCCGGAAGTCCGGGGGGATTTTTTGCTGCGGCCACCCGGACGCCGGGGCCCGACGTGGGGTCGCCGGCCTGGGGGACTCGGGGGATTTGTTCGGGGTATAGGGGCGAAGTGAACGTGAACCACGATCCCATTTCCAGAACCACGCCCATCGGCGACGAGGCTGAACGCAAGACCGGCACCGGCAGCCTCCTGCGCGCATCGCGTCTGCGTTGCGGCGAGGAGCTGGAGGATATCGCGCAGTCCTTGCGTATCCGCCGCCGTCATCTGGAAGCGATCGAGGGCGGACGGTTCGACGAACTGCCGGGTACGACCTATGCGGTCGGCTTCATTCGCGCCTATGCCGATTATCTGGGCCTCGATTCCGACGAGGTCGTGCGCCGCTTCAAGGAAGAAAACACCCTGCAGCCGGGCCGCCCGCCCAAGGCCGAACTGGTATTCCCGTCGCCGATGTCCGAATCGGGCATTCCTCGGGGGGCCGTGGTCTTCCTCGGCGTGCTGATCGGCGTCATCGCCTACGGCGGTTGGTATTCATCGACCGTCGACAACGATTTCTTCAAGAACTGGATCGAGCCGGTGCCGCAGCGCCTGGCGGACATGGTCTCCGGCGGGGGCAGCCCCACCGAGCCGGACCGCAGCCAGGCCGTCGCCGCCGACAAACCGGTAGAAGCGGTGGAGCCGACGCCGGTGACGACGCCCAAGCCCAAAATGGCCGAGCCTGAAATCGCCGACACGGCGACGGAGCCTGCGACGAACGCGCCTGCGACCGATGCCCCGTCGATTGTCGCGACCTCGCCCGATACGGCCCCTACCGATACGACCTCATCCGACGCGCCGGCCTCCGGTGCGTCCGAGGTGACCGCCATGGCGCCGACCGCCGCGGTCACGGAAACCGAACCGGCTGCCGAAACGCCGGATGCGACGCCTGCGCCGGAAACGGCCGCCGCGCCCGCGCCAGAGCCCGCGACGGAAACGTCGGCGACCGAGACGGCGCCGGAGCCCGCGCGTCCGCCGCAATCCATTGCGCAGCCGGTCGAAACAGCCGAGTTGCCGGCGCCCGCCGCCGAAACATCGGTATCCGACACTGCGGCCGCCGCGCCGGAAACCGCCGCGGCCGGAAACCCGTCCTCCGAAACGCCGGATGATACGGCCCCGGCCGCCGAGGTCGCGGATCAGGCGACCGCCGCCGGTACGGCCGCAACCGAAGTCGCCAATGTTCCGGCGATCCCGGAAGGCACCCGCATCGTCCTGACCGCGATCAGCGACAGCTGGGTCGAAGTCCGCGAAACGGTCACGGATACCTGGGTTTGGGGCAAGTTGCTGCGGGCCGGTGAAAGCTATCCCGTGCCGGATCGTCCGAATCTGAAATTGAAGACCGGCAACGCCGGCGGCCTGACGATCGCGGTGGACGGGACGGACGTGCCGCCCGTCGGCGAAAGCGGTGAAGTCGTGCGTAACGTGCTTCTCGATCCCGATCGTCTCAAGGCAGGGACGGCTGCTTCCCGCTAAACCGTGTCGCGACTTTGGGCGGATACGGTCGGCAGACCCCGCAACGCCGCAGGTTCTCGATAAATCTCCGACGCTACCGTGCGCCACCGCTGGCTCGTCTCGACCGTTGACCCCGGGGCGGGGGTCGGGCAAAACATGGCCCACGGGAAGGTCCTTGGGATCGCCCTTGGGCCGGATGGGCGCGATCCCTTCTTGTGCGCTGCCGGTTCCGGGCCCATTTGAATCGCCGTTGAGCCTTTAAGAGGATCCGTTTCATGTCTCAGGAAGCCCCGCTTCCCACCGGTCCCGCCGCCGCTTTCGGGCCCATGGCGCGCCGCGTCAGCGTGCCCGTGCAGATCGGCAAGGTCGCCATGGGGGGAATGAATCCCATCGTCGTGCAGTCCATGACCAATACGGATACCGCCGATATCGACGGCACGGTCGAACAAATTCACGCCTTGTCCCAGGCCGGATCGGAAATCGTCCGCGTGACCGTCGATACGGAACGCGCCGCCGCCGCCGTCCCGCACATCAAGGAAAAGCTGCTGGCCCGCGGTGTCGATACGCCCATCGTCGGCGACTTCCATTACATCGGTCATAAGCTGTTGGAGAAATATCCCGGCTGTGCCGAGGCGCTGGACAAATACCGGATCAACCCCGGCAACGTCGGATTCAAGGAAAAGCGCGACACGCAGTTTTCCTCGATGATCGAAAAGGCCCTGGAATATTCCAAGCCGGTGCGCATCGGCGTCAATTGGGGCTCTCTCGACCAGGATCTGGTGATCCGCCTGATGGACGAGAACGCCAAGTCGGCCAATCCGCTGTCGGCCGAGGCCGTGACCCAGGAAGCCCTGGTTCAGTCCGCCGTGTCCAACGCCCTTCGGGCCGAGGAACTGGGCATGCCGCGCGACCGCATCGTGCTGAGCTGCAAGGTCTCGGAAGTGCAAAGCCTGATCCGGGTCTACCGCGAATTGGCGCGGCGCGGCGATTGGGCCCTTCACCTGGGCCTGACCGAGGCCGGGATGGGATCGAAGGGCATCGTCGCCTCGACCGCCGCCATGGCCGTCCTGATGCAGGAAGGCATCGGCGACACGATCCGCGTGTCGTTGACGCCGGAGCCCGGCGGCGACCGGACGAAAGAAGTCATCGTCGCCCAGGAGATGCTGCAGACCATGGGCCTGCGGGCCTTCACGCCGCTGGTCACGGCCTGCCCCGGGTGCGGGCGGACGACCTCGACCTTCTTCCAGGAACTGGCCGATACGGTGCAGGGCTACGTACGCGGCCAGATGCCGGTCTGGCGCGAACAATACGATGGGGTCGAAAACCTGTCCCTCGCCGTCATGGGCTGCATCGTCAACGGCCCCGGCGAAAGCAAGCACGCCGACATCGGCATTTCCCTGCCCGGCACGGGCGAGGCGCCGACGGCGCCCGTCTTCATCGACGGGGAGAAGGCCGCGACCTTGCGCGGCGAGAGCATCGCCGAAGACTTCAAGAAGATCGTCGACGACTACATCGCCAATAAATATCCCCGCAAGTCCGGCGCCGGCGCCGACGCGGCCGAATAGCGAAGCGCTCCTCATGGCCGATCTTCAGCCCGTTCGCGGGACCCACGATATCCTGCCCGACGATTTTCGCCTGCACCGCCACATCGGTGACATGGCCGCCAACCTGGCGGCGCGCCACGGGTTCCGTGAAATGACGCCGCCGGTTTTCGAATTCACCGACGTTTTCTCGCGCACCCTGGGCGAAACGTCCGACGTGGTGACGAAGGAGATGTATACCTTCGACGACCGGGGCGGTGATTCCATCACCCTGCGCCCGGAATTCACCGCCGGGATCGCCCGGGCCTTCATGTCGAACGGTCTGGCCCAGGAGGCCCCCCTCAAGTTTTTCGCCCGCGGCCCGGTGTTCCGCCACGAACGCCCGCAGAAGGGGCGCCTGCGCCAGTTCCATCAGATCGACGTGGAAATCCTGGGGGTGCCGGGCGCGCAGGCGGATATCGAAGTCATCGCCCTGGCCTGGAACCTGTTGGAAGACCTGGGCGTCGCCAAGGACGTGCATCTGGAGTTGAACACCCTGGGCGATCCGGAAAGCCGCCAGGCCTATCGCGGCGTGCTGCTCGGTTACTTGGAAAAATACCGGAGCGATCTGTCCGAGGACAGCCGGACGCGCATGGACAAGAACCCCATGCGCATCTTCGATTCCAAGGACGCGGGCGATCAGGAAATCATGGCCGACGCACCCTTGCTGCGGGATCATCTGAACGAAACTTCGCAGACCTTCTTCGCAGATGTTCTGGCCGGGCTCGACGCCCTGGGGATTTCCTATGAGGTCAAACCCCGCCTGGTCCGCGGCCTGGACTACTACACCCATACGGCCTTTGAATTCGTCACCGATACGCTGGGCGCCCAGGGCACGGTACTGGCCGGGGGACGGTACGACGGGTTGATGGAAATGATGGGCGGCCGTCCGACGCCCGGCATCGGCTGGGCCGCGGGGGTCGAACGTTTGTCCATGATGCTGGGCGAGGCGCCGCAGGCCGATCGGCCCATCGTGATCGTGCCGCTCGGCGACGAAGCGCAGGGCCCCGCCCTGAAAATCGCCTTCGACCTGCGCCGCGCCGGCCATGTGGTCGATATGGGGTATTCCGGCAATCTGAAGAAACGCATGGCCCGGGCCGACAAGGCCAATGCGAAGGCCGTGCTGATCCTGGGCTCTGATGAACTGGCCAAGGGGTCGGCGACGCTGCGCAACATGGAAACCGGGACCCAGGCCGATATCCCGCTTGATAATCTCGTCGAGACCCTGAAGCTCCACTTTTAGCGAGTCCGCCCCCATGCCCGAAGACCGCGCGCAAACCGCCCGGCCCTTCGTGGCCGGAGTCAATCACCGGACAAGCTCGCTCGGCCTGCGCGATCAGTTGTTCATCGAGGACGAGGCCGTGCCCGGCGTCCTGGCCGTGCTGCGCGAAAAGGGTTTGGACGAAGCGGTGCTGCTCTCGACCTGCGACCGGGTCGAGGTCGTCGGCGCCCACCCCGACCCTCAGGTGGCGGCGGAAACGGCGCTTGCCGTGCTGGCCGATCAGGTCCAGGTGCCGCTCGCCGATTTGAAGGCACAGGCAAACGTGCTCTATGACGAGCCCGCCGTCCTGCATCTGTTCAATATCGCGGCCTCGCTCGCCAGCCTCGTCATCGGCGAGCCGCAGGTTCTGGGTCAGGTCAAGGCCGGGCATCGGATGGCGCGCGACGGCGGGATGCCCACCGGCGTTTTGGAAAGCCTGTTCCAGGCGGCCTATGTCGCGGCCAAGCGGGTGCGTACGGAAACCGGCGTCGGTGAAGGGCCCGTTTCCATCGCCGCCGTGGCGACCATGCTGGTCGGAGACCTGCACGGTGATCTGGGCAAGGTTTCCGCCCTGTTGATCGGCGCCGGCGACATGGGCGAAATGGTTGCCGAGGACATGATCGGCGAGGGGCTGACCAACCTGACCGTGATCCATCCGCGCGAACGCCGCGCCCGGCGCACGGCCAAGGTCCTGGGCTGCACCTGTGACAGTTTCGAAAACCTGGACGCCTTGGTGCCCAGGACGGACGTCATCATCGCGGCCCTGGGTGGCGGCGGGCGGATCGTCGGCAAGGATTTGGTCGCGGCGGCGCTGAAGGCGCGGCGGCGGCGGCCGATCCTGGTCGTCGATACGGCGGTGCCGGGCGACGTCGATCCGGCCGTCCACGACCTGGATGACGCCTACGTCTACGACTTCGGCGATCTGGAACGCATCGCCATGGAGGGCCTGGTCGGCCGCGGGACCGAGGCCGAAGCGGCGCAGCGCATCGTCGACGAGGAAGTACAGGCCTATCTCAGCGGGCAGCGCGAACGGGACGCCGTGCCTTTGGTCGCGGACCTGCGTCAGTATTTCGAACAGCAACGCGCCCAGGCCCTGGCCGAGGCCGGGGGCGACGCGGATAAAGCGACGCATCTGCTGGTCGGCCGTCTTTTGCATGGTCCGTCGACGCGCCTGCGCCGCGCGGCGGCGGAGGCCGATCTGGACCTAGCGGCGGCGGAACGCCTGCTGGCCCATCTGTTTCAACCGGACACCCCGGGTGGCGAGGAGAACGATACGTGAGCCTGAACGAAAACCTGGACCGGGTCCTGACGCGTTACAAGGAACTGGAAGCCCTGATGTCCGAAGGCGGCACCAGCGGCGAAGAGATCGCCAAGCTGGGCAAGGAATATTCGGATCTGGGGCCGGTGGTCGAGGCCGTCAACGCTTACCGCAAGGCCCAGGCGGATGCCCAGGGCATGGCCGACCTGCTGGCCGATCCCGAGACCGATCCGGACATGCGCGAACTGGCCGAGGAGGAATTCAAGGAATTGAAGGACACCCTGCCGGGTCTGGAGCGCGAGGTCGAATTGATGCTTCTGCCAAAGGACGAAGCGGATGAGAAGAACGCGATCCTGGAAGTCCGCGCCGGCACCGGCGGGGACGAGGCGGGGCTGTTCGCCGCCGACCTGTTCCGGATGTATCAGCGATATGCCGAAACCCACGGCTGGCGGTTCCAGATCATGGGTGTCAACGAAACGGGGATCGGCGGTTACAAGGAAGCGGTCGCGGAAATTTCCGGCACCGACGTGTTCGCGCGTCTGAAGTTCGAATCCGGCGTCCACCGGGTACAGCGGATACCTGTTACTGAGTCGGGCGGGCGCATCCATACCTCGGCGGCGACCGTGGCGGTGATGCCCGAGGCCGAGGAAGTGGACGTGGCGATCGAGGAAAAGGACCTGCGCATCGACGTCTTCCGCGCCTCCGGCCCCGGCGGACAGTCCGTCAACACGACGGACTCGGCCGTGCGCATCACCCACCTGCCGACCGGCATCGTCGTCAGTCAGCAGGATGAGAAATCGCAGCACAAGAACCGGGCCAAGGCGATGAAGGTGCTGCGGGCGCGCATCTACGAACGCGAACGCCAGATGCGCGATGCCGAACGGGCGGCCCAGCGTAAGGGCCAGGTCGGCTCCGGGGACCGGTCGGAACGCATCCGTACCTACAATTTCCCCCAGGGCCGGGTCACCGACCACCGCATCAACCTGACCCTGCACAAGCTGGACCGGGTGATGGAAGGCGACCTGGACGAACTGATGGATGCCCTGATCACCGACGACCAGGCACAGCGCCTGGCCGAGATCGCGTGACGGACGGGGCACCGCCGCCGGTCGAAAGCCGCCACGCCCCGGGCACCCTGGGTCATGCCGTGGATCGGGGGGCCGCGCATCTGCGGTCAGTGGGTATCGAGACGGCCCGATTGGATGCACGGGTACTCGCGGCCCATGTATTGGGGCGCGAGGTGTCGTTTATTTTGACCCATCCCGAAACGGGCTTGAGCGAGGACGACCATGCGGCGGTCGAGGCATTGATCGCCCGCCGGGCGATGCACGAGCCGGTCTCGCGCATTCTGGGCGAAAAGGAATTCTGGTCGATGACCTTCAAGGTCACCGAAGCGACCCTGACGCCGCGCCCGGATACGGAAACCCTGGTCGAACAGGTGCTGGGCCATCTCCGCGAATCCGGTCGGGAAAACGACGAATTGCGCTTGCTTGATTTGGGTACGGGCACGGGATGCCTCTTGCTGGCGCTGCTGTCGGAGCTTCCGGTGGCGACGGGCCTGGGCGTCGACATCAACGCCGACGCTGCCGCCGTCGCAGAAGAAAACGCCCGGCGTCTCGGGCTTGGCACGCGCGCGGATTTTCGCGTCGGCGATTGGGCCGCCGGCCTGGACGGACCGTTCGACGTGATCGTCAGCAACCCGCCCTATATCGCGGACGGGATGCGGGCGGAATTAGCCCCTGAAGTCAGGGACTTCGACCCACCGGGCGCCTTGTTCGCCGGGGCCGAGGGGCTGGACGCCTATCGCATCATCGCGCCCCAGGCGGCGAAGTTGCTTGCCCCAGGAGGGCTGATCGGTTTTGAAATCGGCCAGGGACAGGACGCGGCCGTTGCGGAAATCCTCCGCGTGAACGGGTTTGAAAGGATCGAATTGCGCGCCGATCTCGCGGGGATTCCCCGTGCCCTTTCCGGGCGTGCGCCAAGCCCGTAATTCCCGCAAAAAAATGTTGGAAATAGGGGTGAACCGGTCTAGGGTGCCGATGGTGGCTGTAAGGCCACTTGGGCGGATCGTCCCATGTGACGCCTCTTCGACCTCCGAAAAATTCGACGTTACGACCTAACGGTCAATGTTCGGAGTAGGGTCGCGGAACGGGACAGGCCCCCGGGATTTCCCTGAGCAAAGTTACGCGCGTCTCCGTTGCAAACGAGGCGATCGTTCTTTGAACAGCCGGTACGGCGAGCGGGCGAGGTTTGTCCGTTTCCGTGACGGGTGTGGCCGGGCCGTAAATCGTCCGGTGTTTCTGGGAAGCTTACCCAGCAGCCCGCCAACAAACGTGTTGCAAGGAAAATGAACAAGAATTCCAATAACAGACGGTCGCGCGGCCGCGGCGGCAACAAGCGCCACGGTAACGTTCGGAATCAAACCTTCGAAAGCAATGGACCCGGCGTAAAGGTCCGTGGATCGGCTCAGCAGGTGCTCGATAAGTATCTGGCGCTGGCCCGTGATGCATCGTCCTCGGGCGACCGGATCATGGCCGAGAGCTATTTCCAGTTCGCGGAACATTACTTCCGTCTGCTCAATACCGACGAGCAGCGTAATGCCGACCGCAACGGCGCCAACCGCGGCCGCGGCAACGACCGCGACCGCGCGAACACGCCGGGCAGTGCCGAAGGCGGCCCCGACGATCAGATGAGTGGCGGCGGTTACGACACCGACGGCGACTCGGATGGTGACGATTCATCCGGCGATAACGGCGCCGAAGTGATCCGCACGGACCGGCCGCAGGCGCAGAACGACGGCGCCGATGCCGATAGTGGCGATAATGGCGATAACGCCGACGGGGCTGGCGATAACAAAGGCGATCGGGGGAATTCCCGGAACGCCTCTTCCGGCGGCGAAGCGAAAGGCCGCGGCCGTGGCCGGGGCGCCCGGAACAGCGGCGGCGACAACGGCGACGCCGAACAAGCGCCGCCGGCACGTCCCCGAGGCCGCCGCAAGAAACCGGCGGCAGAGGGAGAAGGCGGCGCGGACGCTCAGCCGGATCTTCTGTCGGAACCCAAGGCGGACACTCCGGTGGAGAACGACGCCGCCGATTGACTGCCCGAATTCCTCAAGCGCGACACCTGAAACTTACCGCGCCGTCTTAAAGATCAACGAGACGAGAGGAACTCACCAAGGGCAGCCGATCCGGCCTTGGTCACCCGCACGAACACGCCCATGTCGATATGGCCGAACCCGGCCTGCAGGAACTTGACGATGTTCAGGTCGCGTTCGGCTGTCTCGGGATTGACGTTGATCGCAGCGCATCGATCGATGCGTTCGGTCACCTCGGCTTCCGCGCTGCCGATGGCGACGGTCTTTCCGATCCATTCGAATTCCGACCACGGCTCGATCCCGTCGATATAGATGTTGGCGCGGAAGCGCCGGTGATCGACCGGTTGTTTGACGACCCGTTCCAAATCGCGGATCGACGCCAGATTGATGACCGAGACGACGGGGGCCGGCTGATCGGTCAGGTGATTGCCCGGATTGGCTTCGACCAGGCGCGGGCGGCCGTTGGCCTCTGCCTTCATGTAGGCGGTGAAGAATTCCTCGATCATGGTGCGCCCAATGCGATCGGTAATCTTACCGCGTGCGACCTGGCGGCCCTGGCGCTTGATCGTGAGAACGCCGGTCGCGTCGTCGAATTCGGTTTCCAGGGTCGCGAGTTTTTCGTTTTTCACCAGGGCCAGGAAATTCCGCTTGGGCATCCATTCCAGATGATGGCCGCCGGTGACCGGGGTCGAGCCGAGCGCGACGGCGAACCGGCGGTCGCCGGGCAGGTAATCGCCCGCCGCAAGGTCGACCGTGTCCATCGGTTCAGGCGACAAACCTTTCACCGGGTAGCGGTAAATATGTTTGATCTCGGCATTCATGGGAGGCCGAGGCTCGGCTTTTCAGGGCGATCTGTCAACGATGGGGTTGCGCCCCACCCGGTCAGCGGTCGCGCGTTTCGGCCTGGTCGTCATAGGCATCGACCTGCAGGTCGATGTCGGTCACGCCGTCGGCGTTGTGGTCGGTGATCGTGACGACGGCGACAAGGCGCACACCGTTCACCGGCCACCAGGTCAGCGAACAGACGCGGCCCGGCTGTTCGACCCGGTCCTTGCATTCCGATTCCGTTTCCTCGCCCCAGATCGCCCGCAGGTGGCCGAGCATCTCGGCTTCGGTTCGTTGTTCAAGGCTGCGGTGATAACTGATGCGGAACGCCGGGGCGTCGTGTTGGTGCGTCCGGAAGAAGGCGTTGAAGCGGTCCGGCAGCACGTTGTAGACGATCATCACACCATCATCGACGGCGAGGATTTTATTGAATCCGGACGTCGCGCCCAACGCGTTGTCATAAGTCATGCCGATGGAGAAAGGGCCCAGGAGGAAATCCGGCTCTGCGTCTGCGGCCTGCATCTTTTTGACCTGACCGGCGATGCTGGCGCCTGCCATCATCGGGTCCTTGATCTTGTCTTCGGACATGCGGGCGAGAACTTCCGCCAAAGGGCGGCGGTCGACCGGATCGGCCTGTTCCTTGGGCTTGGGCGGTGTCGGGTCCGCGATATAGGCGAGCAGCCCGAAGGTCACCGCCAGCATGACGAACACGAGGAGCAGGGTCCGGATGGGGGATTTGCGTTTCATGCGTGCCGCTGAATTTCCTGCCAGTTTCAATTGCTTGCCGCCGAACGGACGGCGCCCCGGTTAGATAGGCTGCCAAGGCGCCCGAGTCCAAATACTTATTTTTCCCGGGCGATTGCGGCGGGGCTGCAATAACCCTATTTCAATTCTGGAAATAGGCGCACTGTTTCCGATCACATGCCGATGCGGGCAATGGTGCCCGGTCGGGTCTATACTAACCCTTGAGAGGGGCGCCTCGTTCGCCGATTATCGGGAACCGGTCGCTCTGTCGCCAAAGTGAGGGACAGATGGAATTTGAAAAGTTCACTGAGCGTGCGCGCGGCTTTATCCAAAGCGCCCAATCGCTCGCCATTCGCGAAACCCACCAGCAATTCACGCCGCTGCATCTTCTGAAGGTGCTGCTCGACGATAAGGAAGGCCTCGCCGCCTCGCTGATCGAGGCCGCCGGCGGCAACGCCCAGCGCGCCCTTCGATTGACCGAAGGCGAGTTGAAGCGCCTGCCCAAGGTCGAAAGCGAGACGGTGCAGATTTACCTGGCGTCGGAAACGGCCAAGCTGTTCGATCAGGCCCAGGAAATCGCCGACAAGGCCGGCGATAGCTTCGTTACCGTCGAAATGATGCTTCTCGCCATGGCCATGGCCGAGGGCACGGACGCTTGCAAGGTGTTGAAGGAAGCGGCCGTCACGCCGCAGGATTTGAACGCCGCGATCAAGGATTTCCGCAAGGGCCGCGCCGCCAATTCGGCCAATGCCGAGGACGGCTACGACGCCTTGAAGAAATACGCCCGCGACCTGACGGCGGCGGCCGAGGAAGGGAAACTCGACCCGGTCATCGGCCGGGACGACGAAATCCGCCGGACGATCCAGGTGCTGTCGCGTCGGACCAAGAACAACCCCGTTCTGATCGGCGAGCCCGGCGTCGGCAAGACCGCCATCGTCGAGGGCCTGGCGCTCCGCATCGTCAACGGCGACGTGCCGGAAGCGTTGAAGCAGAAACGCCTGATGGTGCTCGACCTGGGTGCACTCGTCGCCGGGGCCAAGTTCCGCGGCGAATTCGAAGAACGGCTGAAGGCCGTGTTGGCGGAAACCACCGCCGCCGCCGGACAGATCATCCTTTTCATCGACGAGATGCATACCCTGGTGGGTGCGGGCAAGGCCGAGGGGTCGATGGATGCCTCGAACCTGCTGAAACCGGCGCTTGCGCGTGGTGAGCTGCATTGCGTGGGTGCCACGACCCTGGACGAATACCGCAAGCATGTGGAAAAGGACGCGGCCTTGGCCCGCCGGTTCCAACCTGTCTTCGTCGGCGAGCCCACGGTCGAGGATACGATCTCGATCCTGCGTGGCATCAAGGAAAAGTACGAACTGCACCACGGCGTGAAGATTCACGACAACGCCCTGGTCGCCGCCGCGACGCTGTCCAACCGCTACATCACCGACCGCTTCCTGCCGGACAAGGCCATCGACCTGATGGACGAAAGCGCATCCCGCGTGCGCATGGCCGTCGATTCCAAACCGGAGGAACTGGACGAACTCGACCGCCGGGTCATCCAGTTGAAGATCGAACGCGAGGCCTTGAAGAAGGAAACCGACAAGGCGTCGAAGGACCGGCTGGAAAAGCTCGAGGTCGAATTGACGGCGCTCGAGGACAAAGCGAACGCCATGACCGCCGAATGGGAGAAATCCAAATCGGCCCTGGCCGATACCACGAAGCTGAAGGAAGAGCTGGAAAAAGCCCATGTGGCCCAGCAACAGGCCCTGCGCGCCGGCGATTATGAGAAAGCCGGTGAGTTGCAATACGACCTGATCCCCCGGCTCGAGGAAAAGCTGAACGCCGCCGAGGACGCCGACGGCTCCGCCGTGGTCGAGGAAGCGGTGACCGAGGAGCATATCGCCCAGGTCGTCAGCCGCTGGACCGGCATCCCCGTCGACAAGATGCTCCAGGGCGAGCGGGAAAAGCTGCTGCACATGGAAGACAACCTGGGCAACCGGGTGATCGGCCAGCACGAAGCCCTGACCGCCGTCGCCAACGCCGTGCGCCGGTCGCGCGCCGGCCTGCAGGACACCAACCGGCCGATCGGCTCGTTCCTGTTCCTGGGGCCGACGGGCGTCGGCAAGACGGAACTGACCAAGGCATTGGCCGGGTTCCTGTTCGACGACGAACAGGCCATGGTCCGGATCGACATGTCCGAATACATGGAGAAGCATGCCGTGGCGCGCCTGATCGGCGCACCCCCGGGCTATGTCGGCTATGACGAAGGCGGGGCGCTGACCGAAGCCGTGCGCCGCCGGCCCTATCAGGTGATCCTGTTCGACGAGGTTGAAAAGGCCCACCCCGACGTCTTCAACGTGTTGTTGCAGGTTCTCGACGATGGCCGTCTGACCGACGGTCAGGGCCGCACGGTCGATTTCCGCAATACGCTGATCATCATGACCTCCAACCTGGGCGGCGAGATCCTCGCCGGTCAGGAAGAAGGGCACGATTCGGCGGAGGTCCGCGGACCGGTCATGGAGATCGTGCGCTCGGCGTTTCGGCCCGAGTTCCTCAACCGTCTGGACGAGATCATCCTGTTCCACCGGTTGTTCCCGGAACACATGGGCGGCATCGTCGATATCCAGCTGGGCCGTCTGCGCAAGCTGCTGGCCGACCGCAACGTCGCCCTGGATATGGATCAGGCGGCCATGGATTGGCTGGCGGAGAAAGGCTACGACCCCGTCTACGGTGCCCGCCCCTTGAAACGGGTGATCCAGAAGGAATTGCAGAACCCGCTGGCCAGCATGATCCTGGAGGGCGCCATCGAGGACGGCTCCAAGATCACCGTTTCCGCCGAGGGCGGGAACCTCACGATCAACGGCAAAGCCGTCGAGGCCGAAGCCGCGTAACCAAACGACGACTCTGTCCCGGCTTCGCCCGTATCGAACGTGGCGGAGCCGGGCAGGGTTTCTTTGCGGTTCTGCCCAACTGGCTGGCTGAGATTCGGTGGAAAACCCCTTGTGATCCCCGTCACTGTATCGATTTCGAAACAAAAATAGTCTGATTTCGAGTGTAATTCTCGAAAGGGCGCCGCCATGGGCGACGTGAGCCTAAGCAAAGGGGTACGGGCGAACCTGCTGCAGCTTCAGCGCAGCGAGGCCCTGCGCAATCAGGTGACCGAACGTCTGGCCACGGGCCGGCGGGTCAATCGAGTCGCCGACGATCCTCAGGACTTCTATGCCGCCCGCGCCGTCGCCAATCGGGTCGGCGACCTGTTCGATATCAAGTCCGGTATCAGTCAGGCTCTGTCTTCTGCCGAGACGGCTCAGGCCGGGCTCGACGCTGTCGGCGACCTTACGCGCCAGCTTCAGGGCATCGCTACGGCGGCCCGTGGCGGCTCCGCCGAACAGCGCCAGGCCGCTGCCGAACAGTTCGACCAAATTCGGGCACAGATCGACAGCCTGGCCGCCGATGCGTCTTATGGCGGCAACGCCCTGATCGACGATCCGGCAAACAGCCAATCAGTCCCCGTCGGCGATGTCTCTGATGCCGAGATCGTGGTGGACGGGGCGCCGTCCTCGGCCGGTGCCCTGGGCATCGGCTCGGCCGCGGGCGATTACAACGGCTTCGCTTCGGATGCCGATATCGACGCCGCGTTGAACGATCTTGCGGGGGCGACGGCCCAGGTGCGGTCGTCGGCCGGCCGGTTCGGATCGGACATTGCGGCTCTGAATATTCGCGGATCATTTACCGAAAATCTGTCCCAAACCCTACAGGCAGCGGAATCCAATCTCGCCGGGGCCGACCTGAATGAAGAGGCTGCGCGCCGGGTCGCGTTGGAGCTGCAGGACCGCTTCGCCATGGCCGGCACGCGGTTCGCTGTCCGCACGGAAAGCCTGGTCGTCGATCTTCTCGGTTCGGGCGGGGGTGGACGATGAGCGCGCTGCGGGCCCATGGCCGGGCGGCGTCGGCCTATGGCCGGACGCAGCATGCCTCGATCCGCGGCCGGGCCGCCGAGGCCGAAGCCTTCGCCATGGCGGCGGCTTATCTGCGCGATGCGCGGACCCGGCCCGCCGACCGCGTGTTGCTGGCCCGGGCCCTCGGCTTCAATCAGAAGCTCTGGACGATCATTCAGGCGGAGGTTTCCGATACGGGCCATCCGGCCCCGGAAGACGTGCGCGGCGACATGATGTCGCTGGCCCGGTTCATGGACCAGGCGACCGCCGATGCCTTGGCCGCCCAGGCGCCGCGTCTGGATACCATGATCGCGATTAATTCCAGTCTCGCCGCCGGGATGTTCGGGCGGCCGTCGTAATCGCCGGGTTTCCCTGCCTTTCGGTTAGACGCGGTCGGCTAGGGAATAATCCCGCTCCACCTTCGCGACGCGAATTCTGAAATCCTTGAAGATCCCGGCCTTACCCTTTTCTTGGGCCGCGGCGTGTCCCAGATGACCGCGCCATTGGGCGATGGCGTCTTCGTCGCGCCAGAACGACAGCGAGACAAAGCGGGTTTCGTCGGCCAGGCTCTGGAACCGCTCGATGGAAATGAAGCCGTCGATGTTCTGCAATTCGGGCCGAAGCTCGGCGGCCAGGTCGAAATATTCATCGGCCCGCGCCGGGTCGGAGGTGACTTCGAAAATCACGGCGTACATGGCGGCTCTCCTTTCTGTGCCCGGCGATCCGATCATCAGATGCCGAGGAACCGGGTGACGTGGTTCAAAAACAGCCCCGGCGCTTCGGCATGGGCCCAATGGCCGATGCCGGGCATGACTTCGATATGGGCGGCGGGGAACAGGCGCTTGATCTCGCCGTGGTGATGGGGGGCGATATAGTCGGACGCACCCCCCGCCAGGAACAGGGTCGGCCCGCCGTAGCTGCGGCCATGGGGCATCTCGGGCCAGTCCAACAGGTCCTCCATGGCCCCGGCCAGGGCCGCCAGATTGACCCGCCAGGAAAACCCGTCATTGCCGCTTTCCAGGTTCTGCAACAGGAAGGCGCGGATTCCCGGGTTGGCTTCCGTGGGGGCGAGCAGGGCATCGGCGTCCTTGCGCGATGTGACCTGTGAAAGGTCCATGGCGTTCAACGCCTCGACATAATGAATGAAGGTGCCGGGCGAGGGGGCGGGGGCGATATCCACCACGGCCAGTTTGCCGACCAGTTCGGGATGGGCGAGGGCCAGCGCCATCGCTGTCTTGCCGCCCATGGAATGGCCGATCACGTCGGCCTTGCCCAGGCCGTGGTCGTGGATGAACCGGGCGACGTCGGCGGCCAGGGCCGGATAAGTCATCTCGTCGTGCCAGGGGCTTTCGCCGTGATTGCGGAGATCCAGGCAGATGACTCGGCGATGGGCGCTTAGGTGCTTGGCGATCGCACCCCAGTTCCGTTTCGACCCGAACAGGCCGTGCAGGATCAGCAACGGCGCACCGGCGCCGGCGTTCGTATGGGAAAGAGAAACAGATTTGGGATCGGTCATCGGGGCGCTGCCTTCGGTGCGGGGCGGCGTCCCGATGCCAAGAAGATCAGCGGGCGTCCGCCATTTCGTCGCGGGTCGTGGCCTTCTGGTTATCGTCCCGGCGGGCGAACTGCAAGTCTATCTGGGACTTGGCGGCCATGAAGCGGTCCAACTCCTCGCCCTTGAGGTTGCGGCCCGACGGCATGCGCACCCGCAGCGGATTCACCTGGCCGCCGTCGACCATGATCTCGTAGTGGAGGTGCGGCCCGGTCGACCGGCCCGTGGTGCCGACATAGCCGATGACCTGGCCCTGACGGACGCGCTTGCCCTTGCCCATGCCCCGGGCAAAGCCCTTCATATGGGCATAGGCCGTCGAATAGCGGCCGTTATGGCGGATCGCGATGTAGTTGCCGTAGCCGCCCTTGCGCCCGGCGTAGGAGATGACGCCGTCGCCGGCGGCGTAGATCGGCGTGCCGCGCGGGGCCGCGAAATCGACGCCCCGGTGCATGCGGGTATAGCCCAGGATCGGATGGCGGCGCTTGCCGAAGCCCGAGGACAGCCGTGCGCCGTCGATCGGCGTGCGCATCAGCGCCTTGCGCGCCCCCCGGCCTTCGTCGTCGAAGTAATCGACATTGCCTTCGCCGGTGACGAACCGGTAAAGCGGCTTGCGCTGGCCCGATAGGGTCAGGGCCGCGAAATGCACGGTGCCGGTATGAACCAGTTTGCCGTCCTCGTCGCGCAATTCTTCATACGTGACTTCGAAGGAATCGCCCTGGCGGATGTCGCGTTGGAAATCGACATCCCAGGAATAGATCCGAATCAGCTCCGCCAGCACGTTGGCCGGCAGGCCTTGGCCCTGACCGGCAAGATAAAGGGAACTGTCGATGCGGGCCGCGACACGGGCCAGCGAGCGTTTCAGCTTCTTGGCCTTCTTGTCGGCGGTGAAGCGGCCGTCGGCCTGGCGGGTGACGGCGATCTCGTGACGGAAATCGGGTTCGAACCCGAAGCCCAGGAACGCGCCCGTCTCGGCGCGCGCACTTTTGTCGGTCGTGGCCTGGGCCCGGAAACGGATCGCCAGCTTCTGGCCGGGCAGCAGGCGGCGCGGATCATAGACTTCGGCGAAGGCGCGGATTGCCGCATCGGCTTCGCGGCCGTTCACGCCGGCACGGGCCAGCACACCGGCCAGGGTTTCGCCCCGGCCGATGGTCTCCGCCGTGCGGATCACCGCCGCCGCGCGCGCGTCTTCGTCGTCGGCGATGCTGCCGGGATGATTGATGCGATGCGTCGCCAGGCCGGCCGCCGCCGCCGGATGGCCCAGGCTCAAGGGCGCCAGGCCGAAGGTCGGCTGACCATGACCGCCAAGCAGTCGATCCAGATTGTCGGGAGTCTTCAAAACCAGTCCGGCCGAACCCAGGACCACGCCGAAAAACGCTCCCGCCGCAAGGAGTGTCCGCATACGCATGATAATGTCTGCTACCCCGTCTTACCCCAGGGGGCCGATGCGCCTCGGCGGCGCAGGCCCCGTTTGCCCAGTTCCTGTTATACGGGCCGGTCCCGGCTGGCCTCTTTGCCTGGAACCGCGCCGCAGCATGCCCGAAAAGGCATGGCGGCGCCCGTATGTCGTCTCATCACTCCCCGGAAAGGGACGGACTGTCCTGTCCGCTGCCTCACTTTCCGCGTATTTGCGTAACAATGTGCGGGAGCCCTGGGGTTGTCAAGCGCCCATGGGGAATTCCTTCATTGGAATCAACATAATACAGCGAGACTCTGATATATCGTTTGATATAAGCCGCTTATATCACCGGAATCCAATATTCATTCTGGATCGAAGGTGGGTGAAAGACTCCCTCACATGCCATTTCGTCGATCTTTGCGAAAAAAAATCGCGGCGATTCGAAAGGGGGCCCCGGTTTTAATCCTCTGTTAGGGGTTTTGGCGGCGGATTTCCGGGCGTTTTTCGTTATTGCAAGAAAATGACAAAAGGGGTTTGACAGGGCGCGGCAGCCTGCGTATAACCCCGCCTCCACCAAGACGGGGGCGGCGGTGAACACCGGCGCCCCTAAAGTTTGCCTCGGTAAATTTGCCTCGGTGGAACGCGGGCTTCGGCCCACGGCACTTTCTCACGGACCTGTCCGTGACGGCTGTTTGACATTGTGGTTTATGGAAGGGATACGCGGGCGGCGTTTTGTTGCGTTGTTCGGGCGGGTATCTGGTTCGTTATCAAGTTTGGTGGCGACGACCTGTTCGTTTTTCTGTGTATCTCTGTCTACTCGCTTGAGTGGGCTTTTCATTCTCTTCGGAGAGTGAAGAGTTCATTTGAAGTAAAGCAAGTCAGTGAATCATGGGTTCGCTGGACGACTTTTGTCGTTTGGCGATCAAGTGAAAACGGACGGGTTCTCAAGCTCAACTTGAGAGTTTGATCCTGGCTCAGAACGAACGCTGGCGGCAGGCCTAACACA
>MDTA01105125.1_pt1 | contig 50902 bp, 55 predicted proteins | sample 811151 | NCBI WGS metagenome assembly MDTA01 (sample SAMN05326648, study PRJNA326480) | marine metagenome | isolation source: seawater | place: Indian Ocean: South | collected 2010
GCAAGGGACTTAAAATCCCTCGAGAGCAATCTCGTGCCGGTTCGACTCCGGCCCTGGGCATTAACATTGTAAAGAATATATTATGTATAAACAACTTAATAGTTTTGTAGATGATGTTGATATGCTTTTACATAATACAGGCATTAGTCGTCATGTTCATGAACCTTGCATCCCTTCAAATACTATAAAACACTTGAACGAATGTATTAAATCAACTTATCTTTCAACAGAGGGTACTTTTTTAGATAAGTTTAGACATGAACTACAAAAATTCACTGGTGCTAAGTATATAGTTTTAACTAACACAGGTACATCTGCCATACAAGTTGCGTTAAATATTGTCAACTCAAGCCAAAAAGAGATACTGGTACCCTCAATGACATTTGTGGCTTCTATTAATGCAATAATATACAATAATGGGATTCCTCATTTAATTGACTGTGAGAAAAATAGAATTAACATTGATTGTGCTGCTTTAGAGATTTATTTAAGCAAGATTACTCGTGTTAAAAATAATAGGTGTTTTAACAAAAATACTGGAAGGGAGATAGTAGGAATAGTCCTTGTTCATGGATATGGTTACTCGGTTAACTTTAGTTTTATAAAAAATATATGTAAAAAATATCATCTTCAGATTATTGAAGATGCAGCAGCTTGTCTTGGTTCATTTTACAGAGACAAACATCTGGGAACTTTAGGTAGAATGGGAATTATAAGTTTTAATGGGAACAAAATTATAACAACAGGAATGGGTGGTGCTCTAATTTGTAAAACATCATCAGATTATCGTCTGGCGAAACATCTAGTATCTACTGCAAAGACTCAGCCATCTCATAAGTACGTGCATGATCAGATAGGATATAATTATCGAATGGCGAATATTAATGCTGCTTGTGGATATGCGCAGTTGCTAAAAATCAAAAAAATTCTACATGAAAAATACAAGCTTCACAAAATGTATATTAAATTGATATCTAACCATAGTTTTTGCGATCTCATTGAGTCAATGCCATATGAAAAACCAAATTATTGGATAAATAATATTATAACTTCATCGTCAAATAAATCTCTCAAAAATAATCTAGTCAGAAGACTTCATTCGAGAGGTATTTATGTAAGAGAATTATGGACACCTCAGCACCTTATGAAAATGTTTAAAAATTATCCTCGGATGAAATTAACTAATTCATTAGATATCTGGGAGAGAACAATTAGCCTACCCAGCAGCGTTAAAGTATGAATAGGAAAAGTAAAGTTTGTGTGATTACATCGAGTCGAGCTGACTATTCTCATTTACATCCATTAATGAATAGACTTAAAGTATCGAAAAAAATAAAACTTAAAACTGTTGTAACTGGCATGCATCTACTAAAAGAATATGGAGAGACTTATAAACTAATTAAAAGAGACAAATTTGTAATTGATGCACGCATTGATTCAAAACAAAAAAATACAAAAAAATCAAGTATATTAAGTGGAGTATCTAAACAAATAGGACACTATGATAAACTCATCAAACTCAGACCAGATGTGGTTATAGTACTCGGTGATAGATATGATATTTACGCATTTGCGTTAATTTGTCACATATACAGAATCCCAATAATACACCTACATGGTGGAGAGACTACTACTGGAGCAATAGACGATCAGATAAGAGATTCAATTTCATTATTTTCCACGATACATTTCGTTGCGCATAAATTATTCTCAGAAAAACTTGTCAAACTTGGAATTAATAAGAAAAATATATTTAACTATGGAACACTAGCGCTTGAGCATATTAAAAGTACAAGAAAAATGAGTAAACAAAATATTTTAGACCAGATGAACTTGAGAAATTTTTCTGAGTATATTCTAGTTTGTGTTCATCCAGAAACTACATCACCTTCTACTAAACCTATTATCACATCCATTTTAGATGCTTTAGAAGAATTCAAAGATCATGCAGTTATATTTACAGGAGTAAATTCAGACACTGATGCATCTTATATTAAGCAATCAATTTTACGCTTCAGCAAAAAATATAACAGGTACAAGTATGTAGAATCTGCAGGTAGAGAACTATATATAAATCTTTTAAGCAATGCATCAGTTATTGTTGGTAATTCATCGTCGGGAATTATTGAAGCTCCATATTTAAAGACACCTACAGTTAATGTTGGTAAAAGACAAGATGGAAGGCCGATGGCTTCTTCTGTTTTTTCAGTTGATATGGATAAAGAAGCTATAAAAAAGTCAATAAAGAAGGCAATATCGGGTAAGTCTGTTATAAAATATAATAATCTGTTCTATAGTGCAGGCAATACATCAGAAAAAATAGTCAAAAAAATAGAAGAACGATTTTGTAAATAGAAAATAATACTTGGTGAATATAACTAGAAAAACAATTATAGCAAAATTTATTAATAATACTTTATGAAGAAATTAATATTTATAATTACAGCTGCAATAATTCTTACTGGATGTGCTAAGGGTGTAATACCAATACCTAATTTGGTTTATCCGGAAAGAAATCCTACAATTTTATCTGATGAATCTTATGGCGTGTACCCAAATCAATATAAAACTATCCTTAAAGACTATCTTACAAGTAAATTACCTTATCCAAAAGATGCAAGAGTAGAGTTTGTAAATAAGCCTGGTAAGCTATCAATTAATCAGCTTGGTAATACGTATACAGGCTATAGAGTTTGTCTTTCAATAAATGCTAGGAATAATAAAAATATATTTACTGGATATAAAACACATTTATTTATTATAAAGAATGATAATGTAGATCTACACCTGTATGATAGCGGACTTCTCAAAATCCCATTTGAGCTTTGTGTAGAAGGTGATGACACGAAATCAATCTTGATTGATGAAATAGATTCAAAACCAACAATAGATAAAATGGACGATAAAATAAGTACAGAAACACCAAATTTAGAACTTGTTTCTAGTGATATCTTTCTCTCATGCAAGGTCAATAATATAGAAAGAACATTTGTTTTTAATGAAAAAGATAATTCATTTTATGAGGCAGTAGGTTTTGATAAATTTAGTTATACAGTAAAATTCTCAAAAACTCATATCCTCGCAAACAATGAGAATCGTGATGAAATATTAATAAATAGAGTCTCTGGATCAACAACTTTTGGTAAAGAAAATATTGTTTCAGAAGGAATTTGTTTGCTATTGGATCAAACTAAATTCTAGAAGATGAACTTGAATCTTTCGCATATAAAGTCTATTATTATTTATCTATGAAGAGTGATATTGAAATAGCACAAGCAGCAAAATTAGAAAAAATATCAACTGTTGCCGAAAAATTAGACATTCCTAATGAATCTCTGGAGCCTTATGGTCATTACAAAGCTAAAATATCAATGGAATTCCTCAAATCTCTTGAGTCTAAAGAAGATGGAAAGTTAATCCTCGTTACGGCTATAAGCCCAACTCCTGCTGGCGAAGGAAAAACGACGACTTCTGTAGGTCTGGGTGACGCATTAAATCATATTGGTAAAAAAGCCCTAGTAACAATAAGAGAGCCATCATTAGGTCCTGTATTTGGAATGAAAGGGGGTGCGGCTGGTGGCGGTATGTCACAAGTGATTCCAATGGAAGACATTAATCTTCATTTCACAGGAGATTTTAATGCAATACAATTAGCTAATAACTTGTTGGCGGCTATGGTTGATAATCATATTCACCATGGTAATTCTCTTGAAATTGATACAAGAAGAGTTACATGGAAAAGAGTGTTAGATATGAATGATAGAGCACTGCGAAAAACAGTTTGCTCTCTAGGGTCAGTTGGGAATGGATTCCCACGTGAGGATGGTTTTGATATTGTTGTAGCTTCAGAAGTAATGGCTATTTTTTGTTTGGCAACGTCTATACAAGATCTAAAAGATAAACTTGGGAATATAGTAATTGGTTATACCAGAAAAAAAGAGCCGATTTTAGCAAAGCAGATTAATGCTCATGGTGCAATGACTGTTTTATTGAAGAACGCGCTCAGTCCCAATCTTGTACAAACTCTAGAGAATAACCCTGCAATGATTCATGGAGGGCCATTTGCTAATATAGCTCATGGCTGTAACTCTGTTATAGCAACCAAAGCATCCCTGAAACTAGCAGATTATGTAGTTACTGAGGCAGGTTTTGGTGCAGATTTAGGTGCAGAAAAATTTCTTAATATAAAGTGTAGAAAGGCAAATCTTAAACCATCAATTGTTGTTCTTGTGGCAACGATAAGAGCGCTCAAATATCATGGCGGATGTGAGTTAAGTGAGTTGAATAAAGAGGGATGTGATTACCTAAAAAAAGGGTTAGTTAATTTAGAAAGACACGTAAATAACATTAAAAATAATTTCGGATTACCAGTTGTTGTAGGAATAAATGGTTTTATATTCGATACAGAAAAAGAAAGAGAAATTCTCAAACAAAAATCAAAAGAGCTAGGAGTGCCTATTGTATCTTCAACTCATTGGGCTAATGGAGGTCCAGGGGCTAAAGAATTAGCTGAAACTGTAGTTAGTGAAATAGAGACGTCAAGCAATGATTTTAAATTCCTATATGAAGATGATATGGATTTGTGGTCTAAAATGGAAACTATCGCAACTAAAATATATGGTGCGTCTGGAATAACAGCTACCTCTAATGTTAAGAAGCAGGTTGATGAACTTCAAAAGAGCGGTTATGGTTCTTATCCTGTTTGTGTAGCTAAAACACAATATTCATTTTCAACAGACCCCTCTTTAAGAGGAGCTCCATCAGGACACACAATATCAATAAGAGAAGTGAGACTCTCCGCAGGTGCGGAATTTATCGTAATGGTCTGTGGCGATATTATGACAATGCCAGGTTTGCCTAAAGTTCCAGCCGCAGAAAAAATTGACTTAGATGATGATGGGAATATCATCGGATTATTTTAACCAAAGGTAAAAACTTGGTAAAATTTGTCAATATGAGGCTAGCAATATTCATTCTAGCTGTAACATCTTTAATAATATCTTTTCTTGGCTCGTCAAAAGCTGGATTATATAGTACACTTATGCAGTTTGATCTAGCAATGATACAAATGTATTTTAGTGTTAACGATGAGTATTTTAGATTACCTGACACCTTACATAGATTCATATTATTCAGTGTCTCCATTTTACTTTTAATGTTTGTAACAAAACCTAGGATTAGTTCTAATTATAGTGATAGTATACCAATTAGTAATATAACTATTGCTTGTATTGGCGTATTTTATATTTCTTTTTTGTCGACTGACAATATCTATAATTATGCTGCAATAATTCTTATACTAATTTCGATATTTAATCTTCTTTTCAGAAATGAGAATACGTTAAGAATAAATGAAAAATATTTTATCATCTCTTTTGTTCTCATGTTTTATATTCCTGTAACAAGTATTTTATTTCATCACACATCCATCGATGAGCTTGATAACTATTTTAGATTTCTTTTAATCACTCCGTTATTTTTTCTAGTTAAGTCATCAAAACTAACATTGGAAAATATATTATTGATTTTCAATATCAGTGGGATTGTATCCTCTATTTATGGGTTGCACTTATTTCTAGATTCGGGAAATTATAGAATTAGAGGTTATACAAGCTCAGCAATCATATACAGTAACATCCTAGTAATCTATTTCTTAACATCTTTGATTTCTATTTTCTACTTTAGCGGTAAAAATAAATATATATCATTACTATGCACATTCTTGACAGCTTTCACTATTATAATAGCCAGCACTAGAGCATCTCTAATAACACTCATGTTCATCGCATTTTTTCTCCTACTGAGTAATCACAGAAAAAAAATGTTCAAATTTAGTAAAACAGCTATTCTTATATCTTCTCTCATCGGTCTAACCTCTTTAAGCTTCTCGAATATTACTACTAGAATTCTAAATAGCTATGATTCTGCATATAACTATATACAAGATGGCTCAGGACATTATTGGCAACATAAAGATAGCATTGTTCCTAGGATTATTATTTGGAAGGGGTCGTTAAATATGATAAAAGATTATCCTGTCATTGGTGTTGGATTATCTAATTTTAATAAAGAACTTATAATTCAAATAGAAAATGGTTCTATTTTGCCAATTAGACCAGGTGTAAGTGATTTATCTGCTGGTATCAATCATGCTCATAATCAGTACTTTGATATGTTTGCTAAACTGGGACTTGCGGGATTTATAGTAATATGTTTTTTTATGATAATCTCATACTGGTTTTTTAACTCATATAAAAATTCCAATTCAAGAGATATCTTGTTTATTTCTCTTACTGGTAAGATTATTATTCTCACGTATGCATTTAATATGCTTTTTCATGTTATACTATCTCATCAACAATCTACATTGTTTATGATAACGACGATTGTAATTTTTGCTGGGCTATTAAGTAAGACTTCATCAGAGAAAAATGTATGAATATCACTATTATTGGCACAGGTTATGTTGGTTTAGTTACAGGTCTCTGTTTTGCATCAGTGGGACATGACGTTGTATGTCTTGATAATGATAAGAAAAAAGTAAAGCTTCTTAATGCTGGCAAACCTACGATTTATGAAAATAATGTTAGCGAATATTTAGAAAAAAATCTTAAACGAAAACGCATACAATTCACGAGCTCCTATGTTAAAGCAATAAATCATTCAAATATCGTATTTATAGCTGTCGATACGCCACCTAAAGAAAGTGGCGAATCAGATTTAACTTCACTTAAAAAGGTTTGCAAATCAGTATCTAAAGTATCACAGAAAGATCTGATAATTATTGAAAAGTCTACAGTACCTGTAGGGACTCATATAATTATAAAAAATATTATTGAGAAAGAATCTAATTATAAAATTAAAGTTAAAATAGTTTCAAACCCAGAATTTTTAAGAGAAGGGTGTGCAATAAATGATTTCATTAAGCCTGATAGGATAGTAATAGGCACAGATGATCCTTCTCTCCATGATATTTTTAAAGAGATATATGCACCATTTAATCGTAAAATGGACAAAATTCAATTTATGGATATAAAATCAGCAGAACTTACAAAATATGCATCAAACGCTATGTTAGCAACTAAAATTAGCTTCATAAATGAAATTGCCAACATAGCAGAGGTAATAGGTGCAAATATTGATTTTGTAAGAAAAGGGATAGGAGCTGACTCAAGAATTGGTCATGAGTTCCTTTATCCAGGTTGTGGTTATGGAGGATCATGTTTTCCAAAAGATTTGAAATCCCTTATTCATACTTCGAAAAAAAAATCTTATAAACCAGAGCTGTTGCAATCTGTAGAGGACTTAAATAAAAGACAAAAAATATTGCCATACATAAAAATTAGAAAATATTATAAAAATGATTTAAAAAATAAAAAAATTGCAGTGTGGGGTCTATCTTTTAAGCCTAATACCGATGACACTCGTTTTGCACCAAGTATAGATATAATTGATAAACTATTATCATCAGGTGCTTTTGTCAGTGCTTATGATCCAGTTGCATCACTATTATCGTTATTTAATAGATATAAAAAAAGATATCGAGAGTCTAAAACATCTTTAAGCGCTATTCATAAAGCAGATGCACTAATTATTTGTACTGAGTGGAAAGAGTTTTGGTCTATACATCCTAATGAATTTAAAACTAGAATGATTTCTCCTGTCATCTTTGATGGAAGAAATATATACAATGATAAAATAATGAGTAATGCGGAAATCATTTATTTCCCAATTGGTAAAAAACTATCACTCTAAATATTTAAATACAATAATATTGATATAATCTGATAATGATAGAAGACATACAAATAGCTGTTTTTGGATGCAGACACAATACAAGAGATTTTATTGATACTCTAAATAATTGTGGTTTAGAGATTTCTTTATTGATAACAATAAGCCAAGATACTGCAGAAATTAATAAGGTATCTGGATATTGTGACATGAGTGATATGGAAAATATCAATAATATTGTGATTTCCAATGATTATAGCTTATCTAGCCTAGACACTAATACCCTAAAAATATTAGAGAATTATCAAATTGGATTTTGTATAGGGTGGCAAAGAATAATTCCAAAGAATATTTTAGATTTATTTGACTCAGGAGTGTATGGTATGCATGCTACACAACATCAACTACCATATGGAAAAGGTCGATCACCTATTAATTGGGGTATTATTAATAACGCAGATAGCTTATATGCTAATATATTCAAATATGATGAATATGTTGATAATGGAATGATATTTTCATCAAAGAAAATAATATTAAATCAACTTGATGATATTAACACTATTCAACAGAAGTTATCACTTATTTTCTGTGATGAATCAATCTCTCTAGTTAATAATATCATAAATAATAATCTTAAACTTAAAGAGCAGAACGGCTCAAAAGGAGAATTCTTTTACCCAAAACGCAATGAAGAAGACGGAAAAATTGATTTCAATAGTAATATGATTGATATTGTGAACTTTGTTAGAGCACAAACTAAACCATATCCAGGTGCATATGTATTAACTAATCGAGATAAATATAAAGTTTGGAGAGCAATCCCTTTTGAAACAGATTTTAAAAATATCATGAAAGATTCAAAAAATGGTAAAGTAGTAAAAACATTTGAGGATGGAAATGTTATGATTACCTGTAACGATGGCTATGTGATACTTACAGATCATGAGTTACCCTTGAGACTAGATAGATATGAATCTATAATCATATAATATTTAACAGGTGATTTTAATATGAATCAATTTTCGTTTAAAGAATATCAAAACATACTTAGAAAAATGAAATCCAGCCACAGAACGTTATCTTTTCGTGATTGTAAAGAGTTGGGTTTTGATGGAGTAATGTCTATTGATAAATTTGTCATAATGCGTCATGACATTGAAGCTAGTATCGAAAATGCTTTAAAGATTGCCAAATTAGATGCATCAGAAAATATTAGCTCGACATTTTTTTTTCTTTTAACAGGTGATTATAATATATTTAGTGAGCATGATGCCCCAAAAGTTCGTGACATTATAGAATTAGGTCACGATATCGGATTACATTATGATGCATCATTTTTGTCATCATTTTCATCGGATTTACCTAATATCATTACTAAACAGTCAAGATTTATTGAGTCTTTCTTTGATATTAAAATCCATGCTGCATCATGCCATAAGCCTATGAGATATGGCAAACTCTCTGATACTGGAGATTTGATTGATCCTTATGATCGAAATTATATGACTCAAATTAAATATATAAGCGACAGTAATCAGGCTTGGCGTGAAGGAGGGATTCTTAAAAATCTTGATGATTTTGATAAAATTCAATTACTTACACATGACATATGTTGGTCTAAAGATGGCCTATCTTTTGATGATATATTAATGAATGATATTGATGCTACTTACAATAATATTAAGTCAAGAACATCTCAGATGATTAACGATATGCGTAAAGGTTTAAAAATGCGTAAAGTCAAAGACAAGGAGTTTCAAAATATCTATATGAGTGATAAAGATAAATAATTTATAAGTTATCTCTTGAGTTTATTATCTTTTTATTTGTTTTTTCTGTGAACATATCTTTGTAAATCTTGTCTAATTATATTATGCTATTTGTTCAGGGGGTGAACAAAATGTGGTTTATAGCAAAAACTAAACCTAATCAAGAATATAGAGCAGAAAAAAACCTTATAAATCAGGGATTTAAGTGTTTTTTACCGTCTATTAAAATTAAGAAGCTCACTAACTCTCAATGGGTTGAGAAGAAAGAAGTACTATTTACCTCATATATATTCATACGAAATGATAGCTTACAAAAAAACATAGCGACAATAAATAATACCTACGGGGTAAGTAGATTGCTAACATGTTCAGACACAGGAATTCCGCATTTGATTAACGATAAAGTAATAAGAGATATAACAAGCAAGTGTAAAAATAATAGATATATTAATAATATAAAAGAAGGTAATAAAGTAATATGCCGCACAGCTGGAGCAGGATTACATGGCATTTTTAAAGAATTTTGCGGTAAAAATCGCGCTAAAGTACTACTTAAAATATTAAATAAATCCATGGAGATTGTTATTAACAAAGACTTAATTCAAAAGATTTTGTAGTCAAGAATTAGTCTTATCAATTATCGGCTCTGGGCCGATATGGCGGTAGCGTGCCTGAAATAACATGATATATATTATTGCAGAAATTGGCGTAAATCATAACGGATCATTCAAGATTGCAAAAGAAATGATGAGGAAAGCAAAGAGTTGTGGTGCAGATGCTGTAAAGTTTCAGAATTTTGAGCCAGACGAGATGATATTGAAAAACGTCGAGAAGGTGGGTTATCAAGCAAAGCAGACTGGCAAAGAAGAAACTCAATATGAAATGTTGAAAAAACTCACTCTTACATATGGAGAATTTAGCAAGCTAAAGTCATATGCAAGAAAAATCTCCATTGATTTCATTTCGACACCATTTGATGACAAAAGCCTTAATTTTCTTATGAATGATTTAAAACTAAAGACTATCAAAGTTTCTTCTACAGATACTGATAATATTCCAATGTTATTAAAGTTAGGCAAAAGTAATAAAAAAATCATACTTTCAACAGGAATGTCTGATATTGTAGATGTTGATTTAGCACTATCAGCACTAGCATTTGGCAACGAAAGAAAAACTCAAAAATTTAATAGAATTAAACACATTAATTATTATAAGAGGAATCATAAGTATCTAAAAAATAAAGTAACATTACTGCATTGTACAACAGAGTATCCAGCGCCATTAAATGAATTAAATATGAATGTTATTGATACATATTCTAGTAGGTACAAAATCAATATTGGATATTCAGACCACTCATGTCACAAAAAAACCCCTATTATTGCAGCGGCAAAAAATATATCTATGATTGAAGTACATGTAACACTTGATCGAGGGCAAAACGGCCCTGATCATCAGAGTTCGTTAAATTTTAATGATTTTAAAGTATATGTCGAAAATATCAGACAAACTGAAATTATCAATGGGAATAATAATAAATCTTTAACAAAATCTGAGAAAATCAACAGACTCAGAGCTAGAAAAAGTCTGATACTAAACAAAGATATATCTATGGGGAAAAAAATACAAGAAACAGATATCTCTTGTAAACGTCCTGGTAATGGACTCTCACCAAAATATTATTATGACATTATAGGAAAAATACTTACTAAAAGTTATAAAAGAAACACAGTTCTTAAACAATCAATGCTCAAGAAAAAATTATGACTATATCTGTCGTAATACCATATTATAATGAATCAGATACACTTTTGTTGACTCTACAATCGCTAAAGAATCAATCATTACAACCCAATGAAATAATATTCATAGACTCAGGATCGACAGATAATTCTACAAGTATTATTGAATCTTTTGCAGATAATAATAAAAATTATAATATTAAATCATATAAGTCTGGTTCTATGAGCCCAAGCACATCAATTAATCTTGGAGTAAAAACCTCCACATCAGACATAATTGCATATACAGACTGTGGTCTAGATATTCCAAACAATTGGTTAGAGAGTAATCATAATTTAATGATTAAAACTAAAGCATCAATTGTTTCTTCTAAATTTTTTACAAAAGGAAAAAGTATAATTGATATGTCATTTGTTGCACATACATACGGTTGTGGTTCTTTTTCAACTGTTCTACCTGGATCTCTAATTAAGAAAACCATAATAGAGGATATTGGTTATTTTTTACCTGGCGTTAGAGCAAACTATGACGTTGATTTTATTAATAAAGTGACTAATCTAGGAATTAAAAGAGTAGTCAATGAATCCGTCACCATGAAGTATATTGGTATAGAATATTGTGTATCATTTATGAGTGGATTCCTTAAGATATCTAAATACTCTGAAAATGCATGGAAAGTTAGAAATGACTTTAAGCCTGTTTTGTATCTAATAGGACTTATAATGATCATCTCATCTATTTATCTAGATCATATTCATACTCTGTTACTAACTTATTTCATACTCAGAGGTTTTTTATTACCCTTAGCAAAATCATCATTTGGTATAATGTCAAACATACCTCTATTACTCACATTACCTATAACAGGAGCTGTAATAGATATTTCGCGTGTTGTTGGATACCTCCAACTAAGTAAAATATTATATAGGCAAACAGTATAATATGTTCTTTAAATTCAAACATAAATTGAGACGATTAATTTTTCTGTTGCATGATTATTACAAATTTTGGAGGATTTCTCTCTTACCGAAAAATAGGAAATTTCAATATATTTACAAATCAAAATATTGGCAGGATATAAAAAATGGATCGGTTTCTGGTGCAGGATCGAATCAAATCTCAACAGAGAAGGTACGCAAAGAGCTTACGGGTTTCATATCACAAAATAAAATCTCTTCAATTATTGATATACCATGTGGTGATTGGCAGTGGATGTCAATGTTAGATTTAAGCAATATTAATTATATTGGATATGACATAGTGGAGGATTTAATAATATCGAATATTAATAATTACAAATCTACAAATGTGAACTTTGAAGTAAAAAACCTTATTGACGATAAACTTCCCAAATCAGATCTTATTATAGTAAGAGATATGTTAAATCATCTAAACGATGTTGATATTAATAAATGTATTACTAATTTAAATAATAGTGACTTTAGATATGTTGGTATCACAAATTATCTTATTACAGATAACGCTAATAATATCTTAGGTGATAAATTAAGGCTCGGTGATAGATGGCGACCACTTAATCTTTCTCTTCCACCATTTTATCTAAATTATCCATCACTTAATCTTAACGATACTTGCAATTTAACAGAAAATGATAAATTGAAATATTTATCTATTTGGTCAAAAGAAGATTTTTGTATACAAAAAAGTATAAATGATTATGAAAGAAGATAAACAAGATTATAAGTATATTAATTTAGAGTTATTACGATATCTTCAAGACAGGCAAAATGTTAGTCAGAGAGAATTAGCAAAAGAAATGGGTATTAGTCTTGGTAAAATTAACTTTCTATTGAATGCTCTTATAAACAAAGGAGCAATCAAGGTGAGAAATTTTAAGAATAACAAAAACAAACTTGCATATGCTTATTATCTTACGCCATCCGGAATAAAAGAAAAAACAGTCTTAACAATCGAATTTTTTAGAAGGAAGTTGGAAGAATATGATACAATTAAGGATGAACTTGAAAGATTAGAAAAAGATATTAAAAAGATGCAAGAGGATGAAATTTTAGAGAAAGATAATGAGTGACGATTTTAATATAACTAGCTTATATCAAACTTTTCAGGCTAAAAAACGTAATATACTATATATACTTATTGCCAGTATTCTAATAACGGCAATTTATGCATTTTCGCTCCCAAATTTATATAGAGCACAAATTTATATAGTCCCTCCACAAGATAAGTTTGTACAGCCTTTAAATTACTTTGCTACTCAAATAGCAAAGGACAGCCAACTTGTACTTAAGCAACAATATATTTATTTTGATTTTATGAAAAATGCTCAATCTAGACAGTTTCAGAGAAAATTCTTTTTTGATAATAATATTTATGATTATTTTGATGATGACCCAGAAGAGGTTTTTGATATGTATTTCAATGAAATGTTGAGATTTAGTCTAGAGTCTAAGTATGTTTCAAGGGATATTCGACAAGAGGATTTTTTCAGTGTGTCTTTTCTCCATACTGACCCAACTCTTGCAGCTAAATGGCTTAACGATTATATTCGTATGGTTGAGCGTGAGACATCTAGGAGGATAGTAGATGGTGTTAACACTTCAATAGAAAATTATCGCAAGAAACTTCAATCAGCAATTGATAGTCATAAGGTACAGGCGAAACAAATTAGGTCAGATTATATTACCAGATTAGAGGAGGCTCTCCTGATTGCAGAAGCATTAAATATTATCAAACCTTCGAATGCACATCTGACGAACCAAACAATTATTATGGACACTGATGTTACCTCAGGTCCAACACAAATTACCGAAATGCCTTTATATCTTTTTGGTGTTGATGCGCTAAAAACCCAGATTGAAATACTCCAAAATCGTATTACAGACGACCCTTTTATTCCAAACCTTAGATCACTTGAAGCAGAGCTTAATACAACATCTTTGGTAAAGGTAAATTACACAGATGTTAGAGTTGCTGAAATTGATCAGAAAGCATTAGCTCCAAATCGTAAGTATTCACCAAGCAGATCATTACTAATAATTCTAGGGCTGTTTTTCGGAATAGTAATATCATTCTTTTATTTACTCATAGCACACACTAAAAAATAACACTGCAATTATTTAAATGTTAAGTTTAATAAATCTTTTTGATAAAGATGATAAATTTCATCTAATAATTCTACTATTTTTATTTGTGCTATCTGGCTTTATAGAAGTGATAGGTATTGCTTCAATAGCACCATTTATAGCCTTATTTAAAAGTCCTGAAATTGTCACATCAAATACGTTCTATATTGAATTTATAAGATTTTTCAATCTATCTACTTATGATGCAACTCTGATAATAGGTGTAATGATAATTCTTTTCTTCACTATTAGTAATATTCTTACAGCATATGCATTATGGCGCTCAGTAAGATTTACAGCATTTCAGCAACATAAGATAACTATGAAAGTAATCAGAAAATATCTTTATCAACCTTATGACTTCTATTTGAAAAATAATACATCTTTTATTAGTAAAAATATATTACATGAAACTGGTGTAGTATGTGATCTTGTAATATTGCCTGCGCTGCAATTCTTTTCAAAAATAATAATTGTACTATCTGTTTCACTCTTCCTGCTACTGGTTAACTACAAAATATTTTTAAGCACAGTACTGATTTTAGGATTTATCTATTTTTATATCTATAGCGTAATTAAGAAAAAAATTAAAGAATATGGAAATAAGAAAATTATTATGAATAAAGATAAGTACAAATATGTAAATGATGCATTTTCTGATATTAAAAATGTAAAGTTTTATGAGGTAGAGAAATCATTATTAGATAAGCTTGATAACCCAACAAAAGAATTTTCCTTTCTCACAGCAAAATCAACAATCATGTCTGTTCTCCCAAGGTATATCCTAGAAATAATTGTCTTTGGTGGAGTATTTGCAATTTTACTTTATTATTTGTCTCAGAATTATAATATTTACGAAGAGTCACCTATAATTGGTATTTATATTATTGCAGCTTATCGAGTGCTTCCACTAATCCAACATATTTATCAAAACTATACTATTTTCGCATTTAATTCACCATCAACAGGTTTGATTAAGGGCATTTATGATCTTCAGGAATCATATTTTACGAGAAATTCAAAACCTTTATTTGAAAGAAGACTTGAAATAAAAAATATTAAATTCTCTCATGGTGAAATTCCTATTTTAAATGATGCTTCTATATCAATTGATAAATCTCAAATAGTTGGCTTGACTGGAGTGAGCGGTCAAGGAAAAACAACTATTATAGATATTTTACTTGGTTTTCACACTAAATTTCATGGCGAGATATTATTAGATGGAAAAATTTTATCGAAAAAAGACATAATTAATATGAGATCAATAGTTGGTTATGTATCTCAAGATATGCATCTAACAAGCATGTCGTATAAGGAGAATATTGCTTATGGTGTAAAACAATCAGAAATAAATATGAATTTAATTTCTCAGGTGACCCAGATTGTAGAACTTGAGGATCTAGTTAGCAATCTTGAGAAAAAAGAGGATACAGTACTATCTGATAATGCAATGAACATAAGTGGAGGCCAGAAGCAACGAATTTTACTAGCAAGATCTTTATACCGATTACCAGAAATTTTGGTACTCGATGAATCAACAAATGCACTTAATGAAGATTTAGAAAAAAGAATCTTGCTTAATATAAAAGAATGTTTTCCAACGATGACTATTTTACTCGTAACACATAGATCATCAGCACATAATATTTGTGATAAAATTTACGAGCTTAGTAATAAAAACATCAAGCAAAAAGGTAAAAATAATGAATAATCAATTGAAGAATAAAAAAGTTCTCATTACAGGCTCAGAGGGTTTTATTGGCTCACACCTACTTGAAAAACTATTAGAAAGAAATTGTTCAGTACGAGCAATGACTTTGTATAATTCTTTTAATAATTGGGGTTGGCTAGAATCATTTGAAAGATCATTAATAAAAGAAATCGATGTCGTTTCTGGTGACATTAGAGATACTAAATTTATTAATAGTTGCTGTGAAGATATTGATATTATATTTCATCTTGCATCTTTAATTGCAATACCGTATTCCTATCAGTCTCCATATTCTTATGTTGATACAAATGTAATGGGTACTTTAAATCTTCTTGAAGCAGCATTAGCAAATAATGTGGAGAAATTTATACACACTTCAACAAGCGAGGTTTATGGTGAGTCAACTATGGTAGCAATTTCTGAAAGCTCACAAGTTATTTCAAAGTCACCTTACTCTGCGAGCAAAATTGGAGCAGATCAGATCGCGTATTCTTACTATAGTACATATGATCTCCCTGTATCAATAATTAGGCCGTTTAATACTTATGGGCCAAGACAATCGATGAGAGCAATCATTCCAACTATAATAGCTCAAGCACTTGATAACAAACAATATATTAAGTTAGGATCATTATACCCAACGAGAGACTTCTGTTATGTTGAAGATACTATATCTGGCTTTATAAGCATTTCTGAATCAGAAAAAAGTAAAGGAGAAGTTATTAATATTGGTTCTGGTTTTGAAATATCTATTAAAGATTTATCAGACATAATAATTAAGTTAACAAATACGACTTCAAAAATTATAACTGACGATAAGAGGGTACGCCCAAAAAAAGGTGAAGTTGATAGACTAAGAGCAAATATCAATAAAGCGAGAAATACCCTAGGCTGGCAACCAGCTTATAGAGGTAAACAGGGTTTGAAAGAAGGCTTACGTAAGACCATCAAATGGTTTAGTCATAACATAAAAAATTATAAAACTGACATTTATAATACTTAAAATATACTTTTAATATTTAAAATTAGGAAACACAGATAAAAAGTCTTAATTATTAAAAATTAATGAAAATCGCTTTTTTAAATTTCACAAAGCTAATATCTAATGAAAATATTTAAAAATTATCCCCATATGGAATTAAGTAATTCTGTAGATATTTGGAAAAGAACAATAAGTTTACCAAGAAGTATTAAACTATAAATAGAAAGAGGGGATTATGTTCAAGCATTTTATAATTTTATATACCAATGAAAAATAAAAAACAAAAAATTCTATTTTTAGGTAGAAAGCACTGTGAATATTCTCAGAAAGCTTATCAACTACTAATAGATCTTAATTTCGATGTAACAAAAGTAATTTCCTTAGAGAGAAACGAAAGTATTCCTAAAGAACTATCAGAATGGAGAGGGGATTATATTTTGTCTTTTAGAAGTTTTTACTACCTCAATAAAGTTATTTTATCTAGAGCTTCTAAAGCTGCAATTAATTTTCATCCAGGTTCACATAAATATCCAGGAACTGGTTGTATAAATTTTGCATTATATAATAATGATGATAATTATGGTGTAACAGCACATATCATGGATGAATTAATTGATCATGGACAGATAATTAGTCAGATTACTTTTCCAATATCTGCAAGCGATAATTTGGATACACTTCTTAAGAAAACTCATATAAATTTATTTCATTTGTTTAATTCTTTAGTGAATAATATTAAACTCAACGGGCTAAAGGGAATTAATAAAAATATTACAGAGATCAAGAAATCTAATATCAGCTGGGTGGGTAAAGCTAAAAAAGTTTCTGATTTAAATCAGTTACAAATTATTAATAAAAATGCATCAAAACAAGAGATTGAGAGGATAATAAGGGCAACATATACAAAAAAATACCCACCAATGATAAGATTACATAATTATAAATTTATTTACAAAAAAGATGAGTGATAGTGTGAAAATTATACACCTATACTTTTAGTCACATAACTCACAACTGGGTGGGAGCCAAAGTTTAAAGGTAAAATTGGATTAAAAAGATATCTACAGAAAATAATTGAGTAGTTCGTGAATATAAAGAAAATAAATAAGTAGCATCGTAATCAACCATGAGTTCCAATATACGTTTAATTTCTAGACTTGACATCAAAGGTGAAAATTTGATTAAAGGAGTTCATTTAGAAGGGCTTAGGATAGTAGGGAAGCCTGATAAATACGCAAAGATTTACTACAAAGATGGAATAGATGAAATACTATACATAGACTCAGTGGCAAGTTTATATGGTAGGAATAATCTCAATGATATTGTTAAAAATACAGTCAAAGATGTATTCATACCAATTACAGTTGGAGGTGGTATACGATCAACTCATGATGTCGAAATCTTGTTGAGATCAGGTGCTGATAAAGTTGCTATTGGAACAGCAGCAGTTAAAAACCCATATTTAATATCTGAAATATCTAAAAAATTTGGTTCACAATGCATGGTACTCTCAATTGTGGCAAAAAAAATTGATTCTAATTGGAAAGTTTTTACTGATAATGGACGAAATAATTCAGGGAAAGATGTGACACAATGGGCGAAAGAGGGACAAGATTTACATGCTGGTGAGATTCTACTGACATCAATCGATCAAGAGGGCACAAATAGAGGCTTTGACATTGAATTATTACAATCAGTGTCATCAGCAGTTAATATACCAGTGATAGCAAGTGGCGGTTTCGGAAAACCAAGTGATTTTGTAGATGCTGTCAAGAAATCTAAAGTAGATGCTATTGCAGTTGCTGATGTCATTCACTATAAAAAGTTTTCGATAAAGCAAATAAAAAATTATGCTATTAATCAGAAGATAAATATAAGGCATGACATCTAAAAAAAAATTAGGAGTCATTGATTATGGATCATCAAATATATTCAATGTTGTAAATGCATTTGAATACCTCGGCCATTCTGTAGAAATTATAGCAAGTGAGACGGATTTTAATAAGTATACACATTTAGTTTTGCCCGGTGTTGGTTCCTTTCAAGATGGAATGAACTCACTAGAATCAAGAAATTTAGTCAAACCCTTATTGAGTTATACAAAAACTAACAAGCCATTTTTAGGTATATGCCTAGGCATGCAGATGATGCTAGAGATGAGCTATGAATTTGGAGAACATAAAGGTTTAGGTATTATCAGGGGTGATATACAAAAGATCCCTAGTAAAAATTTAAAAGGAGAAAAGCATAAGATACCTCATATTGGCTGGAATAACTTACAATTAACAAGAGAAAAAGGTGCAGACAACAGGTTAATTGATAGTAGATTAGATACCCAGGCTATGTATTTTGTTCATTCATACATGGCTAACTGCAATAAAAAAAATATAATCGCTACATGTGATTATAATGGGATAATTATACCGGCTGTTATAATGAATAATAATAATTTTGGTTGTCAATTTCATCCAGAAAAAAGTGGAATAAAAGGATTATCTATACTGACTAATTTTGTTAATCTATAATAATTAGAGAGAGATTAAAAATAGAATGAAAATAAATAATAGATGGAAACTTGTGGAGAATTCAAATAATCTCTATTTACCTACAGTACCTGATTATCAACTAATTAATAATAATACTAAAGTATGCTTAATGGGAAGTTGTTTTGCAGATGAAATCGGATGGGTATTAAAAGAAAATGATATAAATATTGGTGAAGTTAGTTATGTTAGAAAATTGCGACATGTGCTATATCCATGGGGAACATTTTTTAATCCACTTAATCTCTTACATGTACTAGAACACACTATGGACATAGATAACATCAGTTTTACTGAAAAAGCTTTTATAAAAGTACCAAAAAGTATAAAAGGCAATCATTTTGAAACTAACAATAAAAAACTTCTAGAAGATGAATACAATCTTTGGTGTTTATATTTAAAAGCGCGGCTACAATCCTCTAATTTAGAGAAATCAGTAGTTGAAATTAATGAAAAATTAGAGAAATTCAAAAACAGTATTATTGATGCTGATGTTATTATTATAACTTTGGGATTAATAGAAGCATGGATTGATAATGAATCAAAAAAATATTGGCATTCATTTCATGGTAATGCAGTAAAAAAAGTCTCAATTGATAATAGAGCGAGTTTCGAATTATTGTCATACGAAAAAGTGTCACAGGCTATTGAGAATATTATAAGTATATTTCATTCAATAGATAAAGAGAAAAAAATAATATTTACCGTATCTCCAATACCATTAAACTATACGTTCACCAACAAAGACATAATTGTAGCAAATCGGTACAGTAAATCCGTTTTACGTTCTGCAATCGAAAAATATATCGATGATAAAAAAATATATTATTTCCCATCATTTGAGATCGTTCTAGATTGTGTTGGATGGCCGGCTGCTTACAAAGAGGAAGATAAAAGACATATAAAAACGGATGTCTTTAAAAATAATATTGCCCCACTATTCCTAAAAAATTTTTGCAATATCAAATGATAGATATTTTAGATATGAGTAATAACTCTATAAGATAGTATAGAAATTATAAATTTATTAACATTGTGATATCTAGTGATTAATTAATACCTTCTCAAAAAAACATAATGATAAGTAAAAAGAAATTAGACAATCAACTTTTAAAACTACCGATGGAAATTAATTTCTGCCAAAATTGTGTCGTTTCAAATCAAAGACCTAGAATTGAGTTTGATTCAAATGGAGTATGTAGTGCATGTAGCTATAAAGAAATAAAAGAAAACATTGATTGGGAAAAAAGAGAGGACGAATTAAAAATCTTATGTAACGAATATCGTAGAAGTGATGGAAAATATGATGTAGTTGTACCGTCAAGTGGTGGTAAAGATAGTGCACGTGTAGCTCATGAACTTAAATATACTTATGGGATGAATCCATTAACAGTAACATGGGCCCCCTTTGAATATACAGATATTGGTTATAAAAACTTCAGAAATTTTATAAAGATTGGTGGGTTTAATAATCTTATGGCATCTCCTAATGGTATCCTACATCGGAAACTTGCAAGAATCTCTCTTGAGGCGGTTGGCGATCCATGGCAGCCATTTACATATGGACAGATATGTTATGCTTTTCATATTGCTAAAGTTTTTGATATAAAATTGGTATTTTTTGGAGAAAACGGTGAAGCTGAATATTCTGGAGATCCAAAAGTTTTTAATTTACCTGGTATGCCTTACGAATTGTGGAGCGAAAAATATCTTAAAGGAGCTTCAATTAATAATTTAATTGATTATGGTTTGAATGAGACTGATTATTTCAGCCCTAATGATTTCTCGTCTAGTGATTTACAATTTTATAACTTGCCTGATACCCAAGATATGAATAATAAGGGAATAATCTTTCGATGGTTCTCATATTATAAGCACTGGATTCCCCAAGAAAACTACTATTATGCACAAGAAAATACTGGTTTTGAAGCTAACCCGTCAGGAAGGTCTGAAGGAACATACTCTAAATACGCAAGCCTTGATGATCAGTTTGATGGATTTCATTTTTATCTTGCATTTATTAAATTTGGTATTGGCAGAGCAACCGCTGATAGTTCACATGAAGTACGCGATGGTCATATAGATAGACAGGAAGCTGCGGCATTAGTAAAACAATTCGATGGTGAATTTCCCGTCAAATGGTATAAATCATTTCTTAAATACTTAGATATTGACGAAAAAATATTTTGGCAATGTGTTGAAAAATTTCGATCTAAAAATGCCTGGGCCTATATAGATGATGAATGGAAACTTAAAAAAACTGTATGGAATGATTATAACTTTGACTTTAAGCCTGGTTACAAAAAACTTCCAGAGGGATCCAAAAAAATAATTACAGATATTCTGGATAACAAATAGTGAGAAAAATAGTTTATCTAAGTCAGATGAAATTGACGGATAAGGTAAAAAGGGATTGGTTTCTAGATAAACTACTTAATCTTGGATATTACATTGAATTTTGGGATCTTTCCGCACTAATCTTTCCAAATAAAGATGAAAATAACATTGTAGATGGTGTAAGAATCAGGGAATTGAAAAACTTTAGAGATTTGTATGAATTACTAAATAATTACGATAACAGGAAAGCATTATATGTCGTTATAATCCCACTATATTATGAAGCGTTAAAGGTTTATCGCCTATTAAAAAAAACAAGTATCTTCAGTATATTTTTTTTGTGGGGTGAAGCTCCTAGTTTGACAAGGAATAAAAATATCATAAATAAGATAAGAAGCTATTCATTATTGCATAAAAACAAAATATCAACTTTTAAACAATTTTATAAAAGACTCATTACTAAAATAAATATAAAATTAAATTTGCCGAAAAGGCATGATATCTGTTTTTTTGCAGGAGATGTATGTAGAAAATATGCAACAGGAAAAAATAATTATGGTATCAACTTATGCGACTATGACCAAATACTTACAGATGACAGCGAAAGAACTATAACCGGAGATTATGCGGTTTTTCTTGATATCAATAGAGCTCATAATATTGATGTTGATATTGGAAATCTATTAAGGATTAACTCAAAAGAATATATAGAGCAACTTAATGCTTTTTTTAAAAGATTTGAAAAATATTATAAGTTAGATGTTGTTATCGCTTCACATCCAACTAGCAAATATTCTAAAGATACGTTCGATAGTAGAAAAATTATTCCAATGAAAACCTCTAATTTAGTAAAGTTCTCCAAACATGTTTTATTGCATCATTCTACTGCATTGAGTTATGCAATCATATATAAAAAACCAATTACATTTTTTGTCACAAAAGAAATGTCTAATCATTATGACCATCATATATCAAGGCTTTTATCAAATTACCTGAGCCGTCAATTAATTGTATTAAATGAAAATTATTCTTTTGAATCAATTCCTATATACGAAAGATTATACGATAAATATAAATATAATTATATTGTTTCAAAAGAAACTGAATCTGTAGCTTCGTTTGATTTGGTTCAACAAAAAATAAATAATTACTTTAAAGATAATTTTGAATAACATTATAAAATTTAGTTATACTAAAAATATAATTAATCAATCTTTGAAAATCATTGATGTAATAGAGATATTAGATATTATTGAAATAAAACTTGCTCTAATTGTAGACGATAATAATAAATTAGTTGGGACCATAACTGATGGCGATGTAAGGCGAGCTCTTCTTAAAAAGATAAATACTGATGATGAGTGCAGAACTATAATGAACATCTCACCGATATACGCAAATGAATCTGATGATCATACTCATGTTTATAATTTATTAAAAAAAAATAGGATCGCTATTCCAATAGTTGACAAAAATAAGAAAATAACCTCATTAACTCATCTTGGGGAACTTAATAAAACTACAAAAAATAATATAGTTTTTATAATGGCAGGAGGGAGAGGTGAAAGATTGATGCCTCTTACTATAGATACGCCAAAACCACTATTACCAATTAATAACAAACCTATAATCAAGCAAATTATTGACAATATAAAAAAATATAGATTTAACAATATTCATATTTCAGTGAACTATAAGTCTGAAAAATTAATTAATTATCTAGGAAACGGAAAAGATCAAGACTTGACCTTTACATATATTAATGAAGATAAGGCACTTGGGACAGCAGGTGCACTATCACTATTGAAAGATATTCCTGACAGACCAATTATTGTAATTAATGGTGATATTTTAACAGGCATAAATCTAGAACAATTACTGTATTACCATAACTCATCTGGTAAAAAAATTACAATGTGTGCGGCAAACCACAAAGTTCCAGTTCCATATGGAACGATAGAAGTTGATGGGACAACCATTACTGAGATTGAGGAAAAACCATTAAAGACTTATCTAGTTAATGCTGGTATATACGTAATTGAGCCAATAATTATTAGTAAGATGAAAAAAAATATTAAAATTGATATGACAGAAATTATTAATAATTACGTTTCCAAACAAGAGGTATCAATTTATCCACTTCATGAACAATGGATAGATATAGGTTCCCATGAAGACTATGAAAAAGCACAAAAATAACGATAGGGCTGATATAGCTATTATTGGAACAGGAGATATTGCTAGGAGACACCTCAAAAATGCGCAAAACCTTTTACCAAATAAAAAAGTATTAATTTTAAAAAGGTCTCCTCAGTCACTGAATTCAGCATTTAATAAATACAAAAACTTCATAGTCCATTCTATAGATGAAATAAATCCAATGTCAAAAAAGTCGATTGCGATTATATGTTCACCTGCATCACTACATATTAAAGACAGTATAGATCTTGCAAAAAAAGGGTTTAACTTGTTAATTGAAAAACCACTATCAATTAATAACAGTAGAATCAGTGATCTTATTAATTTGAGAAATGAAAAAAACATAAGAATAATGATTGGCTATAATTTAAGATATCATGAAGCTATTTGTAAATTGAAAAACTTATTAGTTAATAAATCACTTGGAGAATTAAAACATGTACATTTTCACGTTGGATCATTATATAAAGTATGGAGGAAGAGTAAAAATAGCATGAATTCCGTAACTGCAAATAAAAAGCTTGGAGGAGGAGTAATTAATGAATTATCACATGAAGTTGACCTTATGGTATATTTGCTTGGTTTACCAGATAAAATGTTATCTTTGCCGTCGAAAAGTATAGCTGATCATGTCGATATAGACGATACATGTACGTCGTTATTTTTGTACAGTAAAAATAAATCTACCGTAACTATTCATCAGAATATAACTTCTAGTAATCATTCTCGATATTCAATTTATGAATTTGATAATGGAACAATTAAAGTCGATTTAATTGAGAATTATTTATATTTCAAAACAAAGAGGAAAACAGAAACAATAAGATTTAAATCGTCTATTGATGATACATATATTTTACAATTAGAAGACTTTATAAATAATAAAAAGAACCATATCTTTAATCTTTATGATTCAATTAATGTCGTATCGATAATACAGGCTATGAAAAAGAGCAAATCAAAATTCACTAATATCTTTTATAATAATGAATAGAGTAGCTTTTATTTTTGCACGAGGTCAATCTAAGGGATTAAAATTAAAAAATATAAAACCTTTCGCTAATAAACCATTGATATCGTACTCAATTGATATAGCAAAAAAAACAAAACTTTTTAAAAACATTATTGTATCCACAGACTCAGAAAGAATTGCTAAAATTTCTAAATCATATGGGGCTGAAACGCCATTCATGAGACCTAAATATATTTCAAAAGATAATTCTCCAGAGCTATTAGCATGGAAACATGCTATTAATCAATATGAGAGAATATATGAGAAAAAAATCGATCTATTTGTAAGTTTACCATGCACATCTCCACTAAGGACAGTTAAGGATATTAAAGAAATGGTAAAGATGTATAATAGGAAGAAATATGATTTAGTTGTAGGAATTAATGCATCTAATCATTCTCCACAATTTAATATGGTATATAAAAATAGGAATAATTTAATTTCAATAATTAATCCACAAAAGAAAATTACGAGAAGACAAGACACAAGAGATTGCTACAATATCAATACAATCGGGTATATTGCATCTCCTAAATATATTATGAATACGGAAGATATTTTTAAGGGTAGAATTGGGGGATATATAATTCCAAAAAATAGAAGTATTGATATAGATGATAGTTTTGATTTCAAAATTGCTGAATATCTATATGAGAGACCCAAACAATGAAAAAAATGAGAAAAATAACTAGTAAATATGATATTAAATTTACCGTCAATAGATTTTATTCAATGCCAAATATTAAATGTAATTATTCAAATTCTGATGAATTAATGACTTATTTTACTCAAGAAATCTAGCTTGGGGGTTTCTCGCAGGTGGAAAAATTGTTATATCTTATAAACATGCGAAAAAAATTATCGATGTGTATATTAAATCTTGCGATGAAATTTTTAGAAAAATGAGTTTATTAATTAAAAATAATAAAATCCCTTTAAAAGGACAATCAAATACAGCGGATTTAAGAGGTTAACATTATGATAAATCTAAACAATAAGGTATCTGTCGTAACTGGAGCAGGTGGTTACATTGGATCAGCCATTGTAAATGCATTAGTAGAATCTGGATCTACTATAATTGCTATCGATTCAAATAAATCAAGATTAATAAAGTTGAGAAATACAGTTAATCGTAAATATAATACCTTGTTAGAAACTATTCCTCTTGATGTAAGTAGTGCTAAGAATATTGCTAAAATAAAGTCAATGCTTTCTAGTAATTTTAAAAAAATTGATATTCTTGTTAATTCTGTAGGTATGGTTGGAGATTCTAAAATTAAAGGGTGGAACACACCATTTGACAAGCAATTAATTAGTCCTTGGAAAAAGGCAATAGATGTAAATTTAACATCAGTATTTTTCCTTATTCAGGCACTTAGAAAATTATTAGATAAAGGTACAGATACATCTGTGATAAACATCTCATCTATTTATGGGTCTTTTGCACCAGATTTTGATATTTATAAAAATACTAAACTTTACAACCCAGCAGCATATTCAATTTCTAAAGCTGGTTTAACACATATGACTAAATGGTTAGCCGCATCGTTGGCACCAAATATAAGAGTGAATACTGTCTCTCCAGGAGGTATTTACCGTAATCAAGATAAAAAATTTGTAAATAAATACTGCAAAAATACGCTTCTTGGTCGAATGGGTAAAGAGGAAGATATTATTGGTTCAGTACTCTTCCTTGCATCTAATATGTCATCATATATTACAGGACAAAATATTTTTGTCGATGGTGGCTGGAGTATAAAATAATAACATTACTGAATCACTCTAAAAAAAATATCATACTATATTACTTTCTACTTTGAACTTTAAAAATATTATTAAAGACTTCCTGGGTTTTATTTATTTTAATGGATATCGTAAATATCTTACTAGGTTAGGAAATAGAGCGCTAATCTATCATGCATTTGGTATGAAGTTGAAGCATGATACATATGGAATAAGTATGTCACTTAATAAATTCAAGGAGCAAATCAATTATTTAAGTGATAATTATAAAATTATATTCGCGCATAATTATCAAGATGTTATAGGGAATTCTGTATCAATCACTATTGATGATGGCTATAAAGACACTCTAGATGCAGTAGATATACTTAGTAATAATAAAATCCCATTTACATTATTTGTTACATCAAGTTTTCTTGATAAGAAAAATTATTTAACCAAGGATGATGTGGTACAAATTTCAAAGTTAAGTAATGCTGAAATAGGCTCACATGGCATTAGCCATAATAGATTAGGTCTATTAAATTATAATCAACAGATATCTGAGCTTATCGAAAGCAAAAAAATATTAGAAGAAATAATAGGAGACTCTATTTGTGGTGTCTCATTTCCTCATGGTTCACATAATAGAGAAACATTACGTATTTTAGAAAAATCTAATTATTCTTATGCTATGTCTAGTCTTAAAGGGATTAACAATAAAGATTGTAATAAATATCTTCTTAAAAGAATTGAAATTATAAATAAAGACACGATTAAAAAACTAGAAAAAAAAATATTAGGATATTATGACTACTATTAATGTAAATCTTAGAATGATTTTACAATCATTAGTTGGCTTGATGTTATTTGGCTTATTTTTTAGAGCTATTGCAGGTAGCATCTACGGATTATTCGAATTCTTATCAATTTTAATTATTATTGCTCTGTCGCTATTTTATTATGTAGAGAAGCATAAAATAAGTTCGCTAAATTTATCAGCATCCTTGTATCTATTTTTTATCGCATACCTACTAATAAACGTTTTTGTTACTGCAATTGTTAGATCAATAGAATATAATGTTGAATTTTATAGTTTTATGCTAGCAGGCCTGTATGAATTTAAAATAGCCTCAGCAGCATTCATTTTCCCTTTTTTATTTTTTGTTATTAATAGGAATAACCAGATACGATTTGAGAGTTTTTTATTAATCCTTCTAAAGATATCTATCATCTACACAATTATTGAGCAAATTCTCTCCCTTGCTGGTTTTAGAGATTTATTTCTTGCTATTGTTGATTTAGCTCTACCTAATACAGTCGTGAGTCCTTATGCAACTAGACTTGGATTATATAGAGTTTTTGGGGTGGTAGGAGGACCCCACATATTAGGATTATTACATATAGTAGGTTTATTATACCTTGCTAAATATCAAAACAAAGGTTGGGCTATGTTGGCATTTATTGCGGTAATTTTCAGCACTTCAATAACTGCATATGCCGTATTGGCAGTACTTTATTTCTTGTATTTAATATATACAAAAAAATATTTATCTATAACATCATATGTTCTTATACTTACAACTTTACTAGTTGCAATGTATTTGCGTTATGACTACCTAATGTCAATTAATATTACGTCCTATGATGAATATGATCGTTTGAGTTCATTAGATAATTTATTGATTAATATATCCGGGTATTTTACATTGATTCAAGGTGAGATTGATCCAGTTACTTATAAAATTACTCAGACAGGACCTCTTAGTAAAATAATTTTGCTATTTACTAGCCGACCTGAATTGATTTTTTTTGGCAAAGGAACAACATATAATCTTACACCTGAACATTTTAATATTATAAACATCCATAACTATCAAATATTCATTACAGATTTTAAGAGAATGAGTGGAGATTTTTATATCCTTAATTTTTCAGAACAATATGGTTTAGTTGGTCTCATTCTAAAAGCCTTCATATTCTTAATTATACCATTATTCAAATTAACTAAAGATAACATTCATCATATTCTAATATTGAATTCATTTATAATTTCAACTGGGCACTATAACCCTGCAGAGTATCTATATTTTATGATTTTTGTAGCATATAGTTTATATATTATCTATTTCATGCAATCTTACAATAATGAAGAAAATTACTAAAAGTAAAACAGCAGTTATTTTATGTGGTGGTAAGGGTTTGAGACTTAGACCTTTAACCAAAGATATACCAAAACCACTAGTTGAGATAAATGGTGAACCAATATTATATTATGTTATCAACCACTTATTGTCTCATAACATTGATCAAATAATACTTGCAACAGGTTATAAATCTAACCTTGTAGATAAATTTATGAAGCAACGATTTAGTAATATATCCTATAGAATTGTTGATTCAGGTGATGTAAGCATCATTAAAAGACTGCATGATATAACAAATATTCATAAAGATGATTTCATCTTATGTTACGGCGATACTATTTCTAATGTAGACATAAAAAAATTAATAAGCTTTCATAAAAAACACCCTGAAAATATCATTATGACATCATATCCAATTACTATTCCATTTGGCGTTATGTGCCTAGGAAAAAATAAACTAGTAAAGTCCTTCAGAGAAAAGCCTGTATTAAGTGAAGTTATGAATATTGGATACTATTATGTACCATCTAAATTTATAAAATCAATTCATAAATATAAAAACTTTGTAAGCTTTATCAACAGCACAATTAAAAAGAAACTGCTTATGTGCTATGAACATAAGAAATTGCATATTACAATTAATACACTAGCAGAGTTAGAGAACGCAAGGGAAAATATTAAAAAAATAATTAAGACTCAACTATTTAAATCACATTAATGAAAAAAAAAGTATATTTATTAACTAACCCAAAAAGTCATATAGAAAATCTAGTAAATATGGTGTCAGAGTCAATAATCAATAAATATACTGAGTTATGTGAGTATATTCTGAAATATATTAAAGATCCTATATCATATGTTTATGATTACCAAGACCAACTTAATGAGTTAAAAATAAAATATGTGGGTCCTAAGATACAAAACTCACGAAAAATTGTAATGGATTATGTTCTCTCGAGGCAATAATTGGCATCACGTCTAACAATACAGCCATTAATTAACTTTTCAGAACTGTTGAACGTGTCTAGTCATAAAATTGATAATAATATTCACGTTTATAGAAATGGCCGATCATCTTTGTATATTTGTCTAAATCTTATATTGAAGAAATTTAATGCGGACCAAATATTATTACCCTCAGTGATATGTGATGAAATCATACCTATTATAGAGCAATTTAAAATTAAAATAGTATTCTATAATCTAGATGATAGTCTTACTATAGATTTTGATAAACTTGAAAATAAATTACTAAATAGGAAGTCAATCTTACTTATTGTCAATTTTTTTGGTTTTAAAAACCAGTGGGAAAAAATTAATAAGCTAAATAATCATCATAATTTAATCACCATTGAAGATAATGCCCATTGTAATGTTTCAAATGAAAATGATGCAGATTTTTCATTCAATAGTCTCAGGAAGATTTATCCACTTTTAAGCGGCTCTATACTAAAAATTAACAACGCAAAATTCAATGAGAGATTCATCTATAGATCATCTATTCCTAGGTTAGAAGAATTAATATATTTTTTGAGAAATTATGCAAGGTCAAAGAAAAGTTATAGTAAATCAAAGAATAAAAATGAATTAACATTTAACCACAATGACATATCCATTGACTTCATTTCGAAATATTTAATTAAAAATTCCCTCAAAGATAATGAAAAATATAAAAAAATTAGATTAACTAACTATCATTATTGGCAAAACTATCTACCTGAGGGTGAGCTTAGACCTATATTTAAAATAGCCAATAATTTAGAGTATTCTCCTTATGTCTATCCATGTATTGCATCAAATAAAGACTATGCTGAAAAATGGATTAAATGGGGTATTAATAATAATATAACAGTAATGAGTTGGCCAAAATTCCCCGAAATTGTACCTAAGGAGATGTTAACTAATGCACATATGAATATATTATGTTTCCCTGTTAACCAGCAATTAAATGTAGCTGAGTTTTTGAAAAATGCTTAGAAGTTCTATGGAAAATAAATATTTTAATTCAATCATTTTAGGATTCATTATATGAAAATTATGATACTAGGCGCTGATGGTTATATGGGATGGCCTACATCAATTGATTTAGCTTTAAGAAAACATAAACTTTGTCTAGTAGATAATTATACTAAAAGAAAGTTGATGAGTCAGTATAAAAGAAATGTTTTAGTAAAATCTCTTAAACTTGATAAAAAAATAAAGTATCTTCGTGAGTTTAATAAGTCTATATCTTTTTATGATATTGATTGCACCAATGCAAAAGCATTTAGCAGTATCTTCAAAAAATTTAAACCAGACGCTGTAATTCATTATGCTGAACTTCCATCCGCTCCATTCTCAATGCGAGGTGCCACAGAAGGGTGGAGGACGCTTAATAACAATCTTCAGTCTACTTTTAATCTAATTGATTGTGTTAAAAAATATAAGCCAGACTGTCACATTATAAAATTAGGAACAATGGGCGAGTATGGTACGCCCAACATAGACATAGAAGAGGGCTGGCTTAAAATAAAACATAGGAATAGGTCTGATAATTTTCTTTACCCTAGACAAGGTGCGAGTCTGTACCATACATCTAAAATTATGGATACTGATTTACTATGGTTTTATGTAAGGACTTTTAATCTCAGAGTAACTGACTTAATGCAAGGACCTGTATATGGAATATATGTCAATAAATATGCAACTGATAGAAAACTTGAGACTTCATTTGCCTATGATGATATGTTTGGCACTATTATAAATAGATTTATTGTTCAAGGTGTATCGAACATCCCACTAACTATATATGGAACAGGTAATCAAATAAGAGGTTATATAAATTTATCAGATAGTATTGAATGCATTAATCTAGCTCTAGAAAACTCAGCAATGGCTGGAGAGCTGAATATTCATAATCAATTTACTGAGCAATATTCTGTAAATCAGTTGGCTAAAAAGATTCAATTAGCTCTTGGAGAGATTGGCATAAAATGTTCAAGTAAAAAGATAACAAATCCAAGAATTGAAAAAGAAAAACATTATTATAATGCCAAAAATAGTAATCTTATAAAATTTGGCCTCAACCCTAGATTGTTAGATAATAAAATAATTATTGAGATGGCAGAATATGTTACAAAATATAAAAAAAATGTTAATAAAAAAATTATAATGCCTAAAGTGAATTGGAAATGAGAGTTCTTATCACAGGTGGATTAGGGTTCATTGGTATCAACTTAATAAAATCTTTGCTGAATAGCAAAAAGGTAAAAAAAATTATTATTATAGATAATATGTCTAAGAACTCTGATGATTACTTAAAAACTATTTGTAAATATACACAATCGACATCAAAATATATACCATCTAAATCCAGGGTCCATCTCATTAAAGCATGTATAACTGATGCAAAAGTAGCTCAACAAGCAACAAAGAATATAGACTTTGTTACTCATCTTGCCGCCGAATCTGGAGTTGATTTATCAATCAAAAATCCAATGAGAGCATTTAATACTAATGTAATTGGCGCTTTTAATTATCTTGAGGGTTCGAGAATAAATAGAGTAAAAGGGTTTATTTTTGCCTCAAGTGGAGCTGTCTTTGGTGACGTAAAACCACCTATAAGAGAAGCAGATAATCGCAATCCAATCTCTCCTTATGGATCATCTAAGCTTTCGATAGAGACATATTGTGAGACTTACTCAAACATATTCGGGCTTGGAACTACAATACTAAGATTTAGTAATGCTTATGGGCCATACTCAGGGCATAAAAATAGCGTTGTTCATAAATTTGTTAGAAATATATTGAATAACAAATCGATTAAAATTAATGGGAAAGGTAACCATACGAGAGACTTCATATATGTAGATGATATAGTTAGTGCAATTAAACTAAATTATAAGAAAAAAAATACAAATGATAGTTATAATATTAGTACTGGTAAAGAAACATCATTAAAGAAACTAGTTCAACTTTTAACGGACATATTTACAATAGAATATAATAAAAAGGTAAAGTATGTTTACGGAAGTGAAAGGCTTGGCGATATGCTAAGAAATTATAGTTCGAATCTAAAAATAAAAAAATATTTATCATGGAAGCCAAAGATAAAATTAGAAGAAGGTGTTAGGAAAACAATAAGCTGGTATGTTGGAGAATCGATTAAATGATTTATGCAATCGCAGCAATTTCTACAATTATAATAGTAGAACTTCTTATACGATATAAATTTTTCCTATCTATACCTAATTCTAGAAGTCTGCACATAGATAAAATGCCTACTTCATCTGGGATAGCGCTGAATTTCATCGTTTTTTTCTTTTTCATGAGCATTGGAAATTATGTTATGTCTTTGATAGTTCTTTCTATCTGCGCCCTTGGAGTGTTGGATGATAAATATCAAATATCCCAACTGGCAAGGCTAATTGCCCAAATCATAATTGCTTCTGCTGTCATACCTTATTTATCTCCAACCTCTATATTTGAATCGACACTTTTACTTTTTATGTTTGTCTATTTTTTTAATAGTTATAATTTCATGGATGGTATAAATCTATTAGCAATATCTCAAGCTATCTTCATCTTACTATCCATTTTAATAATTGGAGTTTCATTTGGTTCACAGATAACATATGATTACAATTTAATAATTTCAATGATAATTTCACTCTCAATATTGGCTTATTACAATAAGACTCCAGCAAGGATATTTTTAGGGAGTTCAGGAAGTTATTTGTTAGGCTTCATTCTTTTAGCTATACTACTAAGTGGGTTTGATTATTATGATGGTACACATTATTTTACACTATTAATTTTATATACGGTTTTTCTTGTAGATACATGTTATATACTCATTAAAAAACTTATGGAATCAGAAGATTCGAGACTGATATCTAATTACAAGGATTGGCTAAAGATAAAAATTAAAAAACTTACTTCTCCTCACAAAACTCATAATTATCAGAAAATGATTACTCAAGGTATGTCTCATCATAAAGTCGTAGCACTCTTGATGCTTTACAATGTTCTTTGGTGTTTACCATTAGCAATTATATCTCTTTATTATCAAGATTTAGCCTTTTTTTGTTTGGTCCTGAGTTGTTTACCATATATCATATTATGTAACAGAAATAGGGCAGGAGTTACTGATGTTTAGAGACTATCTACTATCTTTGAGTAGAAGTACTAAAAGAGGTTTGTTATTAATCACTGATGCCGTAGCAATTATCACTGCTATTTGGTTATCATTTGCTATAAGAGCAGACCAATATTTCATGCCTTTCATAAATAATGCCACACCATACATCTCCAGCAAAGACTATTTAATAATTAACGTACTTGCTATCGTAATCACAATACCGTTATTAATTTATGCTAGATTATATCGCTCAATTATAAGATACATCTCCCTTGAAACTTATAAAAAGATTACAGTTGTTTCTTTCCTTTCTGCTGTGATATGGATAACAATTGTATATTCCAACTATTTGATACCACGATCTATTTACCTAATGTATTTTATTTTATCTACTTTCATCTTTTATATATCAAGGTTTGTTGCAAGAAAGCTATTAAGTGAAAATATAACTCTATCAAGAGATAGAATTTTAATTTATGGATCAGATAAATATGCTTCAGATATAGGCATTCTCATGAAAAACGATGTCACATTAAAACCCTCTGGTTTTATAACAAACGATAAAGAATTAAAGAATACATCTATATGTGAATTACCCGTCATTCATCTCGATAATTTGAAATCATTTATATCATTAAAAAATATCAAAGAAATACTTATTGCTTCGAGAAATCCATCTAGTGAACAGTTAAGAAAAATTACTCAGGAGCTTAACCCATTTGAAGTCACGATTAGAATATTGCCTGATTTAAATCTAATTACTCAAGGCAAACTTAAAGTTAGCGATGCAAAAAAAATTGACATTGATGATTTACTAGGCAGAGACTCGATTGAGCCAGATAATTATCTTATTAAGCTATGTATATATGATAAGACTGTAATGATTACGGGATGTGGTGGCTCAATTGGGTCTGAGCTTTCTCGACAAATTGTGAAACTCAAACCAAAAAAAATTATTCTCTTAGAACAATCTGAGTATTTTCTGTATGAAATTGATTTAGAAATACGATCTATTATAAGAACTAATAAACTAGCTGTTGAAGTTGAAACATACCTTGGTTCTGTTCAAGATAAACAATTTGTGAAAAATATCTTTGATAATAATAAAATTAACACTGTTTATCATGCTGCTGCACATAAACATGTTCCATTAGTAGAGGATAATCCTTTGACAGCAGTTCAAACAAATATACTTGGAACATATGTAGTTGCAAATGAGTCATATAATACTAATGTTGATAATTTTGTGCTTGTTTCTAGCGACAAAGCTGTCAGGCCAACTAATATTATGGGTGCAACAAAGAGGTTTTCAGAGATAATACTTCAGGCATTTCAAGACAAAGTTGATGAGAATGTATCAAAAAAATATTCGACGAAATTCTCCATGGTGAGATTTGGCAATGTTTTAGATACTTCGGGGTCTGTCGTGCCTCTTTTCAGGAAACAAATTACATCAGGAGGGCCTGTTACAGTGACAGATCCTAATGTAATGAGGTATTTTATGACAATCAAAGAAGCAACCGAACTTGTAATTCAAGCAGGATCTCTAAGTAAAGGAGGTGATGTTTTTCTGTTAGAGATGGGAAGCCCTATTAACATCCTTGATCTAGCAAAACAAATGATTAAACTCAGTGGCAAACAAACTAAAGACTCATTTAATCCAAATGGCGACATTGAGATTGAATTCACTGGCTTACGACCAGGTGAGAAGTTATACGAAGAACTTTTAATTGGAGATGATGTACAAAAGACAAGTCATCAGCATATAATGACAGCTAATGAGGAGAAACTGTCATTCTCAACAGTTGAAAGCTTCATGGAGCAATTTCAGAACCTTGATGCATTTAGTACCAAAAACTCAATTCAAAAAATTCTCTTTAATGCAGTAAGTGGTTATAATCCAGAATGCAAAAAAGTTATAAATCTCAAAAAATAAAACTAGTTAATAAACTAGCATTATTATTAAATTGAATCAAAAAAATAAATATTCTATTATTCTACCAACTTATAATAGAGCAAGTTCATATCTTAAGGATGCAATTGAGTCTGTCATAAATCAAACTTATAAAAATTGGGAGTTACTAGTTATTGATAACAATTCAACTGATGATACAAGAGAATTAGTAAAGTCTTATGAAAAAACCAATGTAAAGTTTCTAATTAATTATACAAGAGGTAACATTGCTAAATCTAGGAATTTGGGCATAAAAAAATCGTCTGGTGATTATATTGCATTTATTGATTCTGATGATACCTGGGAGCCAGAAAAATTGGAGAGATGCGAAAAGATATATGAATTAAATTCAAATACACTCATATGTCATTCTGAAAAGTGGCAATATGATAATAATCAGATAAAAATAGTACATTATGGTCCTGCTAAAAATGCGACATATAAAAATTTATTAATTAAGGGAAATTGCTTATCGCTATCTGCAACCGTTGTGCCTAAATCTTTTTTTTCAAAAATAGGAGGTTTTTCTGAACGATCAGATATAATATCTGCAGAAGACTATGATTTATGGATAAGAATAGCTAAAAATAATTTTCAATTCCTATTTTTAACCTCTATTTTAGGTACTTTTAGAGTTCATAGTAAATCTATAAGTTCAGATATATTGAGTAATACCACAGCAGTCAACAACGTATTAGCTTTATATGACTATAAAAAATATTCAATACCTAGATCGTGGCAAATTGCTGGTAAAAGATATCAGTTAAATGGGGACAAATATCTTGCACTAATAGCGTATACTAAATCATTTAAAAATTATAAAAACCTTTTGTCATCTTTAATATATATGTTTACTCTTATTATTCCGACATACATGTTAAAAAGTTTCTTTGTAAAAAAATAAAATTTACATCATGGAAAATATTTTTTTAAAGTCTATATACATGTTGCTATCTGGTAATTCAGAGGTTATAGATATTGTTTTTTTATCATTTTCAATCACAACACTTGCGGTAATTTTATCAAGCCTTTTATCGTTGCCATTTGCAGCATATTTATCAATATCAAAATTCCGTGGCAAGAGATTTATTGTGATTTTTGTGAATTCACTTATGGCATTACCTCCAGTAGTTGTAGGATTAATTTTGTATTTGCTTGTTTCAGCTAGTGGGCCATTAGCAGCCTATCAGTTACTTTATACTGCAGAGGCTATGGTTATTGCACAAATAATCATACTAACTCCTATTATAGTATCTCTCTCAAAGCAAAGCATTGACTCTTGTTATATGAATTTTAGAGACTTTTTCATTATCGTTGGCGTACGAAAATACCAGCAGATTCTTACTATGTTATGGGAAACTCGAATTAGTCTTACCACTAATCTTTTAGCAGCAATTGGAAGAGGATTATCAGAGGTAGGTGCTGTAATTATTGTTGGAGGAAATATTGCTCATCAAACAAGAGTAATGACAACGACAATTGCTATGGAAACTTCAAGAGGTAATCTAGAGTTAGCGTTATCTATAGGGATTCTATTAATAATTATCTCACTATTTATAAATATATTACTTACGTATTTCAAAGAAAAAATCCTGATGAACAGACATGAAATGTAGTAGTGCTTTTCCTTGTCATATAAATAATCTAAATTATAGTATAGATAATTTACATATCATTAAAAATCTTTCTTTTAAAATTTCTGAAAAACCTATAACGATCATTTCAGGGCCAAATGGAATAGGGAAGACAACATTACTGAAGATACTGGCTGGTATAATCAGTCCTTGTAGTGGTAATATAAAATATCAAAATGAAAATTTTGAAGGTGAAATAGGTTTTTTACTTCAGAACACTATTTTCTTTAATACAACCTTACTAAAAAATTTACTATATATAAAAAAAATCAAAAAACTCGATCATAAGTTTGATATAGAACTAGAAAAGTATCTTAATTTGTTTGAATTAGATCATTTACTCAATAGATATCCATCAGAATTATCTGGTGGTGAGAAACAAATATTTTCTTTTATTAGAAGTTTACTGCAAAACCCAACATTATTCTTTCTAGATGAACCTTTTCAAAACCTTGATAGAGAGCGTAAAAATATAGTTGAAAATATTATAGAAAATATTTCACCAACCTGTAAGATAATTATGGTATCACATGATTATCCAATCCTTCCTAAAGCATCGATTCAAACTTTGAAATTTAATAATGACTCTATTGATCAAGCCTAGCATCTTATTTCTAGCATTGTTTTCTAATACTTATACGATAGCGGATGATTACTTTACTATTCAATCAACTACGTCTACCAGAGATTCAGGTTTTTTCGAACATATAATACCTGTATTTGAAGAAAAGTATAACATACGCGTCCGTGTAATAGCTGTAGGAACTGGACAGGCTCTTCAGAATATCACGAATTGTGACGGTGATGTGGCTATCACGCATGCAAGAGAACAAGAATTAGTACTACTTAAAAAAAATATAATAACTGAAAGGCATGAATTTATGTATAATGATTTTATTTTTGTTGGCCCTCAAAACGATCCAGCGAGTATATCTAAAAGCTCTGACCCAGTTGAAGTTCTGACTAAAATTTTCAATTCTCAAGCAACATTTATATCGCGTGGTGATAACAGTGGGACACATACTTCTGAGCTTTCCTTGTGGGAAAGAACAGGGTTAAACCCGAGAAGTCATAGACAATCATGGTATCTAGAAGTAGGCCAAGGAATGGGTGCTTCATTAAATATCGCAATTGGAAGAAACGGTTATGTCTACACAGATAGAGCTACTTGGCTTAATTTCAAAAATAAGTCAAATCATCGAGACTTATACTCTGGGCACACATTGCTCTATAATCAATATTCTTTACTGGTTTCCAATCCTACTTTATGCTCTAACTTTAATCGGTCATATGCCTCATTATTTAAAGAATGGTTGTTATCAAATGAAACGCTTTCATTGATTAATGATCTTAGAATTAATGGCAAACAGCTTTATTTCACTAATAATTAGACATAATATATATTATACGAAGTTATAACAATGTTAAGCACCTTCCCTGAAGTAAATTATGAGGAATAATATGAAGAAATTAATAAGAATGATATTAAACAAATTAGGCTATGATATAAAAAGGTATAAGAAAAATGATTATCCTATTGATATTACGAAAGAAATAAAAGATTTATATGAAGAGATTGAGCCCTACACTGTTGCGACAATTGAGAGAGTTGCAGCATTAGTGAAATCTGTTGAGTATATTATTAATAATAAATTAGAGGGTGATTTTGTTGAATGTGGTGTATGGAAGGGTGGATCATGTATGATTATGGCGAAAGGATTGTTGAAAAAGAGTGATTATACACGTCAAATCTGGATGTATGATACGTTTGAGGGGATGTCTCAGCCAACCGATGATGATGAAGAAATAGAGACAGGTATCAAGGGCACCGACCTACTCTCTGGAATCCCTAAAACAAATGCTAAGTATAATATGTGGGCATACTCTCCAATAGATGAGGTTAAAGATAATATGCAGAAAACAGGTTATCCAAGCGATAAAATTAATTACGTAAAAGGTAAGGTTGAGGATACACTTACTAAATCATTACCAGCTAAAATTGCTTTACTTAGACTAGATACAGATTGGTATGAGTCAACAAAAATTGAATTAGAAATGCTCTATCCACTAGTTACCAAAGATGGGATAATAATTATAGACGATTATGGGCATTTTTCTGGTGCTAAAAAAGCTGTAGACGAGTATTTTAATGCATTAGACCACTCCCCTTTTATGAATCGAATAGATTATTCAGGAAGATTAATTATCAAGAAGTAACGACTAGAATGTCTGACAAAAAACTCCATATTTGTTTAGGGAATCAATTATTTCCACTTCCTATGTTAAAAAAAAATAAAATTCGAAAAGTTTTTATGAGAGAAGACATGCAGTTATGTACCTATCAACGACATCACAAACATAAAATTATACTTTTTCTCTCTGCGATGCGATCATATCGAGATATGCTAATGAAAAATAATATTGAAGTTTATTACGAAGAATTAGATACAAAAAAAACAACAACCTATATAGATTCATTAATAAACTATATTAAAAGAAATAAAATATCTCATATCACTATCTTCTCTGTTGAAGACAAATGGTTTAAAAAACAAATTGATAAAATAAAAAATTACGTAGATGAATTAAATATACTACAGACACCCATGTTTCTTACTAATCCAGAAGATTTCGTCAGTATGTGCCCTGAAAAAACTAAACCTAAATATAAAATGACAGATTTTTACGTTAGTCAAAGGAAAAAGCTCAATATTCTGTTAGAAAATAATAAGCCTAAAGGTGGCAAGTGGACATTTGATTCTGAAAATAGAAAAAAAATACCAAAGAAATTATCGCCTCCCCCACCTATAAAGTTTACAAAAACCAAACACACCCAAAATGTTAGTGAACTTGTCGAAGTTAATTTCCCTAAACATCATGGAGATGTCAAAGAATTTAATCATCCAACTACCCGTGAAGACGCTATGAAAAATTTGGATGATTTTATTCGTTCTAGATTTAAAGATTTTGGCAATTACGAAGATTCTGTTGATAGTAGATCTCCCCTATGGTTTCACTCAAACCTAAGTTCTGCGCTTAACATAGGTCTTATTACACCTATCGATATATTGGATAAAATCAGAAATTTAAAGAACATTCCTTTGAATTCTTATGAAGGTTTTGTAAGACAAATTGTTGGTTGGAGAGAGTTCATGAGATGCTTATATCAGAAAGAAGGATTGAACATGATGAAAAATAACTTTTTTAAACATAAAAGAAAACTTACAGGTGCATGGTACAATGGGACAACAGGTCTAGATCCGCTTGACTACTCTATTAAAAGTACAATAAAACATGCATACTCTCATCATATTGAGAGACTTATGATTCAAGTTAACTTGATGAATTTATGTGAGATTGAACCAAAGAATGCATATAAATGGTTTATGGAATTATATATAGATTCTTCGGATTGGGTCATGACTCCAAATGTATACAGCATGGGTTTATTTGCTGACGGCGGCATAATGGCCACAAAACCATATATCTGTGGTTCAAATTACATACTCAAAATGATGGATTTTCAGAAGGGAGAATGGTGTGAAATTATGGATGGATTATATTGGAGATTCATTAATAAGAATAGAAAGTTTTTTAAAACGAATCCCAGATTAAATATGATGGTAAGTTTATATGATAAAATGAATCAACAGAGAAAAAACCAAATAACCAAAAAAGCTGATAAATTCATATTAGATAATACAAAATGATTAAAGTACTATTTAATGACAGTTGTAAAATATGCTCAAAAGAGATAAATCACTATAAAGCACTTAAACCAGATGAAATTAAATGGATTGATATAAATGATGTTGATTTATCAAGAGAAATTTCAGGAAAAAGTCACCGCGAGCTTATACGTAGATTACATGTTATAGAAGGAAATAAGATATATTCTGGTGTTAGAGCATTTATAGTAATGTGGGATAAAATTCCTAAATATAGATGGATTAGTAAATTAGTAGATACACCAGGTATTTATCACATAAGTATAATATTATATGAAATTATAGCATTTGTTTTATTTCTCAAAAATAAGCATCAATTAAATGAAAAAAAATGAATTACCGGAGAAAATTTGTCCCATATGTCATCGTCCTTTTAAATGGAGAAAAAAATGGAAGCAATGCTGGGAACAGGTTAAGTATTGTTCAAAAAGATGTCAAGGAACAAAAAAAAATTAATCAAATTCAATCAAAATTTTCTTTCTTGATAGCAAATACTCCTCCTCGTCAATTCTTCCTTTTATGTAAAGATTTTTGAGATCCTCTAATTCAGTAAGCTTATTAGCAATTCTCTTCTGATAATCTCCTCCTTTATTTTTAGCACAATCTTTTTGAATGTATAATTTCAATAAATGATCTTTTCTCTGAGATGCATTGTACTCTGCATGTATTGATGTCCCATAAGTAACAAAATATGCTGGGAAAAAGAACAGTGCAGATAGAATATTTTCATCTGTCACACCTTTATTTGAATGTGCCTCATCTTCACTCAAATCTGCAGATTCGTAAGCAAGTTTTAATTCATCACATGACATCTGCTCGTCTCCAAATTGCATTACATCTATAGCTTTAGGTGTTGAGCATGAAGCCATGAAAATAATGGTAAAGAGTATAGTCAAATTTTTTTGCATAATATTAATTCTATAAATTCTTGGGTAAAATTAAAAATAAAATTATCAAATATTTACTTATTTTTTATTCTAAATTCCCATGGTTTTACTGGTAATTTATTTTTCCATAATCCTAACTTATTGTTCTTTGCAAAGTCCTCTAAATTCATAAGATAAGTATTTTTTCTATATGTTTTGTAAACCCATGCATGTCCTGATTTTATTAATTTAGCATTAATATAAATTGCCTCATTATCTTTATAAAGAAAAACATCGCCAATATCTCTTCCATATCGATCTTTGTAATCAGTGTTAATTATAACCTTTTTATCATCTAACTGATTATCTAAAAAATCCCTAGCCTCTTCACCATATGCTTGTTTCAATTCAGGAGCATCTATGTGTCGTAATCTTACTTTTTTTCTGCCATCATCTGATTTTATATAAATAGTATCACCATCGATGACTTTTAAAACTACGGCTTCATATTCTGCAGAAAACGTATTTATTGGGAAAAGTAGAATAAAAGAGATGACTATTAAATGATGCATTTTTTATAACCCATTAATAAAATTTCTAATCTTTTTACCAAATGATTCAATATCAACTAAAAACGAATCATGTCCCTGAATACAATCTAATTCCTGATAGTCAACTTTAGTCCCAGCTTGTAACAAACATTCTGCGATTTCTTTCTGCTGATAGGATGGAAAAAGAGTATCTGATGTTACCCCTATTACGATTGCTTTTTCAATATTCGTTTTTGAAAGAGCGTCTTGTGTAGACTTTCCATGATCTGATACATCAAACCAATCCATTGCTCTTGATAAGTACAAATAACAATTTGCATCAAAGACATTCTGAAACTTCACAGCATGATGCTCAAGATATGATTCTATTTCATATTCGAAACCAGTATTATCAACTCCAAAAGTATTTTGTGTTAATTTCTCAGAAGAGGATTTTTTTCTACCAAATCTTTGTTGCCATTCTGCAGAAGATCTATATGACGTCATACCTAATTTTCGAGCTATCCTTACACCATTTAAGGGAGGTTTTTCGTATGAGTAGAATCCGTTATTCCAGTCTGGGTCTTTTCTGATAACCTCTCTCTGTAGTGATCGAATAGCAATCGCATAAGGTGTAGCTTGAGTTGCTGTAGAGATTAAAATAGTATTCCTAACATCTTTATTAAACATTATAGAATATGCTAGAGCCTGCATACCACCAAGTGATGGGCCAATCAAAATATTTATAATATCAATACCTAGTTTCTCCAAAAGCATGTGTGAAGCTGATGCCATATCCTCTACTGTTAACTCTGGGAATGACAATCGATAGGGTTGGTCTGTATTACCATTTATACTAACTGGGCTCGTGGAACCAAAGCAGCTACCTAGTGTGTTAATACACACCACAAAATACTTATCAGAATCAATAGCTTTACCAGACCCAACCATAGATTCCCACCACCCAGCCGAAGAATCAAAGCTAGATGACGTTACATGAGAACTAGCAGATAAACCAGTAAATATAACTATAACATTAGATTTTGATGGATTAATCTCACCCCATGTCTCATATGCTATAGAGACATCGTTGAGTCTCCCTCCTCTTTTAAATTCGAAAGTGTTTGCAATTTTCGTTATGTTTGCTGCGCTTTGACCACGAAAAAAAGGTATCACTTTGTTTTTACTCTCTTTTTTCATAAGCGAATAATATTATAATTCATTACTAATAACAATTAATAAGTCATCAAAGAATAATTTTTTGTTGATATTAAGATTAAGAAACTCTGATTTTTTTTGCAGAAGAATTCTTAATATAGATATCACCTTACTCTCATCTATATTTATCTTTTGTTGCAAACGACTGTATACTTCTCTTTGTTCATTACCTACATAGGTACCTTTAAGTAGTAATGAGAACAAATTAAACAAATAATCTAGCAAGAGCTTATCAAATTGAGCCCATTTCTCCGAATAAAATAAAGCAGGAGTATTTTTTTTGCTCAAGGAGGATAAATCGTCTTCAATAGTTGACAAATCTGATAAAGCTATATTTTCATCATTTACAATTTCACCTGGAAGTGAGGAGATATAGTAATCGTAATAAGAGCTATAATTCGCGCATTTAACATTATTTTTGTAATCAAATCTCTGGCATCGACTTATAATTGTATCCGAAATTTTAGATAATTCAGTTGCAACTAAGAAGAAAATACTTTTACAGTTAGTTTCCTCAAGTGTTTTCAGTATAGCGGCGCTTGCTTCTCTGTTTAAATAATCGCATGTATTGATAATTATAAATTTATGATTAAAATGAGATGATAAATTAAGAAATTCAGTTAGCTCTCTTATTTGATCTATAACGATTTCTCTTCCGATTTTGTTTGAATCTAGTGAATCAATAAAGCCATAATCATACTTTAATCTATCTAAATCAGAAAGTATCCCGATTCTTTTTGATAGCTTATTATAAACTGGTAGAGAAATACATTTAACATCAGGGTGACTCATAGGATCTTTCAGGTTCATTTTGTTTATATCATTAAAATACGTTGTGATGATTTCTGTCACAAGTTTAAATTTATCGATTCCATTCACACCAGTAAGCAAGTAGTTGTAATTGTTTTTTTCAAAATTACATTGATGAAGAAACTTTGATAAATTAGGTTCTCGCTCACTCATTTATGACTTCTCGTACTTTGTTTAAAATAAGATTAGACACTAAATCAGAATTATCAGTTGTATCAACTCTAAAGACTTTTTGATTTGAGGCAAATAGACTATCATAAGACTCTTTAACTTTAGCTATAAAAGCTTCTCCTTGTACCTCAAATTTATCACTAACTTTTCTCCTACTTATTCTTGCCAAACATGTCTCTACGTCGGCATCTAAATAAATCACTAAAGAGATATATTTAGAAAAATATTCATTTAGAGCATTATGAATATCACTTACCTCCTTACAATTCGAACACATCCCTTGATAGACAATTGTTGAATAATGGAATCTATCACAAATAACAGTTTCACCTTTATTAATTGCATCTAAAATAATAGTTCTGTAGTTCAGTATCCTTGATGCATAGAAAAGTAAAGCCTCTGATAAAGAATCTAATTGTGAATTCGTGTCTAATAAAATTTCTCGGATTTTTTCACCAAATTCTGTGCCGCCAGGTTCTCTGGTTACTATATGCTTATGGTTGATGCTTTTAAAATATTCAGTTAGAAGTCTAATGTGTGTAGACTTACCAGTGCCTTCATTTCCCTCAAAAATAATAAATTTTCCTCTTTTCATTGCACCACTAGATTTTCTATTTCCACTAATAATGGATTTGGGTTTCTAAAGCGTTTAGAATTAATTTTTTCTACAAATCTTATCCCCTTTATAGAATTAGTTATGAAGCAGTAATCGTATTTATGGATGCTTTTTAAATCTATATTTTTAATTATCAACTTATAATTCTCTTTTTTGCACCATTCTATTACTTTATTCCTCATAATCCCCTCTACACCACATTTTTCTATTTTAGGTGTATAAAAGTCAAATTTTGATTTCGACTGTTTAACAAAAAATATATTTGAAGAAATGGTCTCAATTATATTTTTTTTATTATCCAATAAAATCATATCATCATATTTAGAGTTATGCAGCAATTCGTAAGATGCAAGTGATTGATCGATACGATTCAAGTGTTTAATTCCACCAAAATGAATATTTGAGTGTAAAATAGTCTTAGAAGTTTTTAAATTCAACCCAGTAATTTTAATAATTGATGGAACTTCAGGAATCACTCTAAAATATAAATTATGGACTATATTCTTACTAAAAGTATATCCCTGATTACTCGAGCCTCGTGTTATATAAATTTTTAAAATGCAATTAGAATTTTTTGAAATAGCTTTTTGAGAATTAGAACGTATGAGTTCAAAAGATGGTGATTTAATTTTTAATAATTCACAGCCTTTTTTAAGTCTTTGGAAATGTTGTTTTAAATTCTTTGGATATTTATTTTTAACTAGAATTGTTTCAAATAGTCCATCACCAAAATTAAAACCTCTATCTCTAATATCTATATGTTTTGAGTTGATATAGATATTATATCGTGTTGATGTCATAGCCTATTCTTTAAATTTGCTGAAAACTAAAGATCCATTCGTTCCGCCAAAACCAAAAGAGTTGCTCAGCGCAGCATCAATACTATAATCTCTGGAGCCTTCCTTACAAAAATCTAATTTACAACTTGGGTCCTGGTTTACTAAATTAATAGTTGGATGAATTTTCTGATTAAAAATTGACAAAACTGTAACTATTGCCTCGACTCCACCGGCAGCACCTAGTAGATGCCCTATCATTGATTTAGTCGAATTGACTACTAAACTATTATTATCTGAAAATAAATTCTTGATAGCCTTCGCTTCAATGACATCTCCAGCTGGAGTTGATGTACCATGCGCGTTTATGTATTGTATATTTTTTGGTTTAATATTTGCATCCTTAATAGCTAACTCCATGCATCTAGTTGCTCCTTCGCCATTTTCAGATGGTAGTGTCATATGATAGGCATCGGCACTCATACCATAACCAATAACCTCAGCATAAATCTTAGCATTTCTTTTCTTTGCATGTTCAAGTTCCTCAAGGACAAGCACGCCTGCGCCATCTCCAAGAACAAAACCATCCCTGTCTTTATCCCAGGGTCTGCTAGCGGTTTCTGGATCATCATTTCTTGTAGATAAAGCTCTAGCTGCAGCAAAACCACCTATGCCGAGTGGGCTGGTAGCCATCTCTGCGCCACCACAAACCATAACGTCGGCATGATTGTATTGGATTTGCCTTAAACCCTCTCCGATATTATGAGTGCCAGTGGTACAAGCTGTTACTATCGACAAGTTAGGGCCTTTAAAGCCATACTTGATGGAAAGGTTACCAGATATCATGTTGATGATACTTGCAGGAACAAAGAAAGGAGATATTCTTCTTGGTCCTGATTTCTCATAAGTCATTCTAGTATTCTCAATATTTGGCAAGCCACCAATTCCAGAGCCAATTGATACTCCAATCTTATGGAAATTAACGCTTGAACTGGTTAACTGAGAATCTTCTATTGCATCTATGCCCGCTGCCAAACCATATTGCATAAATACATCATATTTTCTTAGTTCTTTGGAATCAAAATATTTGTCAGTGTCGAAGTTTTTAACTGAAGCAGAGAATTTAACAGACATCTTGGATACATCAAAACTCTCTATTGGTTTTGCGCCTGACTTTCCTGATAACAATGAAGACCAAAAATCCTCCTTGTTGTTGCCGATAGGAGTAATACACCCTAATCCTGTGACTACTACTCTTCTCGTGCTCATGATGTTAATTTAAATTTTTATTAATATAATCTATGGCTTCTTGAACTGTTGTGATTTTCTCGGCCTCTTCATCTGGGATTTCAGTCTCAAACTCCTCTTCTAATGCCATTACAAGCTCAACAGTATCGAGAGAGTCAGCACCAAGGTCATCTATAAATTTAGATTCATTCTTAATATCATCCTCTTTTACGCCTAGCTGCTTTACAACAATACTTCTAACTCTCTCATCTATGTTACTCATGTATTTTACTCCTCTTATTTGTTTTTATTAAATTAGATTTATTTTACTTTAAAAAAGGTTAATTTTACATATATAAGCCACCATTGACATTAATATTTTCGCCAGTAATGTACGATGCCTTATCTGATGCTAAAAATAATACTAGATTCGCCACATCATCACTACTACCGAGCCTGGAAAGCGGTATTGATTTGGTAATCGTTTTTTGCTGATCGTCTGTGAGTTTCTTGGTCATGTCTGTCTCTATGAAGCCAGGCGAAATTGTATTAACAGTAATATTCCTGCTTGCCAGCTCTCTAGCCAATGATTTTGTAAAGCCCAAAAGCGCAGATTTTGATGATGCATAATTCACTTGCCCTGGGTTGCCTGATAATCCCACGACTGATCCTATATTAATTATTCTTCCATATTTTGATTTAACCATATCTTTTATTGATTCTTTGGTTATCCTGAAGACCGCAGTTAAATTTGTATTAATTACTCCATCCCATTCTTCATCTTTCATTCGCATAAAAAGATTGTCTTGTGTAATACCGGCATTGTTAATGAGCGCTGATATTGCACCATATCGTTCTCTTATACTCTTAAATACCTTAGCTATGTCCTCTTTTGAGGTGACATCCATCTTCATGGCAGATCCTCTTGATTCGTCTTTAATTATATCATTGAGTATTTTCTCTCCTGAATCAGACCGATAAGTCCCAATTACAGTATAATTTGAATCATACAAAGCCTTGAAAATAGCAAGCCCTATACCTCGATTAGCTCCTGTCACTAGAGCTATTTGATTAGTAATTTCCTCGCTCATTTCTGAAGCTCTTCTCTTGCTTTACACATATCTGATTCTATACATAGCGGATAAGTCGTAAAATTCTTATCTATTCTTTTATTTAGCCCTGTTAATACTTGTCCAGGGCCTACCTCAAGGAAAGTATTGATGCCCATTTTGGATATCATCGTCATTGAATCTGTCCATCTCACTGGTGAACAAACTTGCTCACTTAATGAGCTAATTATATCACTAATTTCGTTTTTAGACGATGCGTCGAAATTATGTATGATTGGGAAAGCTGGTTTAGTAAATGTTATATTATTCATATACTTATATAAGTCTTTTGAGCACATTTGAAGTAGAGATGTATGAGAAGCAAGACTAACAGATAATTTTTTAATAATTTTCGCACCTTCTTTTTTAAAAATCTCGATAGATTTCTCAATAGCGTCAACATGCCCGCCTACAACTGTTTGCTGAGGTGAATTAAAATTGACAGCCTCAATCACAGAGTTTGGCTCAGATATGTCTCTACATATCTCAATTATTTTTCTTTGATCAAGTCCAATGACTGCGGCCATTGCTGTAGGATGAGTTTTGGAGTGCTCAATCATTAGAGATGCTCTGTTGGAGACAAGTTCTAATCCATCCTTGAGGCTGAGTGATCCCGCAGCAACTAATGCGCTGTATTCCCCTAGGCTGTGACCTGCTGATACTTTTGGGAGTCTTGATATCTTCGATTTCCAAACATTCCAGATTGCAGTAGACACTGAGAGCAAGACTGGTTGTGTATAGAGTGTATCATTGAGCTTTTCATCTGAAACGATTTCTCTTATGTTGTACCCCAAAATTTCAGAGGCTCTATCAATTGTATCGTTGAATTCAACATTATTTGAGTATTCTTGGAGCATCGATGTATTCTGCGAACCTTGACCTGGAAATATGACGGCATAATCTTTCACTATATGGAATCCATGTAGTTTTTATAATTGTAAAATCCAGGTGTTTGTTGTGTAAGCCATTCTGCAGTTTTTAGTGCTCCATTAGCAAAAATATTTCTATTATCTGCTGTGTGTGTAAATATAATTTCGTCTGCAGGGCCTCTAAAGGTAATGGTATGTACGCCAATTTCTGTATTTTTTCTGTGAGAGTTAAAAGTAATTGGACAATGTTTGCTTGTAATATCGCCAAGATTTTCTCCTCTTGCCTCACAGACTATACTGGCAAATTTTAATGCAGTGCCAGACGGACTATCTACTTTATTTTTATGATGAGTTTCTTCAATATGGACACTGTAACTCGGTAACAATTTAGAGAGAGTCGAAATCGCATTGAAACTCGCATTGACACCAATACTCATGTTAGGTGCAAGCAAAATAGGAATTTTTTTTGAGTAATTTGATATTTCCTTTAAATTTGTCTCAGTGAAACCTGTTGTGCCAATAACAAGTGGCTTATTAAGTACAACACAAATTTTTGCAACTTCCAGTGATGGTTCAGGCAGAGAGAAATCTATTACTACGTCAAAATTATCTGCATGTTTTGATATATCTGAGGTCAACTGAATATTCCCTGAAGAATTAACCTCAATTAATTCCTCTTTATCAGCACCAACTGTGACTATGCATGACTCTAAACTCTGAGACTCTAAAAAAATTGCTTGTCCCATTTTTCCAAAAAAACCATTGATAGCAATGTTAGTCATACTTCTTACTCAAAAAAATCTTTAATACTATCATACCAGTTTCTTTGCCTCGGACTATGTTTTGATTTGCTTCTTCCAAATGATTCGTCTAGTTGTTTTATGAGTTCCTCTTGTTCTTTTGTCAGATTAACTGGCGTTTCAATATGCACTCTGCAGTAGAGATCACCTCTCTCTCTAGAGCGAACTGATTGAACGCCTTTTTGCTTAACACGAAATGTTTTACCGGACTGAGTTCCTTTTGGTATTTTAAGCTCAACTTTGCCATCAAGCGTTGGAACAACCACATCATCACCAAGAATTGCTGATGTAAAATTTAGTGGAATTTCACAAAGTAAATCATTTCCATCTCTTTGAAAAATTTTATGAGGTTTGACATTTACGGTTACATACAAATCGCCAGGTACTGTACCATTTCCCCCAGCTTCACCTTCTCCAGATAATCTGATGCGGTCATCTGTATCAACGCCAGCTGGTATTTTGACAGAAA
>MDTA01066425.1_pt1 | contig 50893 bp, 56 predicted proteins | sample 811151 | NCBI WGS metagenome assembly MDTA01 (sample SAMN05326648, study PRJNA326480) | marine metagenome | isolation source: seawater | place: Indian Ocean: South | collected 2010
TTTAGATTATTTTACATTATATCCTTTTTGCCTGGTGATTTTTGCGAAGGTGTAATACCCGATCCCATTCCGAACTCGGAAGTCAAGCCCTTCAGCGCCGATGGTACTTTGTCTTAAGACATGGGAGAGTAGGTCGTTGCCAGGCTATTAGAAATTATGAAAATAGCTAGTTCACTTAAATCACTTAAAAAAAGAGACCTTAACTCAAAGTTAGTTAAACGTAGGGGCAAACTCTATGTAATTAATAAAAAAAATCCAAGATTTAAAGCACGTCAGGGTTAAGGAGATACAGAATTAATGGACAACGAAGATCATAAAAATACATGGAAAGGTTTTACGAAATTAGTTTTATGGAGCACACTTGCTATTATTGCTATACTAGCAATTCTCGCTCTAACTCTTTTATAGTTTAAATTTTTAATAATGATAGTTGGCTCTGTAAAAGAAAACATTACAATCGAAAAAAGAATTTCTATAACTCCTGAAACTGCAAAAAATCTTATTAATTTAGGTTTAGAAGTTATTTTAGAAAAAGGCTATGGTGAACATCTAGAAATTCCTGATAAAGAATACGAAAAACAAAAAGTTAAATTTTTAGAAAGCGCAAGTAAAGTAATCAGCCAATCAAATTTATTAGTTCAGCTAAATTATTTAAGTGCCGATCAGTTAAAAAATCTAAAGGAAAAAACAATTTTGGTTGGAATTTTTGATCCATCTCAAAATCAAAGCAAGCTCGAGGAGACATCAAAAAACAACATTTCAATATTTTCTTTAGAATTGCTTCCTAGAATATCTAGAGCTCAATCAATGGATGTTCTTTCCTCACAATCAAATTTAGCAGGGTATAGATCAGTAATTGAGTCAATTTACGAATTTGAAAAAGCTGTACCTATGATGATGACCGCAGCAGGCACAGTGCCTGCAGCAAAGGTTTTAGTTATTGGAGCAGGTGTTGCAGGTCTACAAGCAATTGCAACGGCGAAAAGATTAGGAGCAATTGTTTCCGCAACTGATGTTAGGCAAGCTTCTAAAGAACAAGTAGAGAGTTTAGGAGGAAAATTTTTATCAGTAGAACAATCAGAAAACTTAGAGACAAAAGGTGGTTACGCAAAAGAAACTAGTGAACAATTTAAAAAAAAACAGGCTGAACTATTAAAAGATGCGCTTACAAAAAATGATATTGTTATTTGTACTGCTTTAATTCCAGGAAAACCTGCACCAAAAATATTAAGCGAGGAGTTAGTTAAATCAATGAAACCAGGCTCAGTTATTTATGATCTTGCTGTTGAGCAAGGAGGAAATTCAGCATTTTCTGAGCTAGATAAAATAAATGTAGTAAATGGAATTAAAATAATTGGTATAAAAAATCTTATGAACAAATTACCTTTAACAGCTTCCAATCTTTATGCTAAAAATTTATTTAGTTTTATAAGGAATCTTTACAGCAGAGAAAAAAAAGAGTTTGTTATTAATCTAGAAGATGAGATAATAGAAAAGACTTTAATTAAAAAGGAAAGATAATTGAAATAGACCCGTTTATTTTTAGATTAAGTATATTTGTACTTTCAATTTTTATTGGTTATTTTGTAATTTGGAGTGTTACACCATCATTACACACACCTTTGATGTCGGTAACAAATGCAATATCTTCAGTAATAATAGTTGGAGCTATCATAGCATCCTTTGGCAAGTCATTCAGCGAAGAAGTTTCTTTTTCCAATATCATGGGTTTAGTGGCAATTTTGTTAGCAACAATAAATATTTTTGGAGGATTTTTAGTCACACAACGAATGCTTCAAATGTACAAGAAAAAGAAAAAAAAATAATTGAATCACCTCAAGTTAGAACCAGTATATTTAAATACCGATTTAAGCGACAAAACGTTTGATTATTTAAAAGCTCAAAAATATTTAAAATATAAGAATATTGACAAATTTATTAAAAATAAATTTTTAAATGATTATCCATTTGGGTTTATAATTTTAGATAAAAATTTAAATATATTTGGTTTTCTAGGCACTATGTTTTCCTCTAGATTTAAAGGTGATAACGACTATATTTTTTGTAATTTACATACCTGGATAATTGATGAAGAAAAAAGATTAACTTTTTTTTCGCAGGGAAAAAACATACTTAATCCAATTTTCGACTACAAATGTTCATTTTTTGCAAAACCAGTAAATGCCTTAGTAAGACTTTTTCTTCGTTATTATAAAATGGAAGTTATTGAGATGAAATATAGAGTTAGTTTTTTACTTAAACCTAGTAATTTGTTTGCAGAACAAAAATTTAAAATTATAGATGATGAGGAAACACTTATTAAAAAACTCAGTCACGATAATATTAAAATATACAATGATCATAAAAATATGAATTGTTATAAATTTCTTGTTTGCGATAAAAAAAATGAAGATAATTACATTTTTGTTATAGCATTAAAAAAAAGAAAAAAGTTTGTTTTTAACGTGTTAGAATTAATATATGTTTCCAATACTGAGATATTCAAAGATAATTGGAAAAATTTAATCTTTAATGTTTGCAAAAAATTCAAGATTCTTTTTTGCTCACAAAATTATATTAAAATAGAAGAATGTTGTATTCCAGAAAAAGAAAAAATTTTTAAAGATGTAGAAGATCAAATAGTAACAAAAAATTTACCAAAAAATTTTAAATTTAATACTCTCTACTCAGAATTCGTCTACTAATTAATATGAATATAAACAAAACAGCGCATAGTGTTTAATCACTTTATAAATAAGTTTTTATATGATATTTGAGAGTTTAAAATGAACAAAAACGATCTTCTAAAACACTTAGCTAAAATTTTTGAAAAAAAAAGTTTAAAAGAAGAGGATAGCTTAAAAGAGCTTGAGTTTGACTCTTTGATAGGTTTAGACATTACAACTTTTAATGACGAATATTTCCCTGAATTAAAAATTGATTATGAAAAAATACAAAAATCTAAGACTATTAAAGATTTAATAAAACTATATGGCGACAAAATTATTTAAATTTAATGATAAAAGCTTACATCAATAAAGTTGAAAACTTTCTTCCAATTACAAAAGAATCCAACACAATTTTGTTGAGAACAGCCGGTTTGCCAGAAAATAAGATATCTAGAATGATTAAGAAGATAGGCATTAAATCAAGAAGAATAGCTGAAGCAAATATATTTAGCAATGATCTTGCAATAAAATCAGCAAAGAAAATTTTAAAACATGTAAATAAAAATGAAATTGATTATCTAATATTTTGTTCAAATACTCCTGAGTATTCACTTCCTACGAACGCATGTATTATTCAAGACAAATTAAAGTTAAAAACTAGCATTGGAGCGTTTGATATCATTTTAGCATGCTCAGGGTATATTTATTCTTTGTCTGTCGCTAAAAGTTTAATTCTTTCCAAACAGGCAAAAAATATTTTGTTAATTACCTCTGATACTTATTCTAAATTTATTAAGAAAGAAAATATTAATACAAGAGTATTATTTGGTGACGGATCTTCTAGTACTCTAATTAGTTCAAAAAAAAAGTCAAAAAGCTCTTTCGAGATTGAAAACTTTGAGTACGGTACTGATGGCTCAGGATTTAAAAATGCAGTAATTCCAAATTTTGGAGCTAGATATTGGAATAATAAAGTTGAAAATGGAGATTATCTTGATTTAAACGGACCTGGTATTTATGAATTTGCACTAAAAAGAGTTCCCCCTGTAGTTAAAGATTATTTGAAAAAAAATTCACTATCTATTGATAAAATTGATTATTTTGTTTTTCATCAGGCAAACGAATACATAATCAACAATCTACAATTAAAGCTTAAAATACCTAAAGATAAACTTCTTATGAATATGTCAAGTATTGGAAACACTTCTTCAAGTTCAATACCTATTGTGTTAAGTAAATATTTAGATAAAATCCAAAAAAATAAAAAAATTCTTTTAATTGGTTTTGGAGGTGGATTGTCTTGGGGCGTTTGCTTAATTAAAAGTTAAAAAAGGAAAAAATGTCATCTAACTTATCAGCATTGTTATATTTAATCACGGGAGTTTTATTTATCTTAGCTTTAAGAGGCCTTTCTTCACCTGGCACCTCTAGGATGGGAAATATTTTTGGTATCCTTGGGATGCTTCTCGCTATTATCGTTACTTTTTTATCTATAGATATTTTAATTAAAAATTTTGTTTTATTTATAATTACTTTTTCAATTGGTGGAGCCATTGGGAGTTTTATTGCATACAAAATACCAATGACAGCTATGCCTCAACTAGTTGCTGGTTTTCATAGCTTAGTTGGTTTAGCTGCAGTTCTAGTAGCTATCTCAGCATATTACAGCCCAGAGTCTTTTCAACTTGGAGATTTTCAAAATATCAAAATAGCAAGCATTATTGAGATGGGATTAGGAGCTTCAATAGGCGCAATAACTTTTACTGGATCTATAATTGCTTTTTTAAAATTACAAGGTTTAATGTCTGGCGCTCCAATTACTTTTTTTGGACAGCATTACATAAATGCTGTATTGGGTTCTTTAATAATTTTTTTAATAGTATATCTAGCCTTCAATCAAACTGAGCAAATTTTTTGGAGTTTAATAGTTATTTCTTTTTTGATTGGATTTTTGATTATTATTCCAATTGGTGGAGCGGATATGCCAGTAGTAATATCCATGTTGAACTCTTACTCGGGTTGGGCTGCGGCAGGGATAGGCTTCACCCTAGAAAATACTGCATTAATTATAACTGGAGCTCTAGTCGGTTCTTCAGGCGCTATACTTTCTTACATAATGTGTAAAGCAATGAATCGATCTTTTTTAAATGTTATATTAGGTGGATTTGGCGCTGATAATTCATCTGACTCAAATAAAAAAAATCAAGAGAAAAAACCCACAAAAAGTGGAAATGCTGAAGACGCGGCGTTTCTAATGAAGAATGCATCTTCAGTAATAATTGTACCTGGATATGGAATGGCCGTTGCCCAGGCTCAACATGCATTAAGAGAAATGGTAGATAAACTTAAAAAGAACAATGTTAAAGTGACTTATGCAATTCATCCTGTTGCAGGAAGAATGCCGGGTCATATGAATGTGTTGCTTGCTGAAGCAAACGTTCCTTACGATGAAGTATTTGAACTTGAAGATATAAATAATGATTTTGCAAATACTGATGTAGCTTTTGTGATTGGAGCTAATGATGTAACAAATCCGGTAGCAAAGACAGATCCTAAAAGCCCGATATTTGGAATGCCAGTGTTAGATGTAGAAAAATGTAAGTCTGTTTTATTCGTAAAAAGAAGTTTGTCTCCAGGATACGCTGGGATAGATAATGAGCTTTTTTATAAAGATAACACTTTAATGCTATTTGCAGATGCAAAAAAAATGACTGAAAACATCGTTAAAAATTTAGAATAGATGATTGATTGTTTAATCTGCAACAAAAAGGAAAAAGTTAAATTTCTTGATAATTATAAACTTCAATTTAAAGAGGATGAAAATTATTTTAAAAAAGCAAAATTATATAGATGCGATGATTGTGATTTTTCTTTTGTAAATCCTATGCCTAACCTAGAGACCTTAGATTATTTTTATAAAAACATTTACAGTTCTAAGACTAGACCACCATACTGGGCAAAAGAAGACTATGAAGATCAAAAAGTTCATTATTTAGAAGATAAAAATTTAAGTTATCTACTTTATTTAACAACTTTGATTGATTTTAAAAAAATTAAAAATGTATTTGATTTTGGTTGTAGTAATGGAGATTTAGGCCATGCATTAAAAATAAAATTTTCTCAAATAGACCTTTTTTGTTCTGAAAGTGATCTGCACTGTAAAAAAATTTTAAAAGAACGTGGTTACAAAAATTTTGAAAATTTAAATGAAATTAAACAGAAATTTGATTTGATTATAGTTACCCATGCTTTAGAGCACATAACGGATGTAAATTACATATTTAAAAAGTTTTACGATTTTCTAAATCCAAATGGATACATCTTTTTTGAGGTACCAAATTGCCCTAAAGAATATTGGAATGGTAGACCATACGATGGTTTACATTTATTATATTATACAAAAAAGAGCATGGAAAAACTTGCTGACATACATAATTTAAATTTTATAAATTTTTCATTCTCAGCTCATTCTTTTGAAAATGACCGCAAGTATCAAATTGAAGATCTGAAAAGTGTTACTCAAAATAATGTTCCATTTTTCTCATTATTTAAATTAAAAAATTTTATCAAAAAGATTTTACCAAAAAAAATAACTAGAGATTTAAAAGATTATTTTAAAGTAAAAAAAACTAGGGACAAATCCAAACTGGACTGGTTTGTTAGCAACACCGGTGACAATTGTTATATAAGAGGTGTACTTAAAAAAAAAGCTTAGATAAAATATAAAAATAATTATATAATTAAAAAATGAAAATTAAGATAATTGACAACTTTTTAGAAGATAAAGATTACAAACTCTTAAGCTCTTTAACCCTAGACAAAGCCCCAGATGATGCTGTTAAAGTTTATCATAATTGTATTGATAGAAAAAATAATGTTACTAAAGCAGATTGTATAAGCCCTGAACTAATTAAACATTTAAAAGAAAGATATGAAAAAAAAGCTCTAGATTTACTAAATGATCTTTGTCCCAAAAAAATAAACCTATATGAATACCTAGACCTACATATATTAGAAACAGGTAAAAATCTTAGTTTTCCAATACATGATGATGGCCCAGAAAAATTATTGAGCGGGGTAGTGTATTTAAGGCCCTCAATTAATAAAGGCACAATATTTTACTCTAATAAAAAAGGTGATGAAAAAAATGAAATTGAATGGAAAACAAATAGAGCAGTTTTTTTTGCAAGAGAGGAAAGAAAAACTTGGCACTCATTAGAGGGCGACAAAAAATCAAACAGATTGGTTTTACTTTATAATCTCATGACAACAAAAATAAGAGAAGTCTATAAGACTGAAAATAAAAGCTTTTTAATAAGCCAATTAAGAAATAAAATTAATCCATATTTATATAGATACTTTAAGACTACTATTAATTAACTCCTACTTTCCTAACTAAATAAAGTAATTATTTTTATATTTTATCTAAGCTTTTTTTTTAGTATTCCTCTTATATAACAATTATCGCCAGTGTTATTGACGAACCAGTTCATTCTTATATCATTTCTAATTTTTTTCATTTGTATGTAATCTTGTCTAAAACTAATTAGTTTATTGGGAAAAAATTTTTTAATAATTTTTTTTAAATTGTATAATGAAAAAATTGAAGAAATTCCTTTATAGTAAAGAGTTTGTGACTCTCTCTGATACTTATGATCATCTGAAAATGAATAAGCAGAATATGAAAAATTTAAAAATTCAAAACCATGTTTTTCTGCAAGTTTTTCTATACTTTTTTTAGTAAAAAATAAAAGATGCGGCCCATCATAAGGCCTACCGTCCCAATATTTTTTGGTGCAATTCGGAACCTCAAAATAAATACAACCATTTGAATTCAAAATTTCACTAAATTTTGAAAAAATACTATTTATGTCTGAAAGATGTTCAAGAGCATGAGTTGTAACAATTAAATCAAATTTTTTATCAATCTCGTTTAAATTTTTAAAATTTTTATATCCTCTGTCGTGTAAAACTTTTCTACAATACGAGTCACCTTCTGTGCAATAGAGATTAAGTTTGGGAAATTTCATTTTTAAGGCAAACCCAAGATCGCCCACACCGCCACCAAAGTCATATAGGTTTTTTATTTTCGTAATATCAACTAGTGTTGTTAAATAAAGAAGATAGCTTAGATTTTTATCCTCTAAATAATGTTTTGTTTGGTCTTCATAATTTTCACCTACTAGATATGGCGGTCTTCCTTTTGATCTATAAACATTTTCATAAAAATCATTTAAAGTTTCTTTATTGGGCATTGGGTCAACAAAGCCAAATTCACAATCATCACAACGATAGATTTTTGCATCCTTAAAGTAATCTTTGTCTTCTTTAATTTCTAACCTATAGTTATCTAAAAATTTTACTTTCTCTTTTTTATTACAAATTAAACATTTCATTAGGTATAATAATTTATATTAAAAATAATATTGTTTTAACATATGGAGTAACTATATTGTCTTTCAATCCTAGTTTTTTTATTTGCTTCAGGCTTGCCCATTTATAATTTTCCCCCTTAATACGTTTATCATAAGGATTAGTTAATTGAACAATAAGATTTATATTTGATTTTTTCCAAAATCTAGCTCCTTCCTCATTATGCGACGCTTGATAAATTATTTTTACTCCTTTTTTTTTAATAACAACATCATAAAATTTTGGCCGTTTACCTCCATGATATTTTTTGATATTTGATTGAGTTGACTGAAAACTTGCGGCTATTTTAATATCAGAATTATCGCCGGGTTCTGTTCTTGCTGATAATAGAAATTCAACACCATTTTTTTTTGTAAATCTAGATATAAAAGCGAGAACACCGTCACTTTTTTGAGTAAATATTGGCTGAGACCAACTTACAACTTCTCTTTTATATGCATCTTGTATTTGAACTGCTTGAACTTTAAAAAAATGTCCAGACTTATGAATAATATTTTTATTTTTATTTAAATACCAATCTTTACAATCATCAATATTAACTAATTTAGTTCTAATTTTGCTTTTGTTAAGTAGATTTTTTCTCCATTTTAGAATTTCTTTGATATCTTCATTTTCTTTATTAGAATATTTTGCAATTAACTTCCTAAAATTTATGAGATTTTTTAAATTTTTTTTATTTTTCATTTTATTAAATAGCGAGGGGCATTCTGTTGCCAGGTGCCCTGAACCTAGCTACGTAAATAGTGAACAAACATACTTATACACTGGTACTATCCTATATTGTAATTTTGATTAAAACTACTATTAATTAATACATACTTTACCTAACTAAATAGAGTAATTATTTTCTTTACTGTTCAATTAATGAACGATATGATGTTCAAATAATGAACAATAATACTTTAGATTATAACTTAACAAAGAAAATCTACTTAGATTTTCTTAAAGAAAACAATTTGTATCAAGCAAAAAAAATATTTTTTTATGAAAATAATATTGAAAAAATGGCCAATTGGTCTAATTCAAATTTTAAAAAAACTTTAAATTGGTACAATAAAATAAGAAAATCAAACAAAACAAAAGTTCGTACAATTCATTTAGAAAAGATGAAAAAGTGGAATTATAACAAAAAAAAAGGAGTCATTAGTCACACAAGTGGAGAATTTTTTTGTATAGAGGGAAAAAGAGTTACAAACTCTAATAGAGAAGTAAAAGGTTGGGATCAACCATTTATAAAACAAATAGGTTACAAGGGAGGAATAATTGGTCTAGTAAGATCAAATATTAAAGGTGTTCCACACTATCTAATTGACGCTAAGTTTGAGCCAGGAAACTATAATGAAATACAGTTAAGTCCATCTTTACAAGCCACTTACTCAAATTTGAACAGGGTTCATTTAGGCAATAAACCTAAAGTAGTAAATAAATATTTTAAAAGAAATTTTAAAACTATAAGAAAATTCTGGGTTACAGAAGACGGAGGAAGATTATTTAAAAAAAGAAATTTACATTGGATCATTCAATATGATGGTAAAATAAATTTACCAGGAAGAACATACAAATGGCTTACTTTATGGGAGTTAGATAAGTTTATAAAACTCGGGTACTTTGTAGGGCCTCACCTGCGATCTATCTTATCATTGATATAAAGAATAAAATGAATATAAGGAAAACATGAAAGTATTCTACGCAAAAGCCATATACGATAAAAAAGAAATCAATGCAGTCAACAAAGTATTAAAAAATCCTTTAAGTTTAATGGATGGACCTAAAGTTAAGGAATTTGAAAAAAAATCCGCACAGGTTTTTGGAAAAAAATTTGGTTTATTGGTCAATTCTGGTTCTTCGGCGAATCTTTTAGCTCTAGCAGCATTTAATTTTAAAAAAAATTCAGAGATCATAACTCCCTCACTTACTTTCTCGACAACTGTAGCTCCGATATATCAAGTTGAATGCATACCCCACTTTATTGATGTTGAAGAAAGAAAGTATACCGCAGATATATCTCAAATAGAAAAGTCAATTAATAAAAATACGGTAGCAATAATGATACCCAATTTATTGGGAAATATCGCTGATTGGAAGAAATTAAAAAAAATAGCAAATAAATATAATTTAAAGCTCATAGAAGACTCTGCAGATACAATAGGCTATAAAATTAACAACACTACAACCGGAAAATATTCTGACTCTGTAACAACAAGTTTTTATGGAGCGCATTTATTAACTGGGGCAGGGTTTGGAGGACTTGTTTGTTTTAATGATAAAAAGGTATATGAAAATGCTAAAAAACTAAGAGCCTATGGAAGATCTTCTGCAGTATTTAATGAGTCTGAAGGATTGAAAAAAAGATTTAATGGGAAAATAAGTGGTTTAGAATATGATAGAAAATATATTTTTTCAGAGATGGGTTATAATTTTATTCCCTCAGAAATAGCAGGAGCTTTTTTACTTGAACAGTTAAAAAAATTAAAGAGCGTTATTTCAAAAAGAATAAAAAATTTTAATACTTTAAATAATTTTTTTAAAAAAAGCCCAAATTATTTTAGAACACCTATAAAAAATAAAGCAACTAGATCAGGGTGGCTAGCTTATCAAATTTTGTTAAAAAAGAATTGTGGCCTATCTAGAACAAAACTCCAAATTTTTCTTGAAAAAAATGGAATTCAAACTAGGCCAATTTTTTCAGGAAATATTTTAAGACAACCTATTATGAAAAAAAGAATTTATAAAAAATCAAAATTTTCTAATATCAATAGCGACGATGTTATGGAAAATGGTTTATTGATTGGATGTCATCATGGTTTGAAAAAAAAAGAAATAGACCACATGCTCAAAACTATATCGAGATTTTTAAAAGAAAGTATGCAGCAATCATGATTATTTATGAAATTTTTATTATTGATTAACAATGACTCCGATGGAGTAGGTCAAACAGCAATTAATTTATCAAATAATTTAAAAAAATTAAACCACGAAGTAAAAGTAAGTTTACTACACACCAAGACAAAAGATCAAAACATTAAAATCATAAAAAGATCTTTATTTTTAAGAGCAATCGCTTTTTTATTCAATCTGATGAAAATAAAAAAAATAAATAACTTCAAAAAAAATTTTTTAGAACTGTTCTGGTTTGGAAATACGACAATAAAATTTAAATCAATAAAAAAAGATATAGAAGACTCTGACGTGATAATTATTTTTACATTTTATAAACTTATATCAAAAAAAATATTTAAAGAAATTATGAAATATAAAAAAGTAATCCTATTAAGACCACTTGATATAGAATTAGCAACAGGCGGGTGCCACTTTAATGGAAATTGCCAAAATTTCACCATCAATTGTGACTCCTGTCCTAAGCTTAATTTTTTAAACTTATTTAACATAACTAAGAAAAATTTAATGATTAAAAAAGAAATAGTAGATCAGTATAAACCAAAAGTCCTAGTACAAAATTCATATGTGAAAAACATTTTTCAAAGATCTTTAATTTTTAAAGAAGCCGATATGCACATCGCGAGATTAGATGTAAGAAAAGATCGAAAAAATTTTTATGAAAAAAATAGCTCTAGAGAGGTCTTGGGTTTGAATAAAAAAGATAATATTGTTTTATTTGGTGCATTTGATCTTTCAGCTCATCACAAAGGTGGGCACCTTTTAATAGAGGCTCTTAAAATTTTGGAAAATAAATATCTTAAATTAGAAAAAACAAAAGAAATCTTTAAAGATATAAGAATCGTAACAATAGGAAAAAAAAATAATTTTTTCATAAAATCTGACATAATTCAATGGACACATCTTGATTTAATTAACTCAGATAAAAAATTAAATTTATTGTATAGAGCTGCAGATGTTTTAGTTTGTCCATCACTTCAATGTTTTGCTCCTCACATTGTCTCTGAAGCAGTCGAGAATAAATTACCTGTTATTTCTTTTGATGTTGGAGTAGCGCAGGATGACGTAAAACATGGAGAGAACGGTTTTTTAGTACCTTGTTATGACACATCAGAATTTGCAAAATATTTGTATGACATTTTATATAATGAAAAGATAAGAAGAAATATCCTTATCACAACAAAAAATTATAACTCTGGAAGAGTTGAAGAAGAAGCAACTTCAATTGTAAATTATTCTTCAAAATTTATTTAGAGAAACAAAATATGATATTATTGGTAAACTATTAAATTTAATATAAGTTAATAATAAAATATGCCCAAAACTAAATTATTAATTATTGGTTATTCTTCTTTTGCTAGAAGGCGAATTATTCCTTCATTAGAAAAACATAAAAAATTTAATTACTGCATTTGTTCAAAATCAAGTAAATTAGATAGTAAAAAAAAAATTTTATATAATAATTATCAGGAAGCGTTAAAAAATTTTAGACCAGACATTGTTTATATTTCAACAATAAATACTCTCCATAACAGTTACGCAGGAAAAATTTTAAAAAAAGGCTTTAACGTAATTGTTGATAAACCCATTGCTTTAAACTTTAATGATTCAAAAAAACTATTGAGAATTGCTAAAAGAAAAAAACTTTTGTTAGCTGAAGCAACTCTTTTTAACTTTCACAGAGTATTTGATCGAATTAAAAAGGAATGCAACGGATTTGACAAGATAGAACATATAAAGTCTGATCTTAATCATCCTTTAATACGATCACCAAAACAAATTGAAAAGATAAAAGGTGATTGCGAATATGATATGGCAATTTATGCATCTTCAATTATTAGATTGTTTATGAAAAATGAAATAAAAGACCTAAGCATAAATAGAAATTATTTTAAAGATACGAGAACAGTTAAAAATTTTTACATTAAAGCAATTTCAAAAAAAATTACTTATTTCGGCAATTTCGCTTCTGAAAGAGAATACAGTCAACAAATTATATTTTACACAAAAGATAAAATCATATATTCGCCTCAAAGAATATTTGCGTTACCTCATAATAAGAATTTAGAGATTAAAGTAAAAACAAAAAACAAATTTAAAAAGATTAAGGTTAAAAAAGACGATTGTATAAATAACTTTTTTAAATTAGTGTTAAAAGCTCTAAAAAATAAAAGATATAATTATTTTTATGAAACTATAATCCAAGATGGAAAAAACGTAAATATTATAAAAAAAAATTAAAACATGAAAACAAAAATATATTGTGACAGTGCGAATTATAAAATTATAAAATATTTTAACAAAAAAAAAATAGTTGATGGCTTTACCACTAATCCAAGTCTGATGAGACTTTCAGGCGCTAAAAATTACAAAGATTATTCTTTAAAAATCCTAAAAATTTGCAAAAAAAAACCTATATCATTTGAAGTTTTTGCTGATACACCAAAAGAAATGTTGAAACAAGCTTATAAAATAAATAAGTGGTCTAAAAATGTATATGTGAAGATACCTGTTGTAAATTCAAAAGGAATTTTCATGGGATCTGTAATTAAAGAATTAAGCAGTCAAGGAATAAAGTTAAATATAACTGCGGTTTATACTTTCAAACAAGTGAGTAGAATTTTTAATTGTTTAAACAAAAAAACAAAAACTATCATCTCTATTTTTGCTGGCAGAATGTCTGACAAAGGTAAAGACCCGCTGCCAATATTTAAAAAAAGTATCTCATTAACAAAAAAACATAAAAATATTGAAATTCTTTGGGCTAGCACTAGAGAAGCTTATAATTATATTCAGGCTAAACAAATTAAATGCAACATAATTACTATGCCTCCAAAAATAATAAACCAAATTACCTCATTTGGAAAAAGTTATCAGGCATTAACACTTGATACGGTAAAAGGATTTCTAGTTGATAGTAAAAAATCTAGATTTTCAATTTAGGAAGCTCTAGATTGTCTTTTTCTTTCGTGAGGATCTAAAATTAATTTTCTTAATCTGCAAGACTTCGGAGTAATTTCAAGTGCTTCATCTGAATTAAGCATTCCCAATTGTTCTGCTATCGCCATTTTTCTTACTGGGGTTAAAACAACATTTTCATCAGTTCCTTGTGTTCTCATGTTCGTAAGTTTTTTCCCTTTCATAACATTGATTTCGAGGTCTCCACTTTTTGCAGCTAATCCAACAATCATTCCTTCATAAACAGGATCGTTATGTGTTACAAACATCTCACCCCTTGCTTGAAGATTGTATATTGCAAAAGCAACTGCCTTACCATTTTCCATAGAAATTAGTGCACCGTTCCTTCTTCCTTCCAAGTCTCCGGAGTAATTTCCATAAGAATGAAATATTCTATTTATAACTCCACTTCCCTTTGTGAGTGTCAAAAATCTACTTGTATACCCCATAAGCCCTCTTGTTGGAGCATGAAAAACTAACCTTTTTTTGTTTTTACCTGTATCTTTAAGTTCAATTAATTTACCTTTCCTTCTATTCATAGAATAAATTATTTTTGAAGAAAATTCTTCATCAAGATCCATAGTTACTTCCTCTATTGGTTCCAATTTATTTCCGTCTTCATCGTTTTCAAACAACACTTTTGGAGGACTTACTGTCATTTCAAATCCCTCTCTTCTCATTTGAGTCAATAAAATTTCTAACATTAATTCTCCTCGACCACTTATAATAAATGAATCTTTTTTTTCGTTTTCATCAAATGAAATTCCAACATTATTTTCTGCCTCAAGTATTAGCCTTTCTCTAATTTGAGTGCTGGTAAGTTTTTTACCTTCTGTCCCAGCTAGTGGAGAGTTATTCACCGTAATTGTTATTGACATTGTGGGTGGATCGATCGGAGTTGCGTCAATTGGTTTATTTACCTCCAAATCGCAAATAGTATCTGCAACATTAGCTTTTTCTAAACCTGCTATTATCACAATATCTCCAGCTTCGCCTTTTTCTATAGGAACTTTTTTTGTCCCTTCGTATCTAAAAATTTTAGTTAATCTCCCTTCGTCAATTTTTTTACCTTTCAAATTAATAGCCTTTATTTGTTGATTTGCTTTGGCTGTTCCCTGAGCAATTCTTCCAATTAAACTTCTTCCTAAAAAACTGTCTGCATAAAGAAGAGTAGACAGCATAGCGAAAGGCTTTGTTTTGTCTAAATTTGCGGGAGTAACTTTTTCAATAATTAGATTTAATAGAGGATGAAGATTTTGTTTTGGGCCGTCTATTTCTTTAGAGGCCCACCCAGATCTACCACTTGCATATAAAACAGGAAAATCTAATTGTTCCTCATTAGCATTTAAACTTACAAATAAATCAAATGTTTCATTCAATACTTCATTTGCTCTTTGATCAGTTTTGTCCATTTTATTTATTACTACAATGGGCTTAAGTCCTTGCTTAAGAGCTTTAGACAAAACAAATTTTGTTTGCGGCATTACTCCCTCGGCAGAGTCTATTAATAGTAAAGCTCCATCTGCCATATGTAAAACTCTCTCTACTTCTGCTGCAAAATCTCTGTGTCCAGGGGTATCTATGATGTTTATTCTAGAGTTCTTCCAATTTATTGAGGTTGGCTTAGCTAAAATTGTAATACCTCTTTCTTTTTCAAGCTCACCTGAGTCCATCATTCTTTCTTCGACTACTTCATTATCTCTGAACAAGCCACTTTGTTTCATCAGGTTGTCAATCAAAGTTGTTTTACCATGATCAACGTGAGCTATTATTGTTATATTCCTGATTGTGTTATTCATTTTCTGGTTGCGGGGGTAGGATTTGAACCTACGACCTTCAGGTTATGAGCCTGACGAGCTACCAGACTGCTCCACCCCGCGATAAATTAAACTTTTTTTAAATTTATTGCCTGTAACTTGTCTTTTTCTTCTTTAATGTCAAATTCAATTTTTTGTTCTTCCTTAAGAGTTCTCAATTTAGAACTCTCAAGTGCAGAGACATGAAGAAATATATCTCTTTCAGTTTTATCCTCTGTAATAAAACCGTAACCTTTCTTTGAATTAAACCATTTTACCTTACCTTGCGGCATACTTCACCTGTTAATTTTTTTGACTTATAATCTGTTTCTTAGTTTTTGAAGTTTCTTTACTCTTTTGATATTTTCAGTTTTAATTCTCTTTTTTCTCTCAGATGGTTTTTCATATATGCTTTTCATCTTTACAATCTTAAAAAAACCTTCTCTCTGAAGTTTCCTCTTCAGCACTCTAAGAGCTTGTTCAATATTATTATCTTTTACTTCTATTTTAATAAAAACCTCCTGTTAAATTATGAGGTAGTTAACATTAAAAAAATGAATTGTCTATAAAGGAATTAGTAAGGTCTTTTTGGAATATTACTTTCAAATTCTGATCTATATTTTTTTAATTTTTGGCTAATTGCAGGATATTTACGACTTAAAATAGCAACAGCAAAAAGAGCAGAATTTTTAGCTCCTGCTTTTCCTATGGCTAATGTTGCAACAGGAACGCCTGCAGGCATTTGAACAGTAGATAGGAGACTATCAATTCCATCTGTAACGCTTGGCATTGGTACTCCAAGAACAGGAATGGTAGTTAAAGCTGCGGTCACCCCTGCTAAATGCGCAGCTCCTCCAGCAGCAGCAATAATAATTTCATAATTATTTTTTTCTGCTTCAGAGATAAATTTTTCTAATCTTTTAGGAGTTCTGTGCGCAGATATCACCCTTACGTCATGTTTGACTCCAAATTCTTCCAACATCTCACTGCAATGTTCCATAACCCCTTTCCAATCAGACTTACTTCCCATTATAATTCCTACAATCGGTTTATTATTTTTCATTACTTTCTAATTCTTTTAACTTTAATTTTTCCTCTTTAAGCTTAGCTTTTTTTTCTCTTTCGACCCTTCTTTTTGCTTTTGCTAGTGCTTTTTCAAAAACCTCCTGGCTACAAAGTGATAAAATTACTGGATCTCTGGCTTTTAAATTTGAAAAATTCCAATAACTTCTTTTTCTTATTAGGGAAACAGTTCCTTTTGTGCTTCCAACGAGTTTTGAAATTTGACCATCAGTTAACTCAGGGTGGTTTTTACAAAGCCAAAGAATTGCATCCGGTCTATCTTGCCTTTTTGACAATGGAGTGTATTTCGGTTTTTTTCTCTCTTTTACTTCAACTTCTTCTGTTCTTTGACTAAGAATAAGAAGTTTTTCAGGATCTTTTGAACATGCATCAATTTCGTCCCTAGATAATTGTCCTGCTAAAATTGGGTTATAAGCTTTTATTCCTTTAGCAACATCCCCATCAGCAATGCCCTTAACTTCAAGCTCATGCAAGTTACAGAAATTTGCAATTTGTTTAAATGTTAAAGTTGTGTTTTCTACAAGCCAAACCGCAGTTGCTTTTGGCATAAATGGTGCTTCAGGCATAATTGTTATTTTTTATTTAATAAGTCTCCGAATTTTTTAATATATTTACTAACTCTACCTTTATCCAAAATTTTTTGTGCTCCTCCAGTCCAAGCTGAGTGAGATTTTGGGTCTATATCAAGTTTAAGCACATCATTTTCTTTGCCCCAAGTAGATCTTGTTTCAAATTCACTACCATCGGTCATTACAACTTTTATTTTGTGGTAATCTGGATGTATTTTTTTTTCATGATCGGTGTTTTATATTATAAAACAGGGTTACTCAATATTTTTTATTATACAATCTGAAAGCTCTTTGTGAATATTATAATTACATGCAATTATATTCCTCTTTAAAGGGTTTTTTTCATCTTTTTTAAAGAAGTCTATAAAACCACCAGACTCTTTAATAATTATTACACCTGCTGCAATATCCCAATAATTTAGTTCCCATTGCCAATAACCGTCAAATCTGCCGCTAGCAACATATGCTATATCCAAGGCCGCGCTTCCAGACTTGCGAATGGGCGCATCTACATTTTTTGATATTTTTACATATTCATCAAAAATATAGTCTTTATTTTTACTATCAAACTTTGGTCCGCCCGTGACTATGAGAGAGTCCTTTAATTTTTTTTTGTTTGAAACTCTTAATCTAGAATTATTTAAAAAAGCACCTGCACCTTTTTCTGCAAAAAACATTTCATCTTTTATTGGATCAAAAATAATACCGCATATGATTTCTCCCATTTCTTCATAACCAATTGAAATAGCAAAGTGTGGTATTCCATTTAAAAAATTCATTGTCCCATCAATCGGATCAATTATCCATCTATTGGTTTTATTATTTCCATTAATTACACCTGATTCTTCGCTTATAATTCCATGATCAGGATGAGCTTTAATAATTTCATTAATAATAATTTTTTCAGATCTTTTGTCAGCAGCTGAAACAAAATCCCCAGGACCTTTGGATGAGACTTGAAGTTTTTCTATTTCTCCAAAATCTCTAATTAAAGATCTAGAGGCTTTCATACAAGCCTTGTGAATTATATTTATTTTAGGAGAATTAATTCTCATCAATTTACCTTTTTTAAATATTCTAAAGTTCTTGTGTCTATAATTACTTTTTCTCCAGACTCTATGAAAGGGGGAACAGTAATATTTAAACCATTGTCTAGAGTAGCTGGTTTATAAGAAGACGCAGCCGTTTGGCCTTTAATTGCAGCATCAGTAGTTTCAACAACACATTCTAGTGTTGTCGGCAGTTCTAAAGAAATTGGTTTGTCTTCCATAAATACAATTGTTACTTCAAGATTTTCTTTTAATAATTTATGTTTATTTTCTGTTAAAGATTTAGGTATTGAAACTTGTTCAAAATTTTTGTTGTCCATAAAATGACAATTGTTCTCATCCGAATATAAAAAATTAAATTTTTTTTCATCCAACTCCGCTTTTTCTATATTTTCATTTGATCTAAATCTTTCATTTAATTTGGTTCCCCTTGTAATACTTTTTAATTCCACTTGATTAAAAGCTCCTCCTTTTCCAGGTTTTACGTGTTGGGTTTTTAAAACACTCCAGTAATCACTTTTGTGCTCTATTATCATACCGACTTTAATTTCTATAGCTGTAATTTTCATTTAAATTTTTTTATTGCTTGATCTGGTTTTAGAGCAGGGTTATCCCAAATAAAACTCGATAATGCAATAAAATTGGCTCCAGAATTAATTAATTTTTTATAATTCTTATCAGTAATACCACCTATTACAACTATTGGTTTTTTAATATTTTTTTTGGCCCACTTTATAATTTTTAAATCAGCCTTTAAGGCGTTTGGTTTAAGCTTTGAGTTAAAAAAAGAACCAAAAGCAACGTAACTAGCTTTATTTTTTATTGCTATCCTAGCTAGGTTTTTGGAATTATGACATGTTACTCCGATAATTTTTTTTGAAATCTGTTCTTTTGCTTTTGCAATTGAACCATCAGACTGTCCAAGATGACACCCGTCAGCTTTAACTTTTTTCGCGATACTAGCGCTATCATTAATAATAAGTTTTACATTATATTTTTTTGTAATCTTCCTTATTTTTTTTCCTATTACAACGATTTGTTTTTTATTTTTCTTTTTTAGTCTTAATTGAAAAAATTTAACTTTTTTAGTTTTCAAAACTTTAGTTAAAGCAGAATAAAAATTATTATTAATTTTATTGGGCGAGATTAAGTATACTAATCTTTTCAAATCAATTAGGCTGCCGCTTCTTTTTCAAGATTTTCAGCCCACTCTCCTTTTGAAGACAGACCATTCATTTTTGCCCTATGGTCAAAAGCTTTTTGAATATTAATTTGATTATTTTGATCTTTTCCAAATTCTTTTAAAGCACTAGCCTGTAAACCTCTACCATAAGAGAAAGTGATTAAAAAATTTGAATCGTTAATTTTGTTAATTTCATTTAAATTTTTACTTGCTTCAATTTCAGACTGTCCTCCAGATAAAAAAGCTATTCCAGGTACTTCGCTTGGAACATTTTTTTTTAGACATTCCAAAGTTTTTTTTGCAATTTCTCCAGAACTTACTTTTTTGGATGAGTCTGAACCAGGAATAATCATATTTGGTTTTAAGACAGTTCCTTTCAAATCTACTTTATGTATTTCAAGCTCATTGTAACATTCATTTAATACATTTGTTGTAACTTGGTAACATTTGTCAATATCATGAGGTCCATCCATTAATACTTCTGGTTCAACTATAGGTACCATTTTGGACTCTTGCACTAAAGCAGCATATCTAGCTAAAGCATGGGCATTTGATTTTATGCATTGTGATGAAGGAAATTTGTTTCCAATTTTATAAACCGCTCTCCATTTTGTAAATCTTGCTCCTAGTTCGTAATATTCCTTTAATCTTTCTCTTAGCCCATCTAGACCTTCTGTTACTGTTTCATCATTTGAACCAGCAAGAGGTTTAGCTCCCTTATCAACTTTAATTCCTGGAATAGCATCATTTTTTAAAATAAGTTCAGGAATAGATGGTCCTAATGTAGTTTTTTGTTTAATTGTTTCATCAAAAAGAATTACTCCTCCAATATAATTTTTCATAGCTTTTGAACTAAAAAGTGTTTGTCTAAAAATTAATCTATTTTTTTCTGTATTATCGACATTAATGCTTTTGAATCTTTTTGCTATTGTCCCTGTACTTTCGTCAGCCGCTAGTATCCCTTTGCCTTTAGCACACATTTTTCTAGCTATTTCTTCCAAATTCATAAGCAATATTTATTTTAAAATACTAAGTCCAGGCAAGTCTTTTCCTTCAAGAAATTCTAAAAAGGCTCCACCAGCTGTTGATAAGTGAGAAAATATTAATTTCTTTTTAATTTTATTGATTGCCGCTAAAGTATCACCACCCCCGATTACTGATATCAATGATTTATTAATAGTATTTTGAGAAATTTTATTTGCAATTGCATTAGTTCCGTTAGAAAAATTATCATTTTCAAAATATCCTGCTGGGCCGTTCCATAAAACAGTTTTAGAATCATCTATAATTTTTTCTATTTTTTTAATAGTTTTAGGACCAATATCTAATATAATTTCATTTTCATCAATATACTTTTGATCTTTGAAAGTACTTGTGCCCTCAAAATTTTTTGCTACTCCGCAATCCTCTGGAATAACTATTTTGCAATTATTTTTTTTCGCCTGATTGTAGATCCTATCGATAATACTTTTGGTATCTTTTTCAGTTAATGATTTTCCAACATTTAAACCCTCATAAGATAAAAAATTATTTGCCATTGCACCCACAATTATAACACTATTAACACTTTCTATTAATTTAGAAATAACACTTATTTTTGTGGATATTTTTGATCCTCCAATAATACATGTGACAGGTTTTTTTTTATTTTTTACAACTAAATTAATCGAGTCAATTTCTTTTTTTAAAAGAGGACCAGCATATGACTGGCTTACAAATTTTACAATTTTATGAATTGAAGCTTGTTTTCTATGAGAACAAGAAAAAGCATCATTAACATAAATTTCACCTAATTCACTTAAATTCTTTGCGAACTCATCATTATTCTCTTTCTCTCCTTTATAAAATCTAATATTTTCTAATAATAATATTTCACCAGGTTTTAATAATGAACTTTTAATTTTTGTCTCTTTATTAATATTTCCAGTATAAAAATATACGTTTGTATTAATTTTTTTTTTTAAAAATTTATATACCGGTAATAGAGATAAATCCTTATCTTCGAGTCCTTCGGGCCTTCCTAAGTGAGATATTATAACAACTTTTGCTTTTTCTTTTATCAAATATTTTAAAAAGGGCAATGTGAGAGAGATTCTAGTTTCATCCTGTATCTTCTTATTTTTTAAAGGAACATTATAATCAAATCTTACGATTATAGTTTTATTTTCAATATTTAAATTATTAGGGAAGTATTTTATTCCAACCATTTTAATTAAAATTAATTTCTAAGCATTTTTTGGACTAGCGATACTATTTTTTCACTAGTCAAATCAAATTCGTTATAAATTTCTTTATAGGGAGCACTTTTTCCAAAACTATCAACTCCAAGTGAAATACCTTTATTTGAAATATATTTATGCCAACAATTAATACCTCCAGCTTCTATTGAAACAATCAAAGTATCCTCCTCTAAAATTTCTTTTTTATATTCTTCTGTTTGAAGATCAAACAACTCTTGGCAAGGCACTGACACAACTTTTGAGTCGATGTTGTTTTCCTTTAAACTTTTTTGAGCCTCCATGGCTATTTCAACTTCTGATCCAGAGGCTAGTATAATCACTTTACAATCATGAGACGTTAAATTTACTACATATGCACCTAAAGCTGATTTATTTTCTTTTGATAAACTTTTACTTATATATTTAAGTTTTTGCCTGGATAGGGCAATTACACTAGGAGTATTTTTATTTTTTAAAGCAATTTCCCAACACTCAAGTGTTTCATTCATATCTGCTGGACGAAAAACATTTAAGTTTGGTATAGCTCTAAGCCCTGAAAGTTGTTCGATGGGCTGATGTGTTGGACCATCTTCCCCTAGACCAATCGAGTCATGTGAAAAAATATATATAACTCTTAAACCCATTAAAGCCGACAACCTTATAGAAGGTTTACAATAATCAGAAAAAATTAAAAAAGTCCCTCCAAACGGTATAAGGCCATTATACAGAGCCAAACCATTCATTATCGCAGCCATACCATGTTCTCTAACCCCGTAATGAATATAATTTCCTTTAAAATTTTTTGAGGAAATAATTTTTGAACTATTAGTTTTAGTATTATTTGATCCACTCAAATCTGCAGAACCACCAATTAATTCTGGCAAAACATTAGTAATACTATCAATAACCAATGCAGAACATTGTCTTGTAGCCATGCTAGGCTTTGACTCAAAGTATTTAGTTTTTTCAGAATTAATTAATTCTTCAAGATTATTAATATTCTTATCTAGAAGTATATTTTCCATATCAGATTTTATAGTGCTATTTGTTTTGCTTAATTTTTTTTGCCAGTCATCTTCCAATTTAGCTCCTTTTTTTCCTATTTCTCGCCAAGTATTTAAAATTTGCTCAGGTACTACAAAAGGTTCACTTTTCCACTTTAATTTTTTTCTAACCAATGAGATTTCTTCTTCTCCTAACGGAGCTCCATGGGAAGAGGCTTTTCCTGATTTATTTGGTGACCCAAAACCAATCACAGTTTTACAAGATATTAGGGTTGGTTTGCTAGATTTAGAAGCTTTTTTAATAGCATTATTTATTTGTTTTTCATTGTGTCCATCTATTTGAATAAAGTTCCACCCATAAGACTCAAATCTTTTTTTATAATTATCTGATACACTTAGCGAAGTTGATCCATCGATTGAAATTTTATTATTATCAAAAAATACTATCAAGTTTTTGAGTTTAAGATGTCCAGCTAGACTCATTGCTTCATGGCTTATTCCCTCCATAAGATCTCCATCACTGGCTATTACGTAAGTTTTATGATTTATTAAATTGGAGCCAAATTTTTTTTTAAATATTTCTTCTCCGATCGCAATGCCAACGGAGTTTCCTAACCCCTGTCCAAGAGGACCAGTTGTTGTTTCTATACCTGACCCTTTTTTGTATTCTGGGTGACCTGCACATATTGAATTAAGTTGTCTGAAATTTTTTATATCTTCAATGGAAACACTTTCGTATCCAGTTAAATAAAGTAAAGAATACAAAAGCATAGATCCATGACCTGCAGATAAAATAAATCTATCTCTGTTAACCCAGTTAGGATTTTTTGGATTAAACCTCAGGTGGTATTTAAATAACACAGTCGCAACGTCCGCCATACCCATCGGCATTCCAGGATGTCCAGAATTTGCTTTTTGTACAGCATCAATAGATAAAAATCTGATTGCGTTTGATAATTGATTTATTTTTGTGTTCACTATTTGATAACCTATATAGACTTAAAGTCACTATATCAATAATATGATATAAAAAAATTTATATGAGTGGCGTAGAAAATAAAGAAAAAAATTTATATGCACTACTAGAGAAATTAGGAGAAATTTCTACTAGTTATTCACATTCATCATACGATGCGGAAAAAATTAAAACTGAGAGAAATCAATTAGAAAGTGAAAAAAAGAAAATAGAAAAAAAACATATTGAGCTTTTAAGAGAGCACGAATATTTAAAAAAAAAGCTTAAACGGTTACAAGAAGATTTTGAAAAAAAATTAGATATTGAAACAAAGTTTAACCAAGATATTGATGAATTAAGTCAAGAAACAGAAAATTTAGTAGAGGAAATCGAAAAATGGCAAACGTAAGCATTAAATTTAACAACAAAGACTACTTATTGTCATGTGACGATGGTCAAGAAGAGTCCCTAAAAAAACTAACCTCTTTTTTAGATAAGAGATATAAAGAATTAAAAGAAAAACTTGGAAACATTGGGGAAAATAAGCTTTTATTAATTACTACAATTAAATTAATTGATGAATATTTTGACTTAAAACAAAGAGTGCATTTTCAAAAAAAAAAATTAGATAATTTATCCCAAAAGTTTTTAGAATTAAAATCATTGGCTATAGACTATAAAGTTGACAAAGATAAAGAGATCAATCAATTGAATTTAGAAATTGAAAAATTTAAAAAAACTATCGAAGAAAACAATAATGATTATGAGTCTATGCTAGATAGAACAACTAAATCATTAGAAAAAATTATTAAAAATACTGGATCAAATTTAAAAGTTCAGTAAATGTTATCAAAAATTCAGATCAGAAAAAAATACTTAAATTTAAGAAAAACAAAATATTTTGAAGTTTCAGACAAATTTTATAAACCAGTAATAAAACTATTTAATAACTTTTCAAAAAAAAAGAAAATAAATATTTCTCTCTACTATCCTTCAAATTATGAAGTAAATACTTTAGCATTAGCAAAAATTTTAAATAAAAAAAAAAGATTTATTTTATTACTACCTCAAATTAGTTCAAAAAATAATATGAAATTTTATCATTGGGATTTTTTAGGAGCTTTAAAGGTAAATAAATACGGCATGTTAGAACCAGCATCTTTAAAAAAACCTTTAATACCAGACATCATGTTTATTCCATTGTTAGCTTTTGACTCTAATAAAAATAGACTAGGCTACGGAAAAGGATTTTACGATAAATTTCTGAATAAATATTTAAAAAGAAACAAAAATATTTTAACGATAGGTATTGCTTTTTTATTTCAAAAATATAATAAACTTCCAACTTCAAAATATGATGTCAAATTAGATTATATTCTGACAGAAAGTGGCTTGAAATAATTATGAATATATTAATTTTAGGTGATGTTTTTGGTCCTCCTGGCATGAAAGTAGTAACTGAAAAACTTCCGGATATTATTAATAATAAAAAAATAGATTTTGTAATAATTAACGCAGAGAATTCAGGTGATCGAGGTGTTGGAATTACAAAAAAAAATGCAGAAAAACTTTTTGAAGCTGGCGCTGACGTAATTACATCTGGCAATCATATTTGGGGAGAGAAAGAAGTGTTGGAATTTATAGAGTTAGAAAAAAGATTATTAAGACCTTTAAACTTAATAACAGGCTCTCCTGGTAAAGGATATGGAATTTTTAATTCAAAAAACAATAAAAAAGTTGCAGTATTAAATTTAATGGGAAATGTTTTTATGAAAAAAAGTGAAGATGTTTTTGAGGCAGCAAAAAAATTTATTAAAGATAATGAGTTAAAAAAAAATGCAGATTTTATTGTTGTTGATATGCATGGAGAAATTACAAGTGAAAAAATGGCAATGGGTTATTTATTTGATGGCAAAGCTACGCTAGTGGTTGGAACTCATACTCATGTTCCAACTTCCGATTATAAAATTATGGAAAAAGGAACAGCTTATCAAACTGATCTAGGCATGTGTGGAGATTATAGTTCAGTCATTGGAATGGATAGAGATAATTCTTTAAAAAGATTTTTAAAAGATCCTTCTGCTCAAGGACATTTCCCAGCAACAGGTGAAGCAACAATGTGTGGTTGTTTGGTAGAGGCAGACAATAACACTGGTCTAGCAAACAAAATTCATCCAATTATCATTGGTGGCTTTCTAAAACAAAGAATTTAAAATGGCAGGTCATTCTCATTGGGCAGGCATAAAACATAAAAAAGGAAGACAGGATGAACAACGAGCTAGACTGTTTTCAAAATTATCCAGAGAAATTACTGTGGCTGCTAAATTAGGTGCAAAAGATCCTAACTCAAACCCTAGATTAAGATCTGCTATTCAAACAGCCAGACAGTCAAATATGCCAAAAGACAATATAGAAAGAGCAATAAATAAATCTGACTCAAATTTAAATCAAAACTTTCAAAACTTAAGGTATGAAGGATTTGGACCATTCAATGTTGCATTAATAATTGAAACCCTTACAGACAATAAAAACAGAACTGCTTCGAATATTAGAACTATCTTACAAAAAAATGGAGGAAGATTAGGAGATAGCGGTTCAACAACTCATATGTTTTTTTCATGTGGAGTAATTCAGGTGACCAAAAATAAATTTACTGAAGAAAAGATGTTAGAAATAGCAATTAATGCTGGAGCTAAAGATTGTGTAAGTCACACTGAATATCATGAAATTTTGTCAAAAAAAGAAGACTTCTATAAAGTAAAGAGCAAAATTGAAAAAAAAATAGATAATTTTTATTATTCTGGGATAGAGTGGAGGCCACGTAATTATATTAATTTATCAAAAGAACAAAATGATCAGGTTATTAAAATGTTAGAGACTTTGGATAAAGAAGATGATGTTCAAAATACCTTTGTTAATTGTGCAATTAATTTTAATTAAATTATGATTATTATAGGAATAGATCCTGGATTAAGCGGAGGAATTGCAGTTTTAAAGGACAATATTATAAAAAATTTGTATGATATGCCAGTTATGTCAGAAGGAAAAAAAAATAAAAGACAACTTAATAGCGCTCAATTAGTTAAAATAATTAAAGAAAATATTCAAGAAAAGGAAGAAACAGCTATTGTTGTCGAACAAGTAAATGCAATGCCAGGACAGGGGGTAACTAGCATGTTTAATTTTGGTCAGACGTTCGGTGCTATTAAAGGAATATCAGCAGCTTTAGGGCTACCTATTTTTTTTGTTCGCCCAGCTAAATGGAAAAAACATTTTGAATTAATTAACTCTTCAAAAGACTCAAGTAGTACGAAAGCTATCGAAATGTACCCCTCTATTTCTGACCAATTATCAAAAAAAAAAGATGTTAATAAGTCAGATGCTATATTAATTGCTAGGTTTCATAGTGAAACCAGATTTACAAATGATTCAAATAAATAACGTACTAAATTGAAATTAAATCCGCCAAATTCATGACACATTCTAAAAGTATTTAATATTAAATATGGAACAAGAAATAGCAGCACAAGTTGTTGGTTTAGGGGGGAGTAGTGATTTCTCTCTTTGGCAACTTTTTTTAAGAGCAGATTGGGTTGTTAAATCTGTCATAATAATTTTACTCGCTAGCTCAATTTGGTCTTGGACATTAATTTTTGACAAATACAGAATGTTTAAAAAAATAAATGAGTCTTCTCAGAAATTTGAAGATAAATTTTGGAAATCAAAATCTGCTGAAGGTTTTAGCAAAACTCTTCCAGCTAAATCTGAAGATCCAATTACTTTGATATTTCAATCTGCAATGAGTGAAGTTGCCAGAACAAGATCAAAGTCCTCTGCAGTTCAAAGTGCAAGAGTTGAGAGAGTTCTAGAAATTTCAACAGATAATCAAATTAAAAATATTGAAAAAAATTTTACATTTTTAGCTACAGTAGGTGCAACAGCTCCTTTTATTGGTTTATTCGGAACTGTCTGGGGAATTATGAATTCATTTCAATCAATTGCTATTTCAAGAAACACAAGTTTAGCTATTGTGGCCCCAGGTATTGCAGAAGCATTATTTGCTACTGCTTTAGGACTTCTTGCAGCTATACCAGCAGTTATCGCTTATAATAAGTTCAATAGTGATTCAAAAAGATATATTGCACGAATTGATAACTTCTGTAAAAGATTTTTATCAATAATATAAATTATGGCTTTTAAATTTAATCGCTCAAGAAATGAACCTATGAGCGAAATAAACGTAACTCCATTTGTTGATGTTATGTTAGTGCTTTTAATAATTTTTATGGTAACAGCACCTCTTTTAACAGTTGGAGTTCAGGTTGACCTACCAGAGTCAGCAGCCGACTCTTTACCGGATGATCAAGAACCTTTAACAGTTACTATAAATTCTAAAGGTGAAATATTTATTCAAGAACATAAAGTTACATTTCAAAAAATTGTGCCAAAATTACTTGCTATTGCAAAAAATAGAACAGACACAAGAATTTACGTAAGAGGTGATAAAACAATTAATTATGGAAGAGTATTAGAAGTTATGGGAACCTTATCCGGAGCAGGTTTTTCTAAAGTTGCTCTAATATCTGAACCTTATAAAAGTTAAATGAAAAATGACCAAAGGTTTTCTTTATTCAATTATATTTCATACAATAATAGTAACTTTGACTATAATTAGCTTACCGTTTATGACTAGACAACCGATAGATTTACCACCAATAGTTTCAGTTGAATTAATACAAATATCTGACAAAACAAATATTCCATTCGCACCTAAAGCAAGAAAAGTAATAGAAAAAGTAAAAGAAGAGGAAAAAAGAGTTGTTTCTGAACAAGCACCACCAGCTGCAAAAGCAAAAGAAAAACCTGACAGAATTCCATTACCAAACGAAAAAGAAGAACAAAAAAAACTAGTTAAAAAAAAACAAAATCCTGAGGAAATTAAACCACAAATTCGTCAATCATCAGAGTTTGAAAAAGAAGAGTTAATAGATACAAATCAAATTGCTGCATTAATTGATAAAGCTAAAGAGGAAAAAGCAATTAAAGAGAAAAATTCTAACAAATTAACTCAAAGCAATGTTAAAAATTCATTTGCTACTGGCTTATCGTTATCCGAAGAAGATGCATTAAGAGCACAAATATTTGGATGTTGGAGTGTACCACTTGGATTGCCATATGATGAAAATCTCTTGGTAAGAATTAAATTAAAACTTAAAAAAGACGGAACAATATTGAAGTCAGAAATTTTAGATCACGAGAGGATGAATAGACCTAATCAAAAATTTTATAAAATATTAGCTGAAAGTGCGTTAAGAGCTATTAGAATTTGTCAACCATTAAAAGTTCCTCCATCTGGTTACGAAAAATGGAAAGACATTCAGCTTAATTTTGACCCAACCGAGATGTTGAAAGGATAAATATGAATCGATTTTGTACTTTATTAATTTATGGAATTTTCATTTTTTATTCTACTTTTGCCTACAGTTTGATAAAAGTTGATATAACCAGAGGTAATCTTGATCCTCTTCCCATTGCAGTTTCACCTCTACACGTTGATATTAAATCAGAGGAAATTAAAGAGGTTAAAACAAAAGATATGGGTGAAAGAATTTCTGAAATAATAGAAAAAAATTTCAAATCTACCGGTTTGTTTAACCCATTGAAAAAAGATGCGTTTGTTCAAAAACCAGATATTGCACATTTAAAACCAAGATTCGAAGATTGGAGATTAATAAAAGCTCAAGCATTGGTGACAGGAAAACTTTTAATAAAAGATAAAAAATTAAAAGTTGAATTTAGACTCTGGGATGTAACAGCTTCTAAAGAAATAATAGCTTTAGCTTTTACAACCACACCTAGTAATTGGAGAAGAGTTGCCCATATAATTTCAGACAAAATTTATGAAAGACTTACAGGTGAAGATGGATATTTTGATACACGAATTATTTATGTAGCCGAAACTGGTCCAAAAAATAAAAGGGTAAAAAAATTAGCAATTATGGATCAAGACGGAGCAAACACAAAATATCTTACTTTAGGAAACGAATTAGTTTTGACGCCAAGATTTAATCCAGCTAATCAACTTGTAACTTATCTTTCTTATTTTAGAAATCTTCCCAGAGTATACTTGTTAGATATAGAAACAGGTATCCAGGAAGTTGTTGGTAATTTTCCTGGTATGACTTTTGCTCCAAGATTTTCACCTGATGGAAAAAAAATTATTATGAGTTTTGCTAAAGATGGAAATTCTGACATTTATACAATGGATTTAGAAACAAGAAATGTTGAAAAAATAACAGAGCATTCTTCTATAGATACTTCTCCTTCTTATTCTCCAGATGGTAAATATATTTGTTTCAATTCTGATCGAAGCGGATTACAACAAATCTATGTAATGAAAAGTGATGGAAGTAATGTCAAAAGAATTTCGTTTGGTTCTGGTTTATATGGTACACCAGTATGGTCTCCAAGAGGTGATTTAATTGCTTTTACCAAAGTTAGAAAAGGTAGATTTTATATCGGAGTAATGAGAGCAGATGGATCTGGAGAGAGACTTTTGACAGAAAATTTTTACCAAGAAGCTCCATCATGGTCTCCCAATGGAAGAGTTCTAGTATTCTATAGAGAAACAAAATCTGGCCCAAAAGGTGAAGGTTTCTCTGCCAAGCTATGGTCTATTGATATCACTGGTTATAATGAGAGGAAAATAAAGACGGAAACCGACGCTTCAGACCCATCTTGGTCATCATTGCTGTCAAAGTGAGGGTTTTTTTATGTAATTTTTAACTTGAATAATCCAGTATAATTTGAAATATTTCGGCAACTTTTAAACCTGGGGAAAAAAATATGAAATTTAATATGAATTTAAAAAACTTAATTATAATTTTAGTAGCGACTTTAGCGCTTAGCGCATGTTCAACTGCTAAAAAATCTAAAGTATCAACAAGTGGAGATGTTTATACAGGTACAGAAACTGTAGAATATTTAGCAAGTGGTGTTCCAGATAGAGTATTTTTTGCTACTAACAAATCTTCTTTAACAACTAAATCTAGAGAGACTTTAAGAAAGCAAGCAACTTATTTAAGAAAAAATAAGAAACTTAACATAACAATCGAAGGTCACGCTGACGAAAGAGGAACTCGAGAATATAACTTAGCTCTAGGAGAGAGAAGGGCTAACGCAGCTAAAGATTATTTAATGACTTATGGAATTTCTGGTAAAAGAATTTCTGTAATAAGTTATGGAAAAGAAAAGCCAGTTAATACGGCTTCTACTCCTTTAGCTTGGTCTCAAAACAGAAGATCAGTTACAGTTAAAGTTAACTAATATTAAAAAATTTATATATTCTAGACCCTTTGGCTTATTTATCTAAGTCAAAGGGTCTTTTTTTTGCCATTTTATAGAATTAAAAACGAATCAATGAAAGCGAACATGATAAAATCTATTTTCAGTAAGACATTGCTCATTTACTTCCTTTTATCAGTGAGTTCAATTTCATTATCTGATGAAGAAAAAATTAAAGCAGTTGCAGACCAAATTCAGATAATTTCTAAAGATCTCAAAACTTTAGAAAATGCATTTTATAAAAGTTCAGATTTAACCAATCAAGTTTCTTCTAATAATTTAAATGAAGATGTAATGACAAAACATCTTTTAAAATTAAATGAAATTGAAGAACAATTTAGAGAATTAACTAATAGATTTGAAGAGATTAATTTTAAAATAGACAAACTATCAAATCGTGTAACTAAAATTCAGTCTGATACTCAACTAAGATTTAGTGACTTAGAAAACGTTGGAATTTCGGAGTCTAATGAAAAAAATAAAAAAATAAAGAAACAAGTTAATTTGCCAGGAACTGATAAAGCTCAAGATTTTGGAGCTGCTCCTGGGTATAAAACAACAAATCTTCCAACTACACAAGCTACACAATCTATAGAAACTGCAGCTACTGTAATTACGGAACAAGCAGAAAAAAAAGAGTCTTTACTTCCAAATAAACCTCCAAAAGATCAATACGAGTTTGCAGTAAGTTTTATGAAAGTTGGAGATTATGAAACTGCCGAGTTTGCTTTAAAAGAATTTATTAATAAAAATAAAGATCATGAATTAGCAGGAAATGCACAATATTGGTACGGAGAGACTTTTAGAATAAGACAACTATACTCTGATGCAGCTAGCGCATACTTAGATGGGTATCAAAATTACCCAAGGAGCAAAAAAGCACCTGACAATCTTTTAAAATTAGGAATTACAATGGTTCAGTTGGGTGAAAAAGATCAAGGATGTTTAATGATTTCAGGAATTAAAAAACAGTATCCAAAAGCAAGTAAGTCTGTGTTACAAAAAGCTCAGTATGAGCAAAAAAAATTCAAATGTGCTAAATCTTAAAAGTTTAGTTTTAAGTAATAAAAAAACTTCTAACTTCTATTCAATTTTCAAAAAAAACTTAAAACCTCTTAATAAGAAAAAATCTTTCGTAGTAGGTGTTTCTGGAGGACCTGATAGTTTATCTCTCTCAGCTTTAATGAAAATTTTTAGCTTAGAAACTAAAGCAAAAGTTTTTTATGTTTTGATTGATCACGGAATAAGAAAAAATTCAAGTAAGGAGGCAATAAAGGTAAAAAAATTACTTAAAAAATATAAAATCTCACTTGTTGTTTTAAAAAATCATGAAAAAATCAATAGAAACATTCAAGGAAAAGCTAGAGAAATTAGATATAAATTATTATTAAATTTTAGCAAAAAAAGAAGAGCAAAATATCTTCTTACCGCTCATCATAGCGACGATCAAATTGAGACTTTTTTTATACGATTATCAAGGGGAAGTGGCGTACAAGGATTATCTTCTATGAAAAATATTACTAAGCTTGATAAAAATATTACTCTGGTCAGACCACTTTTAGAATTTAGAAAAAAGGATCTAATTTTTCTCGCTAAAAAGTCATTTGGAAAAACATTTAAAGACCCAAGCAATAATGACAACAAGTTCTTAAGAACAAGAATTAGATTATTAAGGACAAATCTAGATAAGACCGGCATACATCATGATCAAATAATTAGGTCAATTAAGAATTTAGCTGCAACTAATGAAACTCTAAGTAATTACATTAGTACGATTGTTAAAAATAATATAAGTACTGGAAAAAAAGAAATTAAAATTAATTTTGAAAATATTTCTAAGGAAACCTTAGAAATTCAATTAAGAATTTTAAGTGATGCTATCAAGAAATTTTCAAAATCTTATTATCCACCTAGGTCTAAAAAGATTAAGAATGTCATAAATGTCCTTAATTTAAATAAGCAAAAGAAGCTTACGCTTGCAGGATGTCTCCTACAAAAATCAGGAAAATACTTATCTATTAAAAAAGAGCCTTAATTTAGAGAAAATTTACCAATTTTATATAATTTGCCTCATTTACAATCCATTTATTTTATATATTTATACTTGTTAATTAGATTAAAATACTTATTTATAAAGATATGAATTTAAAGAATTTAGCAATGTGGGCAATTATAATCTTACTTTCTGTAGGATTATTCAATATGTTTCAAAATCCTGAAAAAATTAATGCTGCTAAAAATAAAGTTTCTTTTTCTAAATTTTTGGAAGAAGTTGAAGAGGGAAGAGTAGTGGAAATTACTATTCAAGGGAATAACATTTCTGGAGTTTTGTCAAATGGCTCCTCTTTTAATACTTATTCTCCAAATTATCCTAACTTGGTAGAAAAATTATCTGAAAAAGGAGTAAGCATAGTTGCAACACCAACAGAGGATAAAATGCCTTCGTTACTGGGCATACTCTTGTCATGGTTCCCTATGTTATTATTAATAGGTGTTTGGATATTCTTTATGCGACAGATGCAAGGAGGAAAAGGTGGTGCGATGGGGTTCGGAAGATCTAAAGCAAAATTATTAAACGAAGCTCATGGAAAAGTTACTTTTAACGACGTTGCCGGTGTTGAAGAAGCAAAAGAGGAAGTAGAAGAAATAGTAGAATTTTTAAAAGATCCAAAAAAATTTAGCAGACTTGGTGGAAAAATTCCTAAAGGTGCTTTACTTATTGGCCCTCCAGGCACTGGTAAAACTCTTTTAGCCAAAGCTATCGCTGGTGAAGCTAATGTTCCATTTTTTTCTATCTCTGGTTCAGATTTCGTAGAAATGTTTGTTGGAGTTGGAGCTTCCAGAGTAAGAGATATGTTTGAACAAGGGAAAAAACATTCTCCATGCATAATTTTTATAGATGAAATAGATGCAGTTGGTAGAAGTAGAGGTGCTGGACTTGGAGGCGGAAACGATGAAAGAGAACAAACTTTAAATCAGTTGCTTGTAGAAATGGATGGCTTTGACACTAATGAAGGAATTATTTTAATTGCTGCTACTAACAGGCCTGACGTATTAGATCCGGCATTGTTACGACCTGGAAGATTTGATAGACAAGTGGTAGTTAGTAATCCTGATATAATTGGAAGAGAAGCTATATTAAAAGTTCACGTAAAAAAAATTAATACTGGTCCTGATGTTAAGCTTAGAACTATTGCAAGAGGAACTCCAGGTTTTTCAGGAGCTGATCTAGCAAACTTAATTAATGAATCAGCATTGTTAGCTGCTAGAAAGAATAAAAGAGTGGTAACTATGTCAGATGTTGAAGAAGCAAAAGACAAAGTTATGATGGGAGCTGAGAGAAGATCAATGGTAATGAGTGAGGATGAGAAAAAGCTTACTGCATATCATGAAGGTGGACATGCAATAGTTGCTTTAAATGAAAAAGCTTCAGACCCAATTCATAAGGCTACGATTATTCCAAGAGGAAGAGCTTTAGGTATGGTTATGAGATTACCTGAAAGAGATCAACTATCGGTAACTAGAGAAAAAATGTATTCAGATATAGCCGTGGCTATGGGAGGAAGAATAGCAGAAGAAATTATATTTGGTCATGACAAAGTAACTTCTGGAGCTTCGTCTGACATTGATATGGTAACAAAGATGGCTAAAAATATGGTTACAAAATATGGTATGAGCACAGAATTAGGAACTATTGCCTATGGAGAAAATGAAGAAGAAGTGTTTTTAGGTAGATCAGTAACAAAACAACAAAATATGTCAGAAGAAACAGCAAAGAAAGTAGATGCAGAAGTTAAGAAAATTGTAGACAAAGGATATGCAAGAGCTAGAGAAGTTCTTACAGAAAAAATTGACGATCTTCATAAATTAGCTAAAGCTTTGTTAATCTATGAAACTTTATCTGGGGATGAAATCAGAGATTTAATATTGAAAAATATTAAACCTACGAGATCATTTAAAGATGAAAACGATGATAATAGCAAAGAATCTTCAGCTTTAGATTCATTAGGCTTAAAACCAAAACCAGCAATTTAATAGGGTAAATGGTAAAATATTACACTCGCGCGTGTAATTTCTATTACGGAACAAGCTCAAGACATTTAATCAAAAAAAAATTAGCTTTACCGCTCTGTGGTAACAAAAACTTTTCCTTTGATAAAGTAGAAATTTTCTCAAGAAAAAAAAATAAAATTTCATCCAAAATTATAAGCATTCAAAATATTAAATTTCTAAAAAATGTTTTAAAAAAAAAAGTAACTAAAGATATAAAAAACATAATAAAAAAAAGGAAACTTTTCATAAATCCTACTATTATGGGAATCTTGAATATGACCCCAGATAGTTTTTCTGATGGTGGTAAATTTAACAGTCTGAATAAAGCATCAAAAAAAATTGATTTAATGATTAAATCTGGAGCAAAAATTATTGATGTAGGTGGTGAGTCTACAAGACCAGGTTCAAAGACAATTTTACCTTCTATAGAATGGAAAAGGATAAAAAATATAATAAAAAAATTTAAAAAAAAATATCCAAAAGTTTTACTTTCTATTGATACAAGAAAATCCGAATTAATGAATAAAGCTATAAAATATAAAGTAGATATAATTAATGATGTTTCAGGATTTAAGCATGATATTAAATCACTTAAAGAAATTAAAAACAAAAAAGTGTGGAAAGTAGTTCATCACATGCAAGGCACTCCTAACACAATGCAGATAAACCCAAAGTACAAACATGTATTGTTAGATATTTATGATTTTTTTGAAGATACAATAAAAAATAAAATCCAAATAAATAAATACCAAAATAAAATTATTTTAGATCCTGGAATTGGTTTTGGTAAAAACTTGAAACATAATTTGATGTTAATGTCTAAAATTTCTATATTTCATTCTTTAGGTTTTCCTATATTAATAGGCAGTTCTAGAAAAAGATTTATTAGTAATATTTCTGGAAAATTTGATACCAAAGAAAGGCTGGGAGGTACATTGTCTTCAGTTTTATTTACTCTCGCTCAAGGAGTACAAATATTTAGAGTACACGATGTAAAAGAAGTGAAACAAGGTATATTAGTTTTTAATAGTTTATTGAATCAATGAAAAATAAGTATTTTGGAACAGATGGAATTAGAGGAACTGTTAATCAAGGAAACATAACTGGAGAAAAATTTTTTAAATTTGGATTAGCATCGAGCACATATTTCAAAAATCAAAAAAAATCTAAGCAAATTGCAATAATAGCTAAAGATACAAGATTATCTGGTTACACTTTAGAACCGGCATTAGTTTCCGGACTTGTTTCTGGAGGAATGCATGTTTTTACACTTGGTCCTTTACCAACTAATGGTCTTGCAATGTTAACAAAATTTATGAAAGCAAATATGGGTATAATGATTACCGCATCGCACAATCCATACTACGATAATGGTCTTAAGTTATTTGGACCAGACGGTATGAAATTATCTGATAAAATTGAGAGAAAAATTGAAAAATTAATAGACGCGAGGAATACAAAACAACTTACAAACCCAAATTTGTTAGGCAGAGTTAAAAGATTAGAAGATGGAAATGAAAGGTATATAAAGATTTTAAAAAATAATTTTCCAAAAAACTTTCATTTAAGGGGTACAAAAATAGTTCTGGATTGTGCAAATGGAGCTTCATATAAAGCTGCTCCAAAACTATTAAAAGATCTTGGTGCAAAGGTAATTTCAATTGGAGTCAATCCTAATGGATTTAATATTAACAAAAAATGCGGATCAACTTATCCTTCTAAGATTAAATCGGCCGTTAAAAAATTCAAGGCTAATGTTGGTATTTCTTTTGATGGCGATGCAGATAGAATAATCATGTGCGATGAAAAAGGAAAAATTATAGATGGAGATCAAATTATTGGCATGCTCGCACGTAGATGGAAATCAAAAAAGATTTTAAAAGGCGGTGTAATTGGAACACTAATGTCTAATTATGGATTAGAAAAATTTCTAAAAAGTGAAAAAATAATGTTTTTAAGATCTAATGTTGGAGATAGATATGTAAAAGAAAAAATGAAAAAAAATAATTTTAATCTAGGCGGTGAGCAGTCAGGACATATAATTTTAGGAAAATATGCAACCACAGGAGATGGATTGATGGTTGCACTAGAGGTTTTATTTTCTTTAAGAAAAGGAAAAAAAGCTAGTAAACTTTTAAATATTTTTAAACCCTTGCCACAGATTTTGGAAAACATTACTGTAAAAGACAAAGATGTAATTAATAAATCTAAGTGTAAAAAAGCTATAAAAAAAGCTAATAGACTCATTGGCAAAAAGGGAAGAATTTTAGTTAGAAAATCTGGAACTGAACCAAAAATTAGAATTATGGCCGAGTCATACGACAAAGATTTAATTCTTAAATGTACAAACATAATTAAAAAATCGATAAAGTAATTTGAAACCTAAATCAAAAATATTAATAATTGCTGGATCAGACTCTTCTGGAGGCGCAGGAATTCAGGCTGATATTAAAACAGTAACGTCTTTAGGAGGTTATGCAATGACTGCAGTGACTGCAATAACTGTGCAAAATACTACTGGTGTCAAATCTGTGGTTGCTATTAATCCTAAAGAAATAGAAAAACAGATTCTATTTACATGCAAAGATATAAAGCCTGACGCTGTAAAGATTGGCATGCTTCATTCTTCAAAAGTAATTTTATCAGTTATAAAAGCTCTTAATAAAATCAAAACAAAAAAAATTATTTTAGATCCTGTCATGATTGCAAAAGGAGGATTTAGATTAATAAATGAAAAAGCAATAAAAACGTTAAAGAAAAAATTACTTAAAAAAGCTTATTTGATTACTCCTAATATTCCAGAAGCTGAAATATTAACTAAAACAAGAATTGAAAATGTTAACGATGTAATTAAAGCAGCTAATATTTTACTTAAATTAGGAGTTAAAAACGTTTTAATAAAAGGTGGTCATACAAAATCAAATACTATAAATGATGTATTAGTAAACAAAAACAATTTAAAAATATTTAAAAATAAAAAAATTATAACTCGTAATACACACGGAACAGGTTGTACTTTATCAAGTGCTATTACAACCTTTTTTGCGTGTGGAAAAAAACTAAATAAATCCTGTGAGCTGGGAATTAAATATGTTAATCATTCTATAAGATCTAATCCTAATTATGGTAAAGGACATGGGCCAATAAATCACTTAAACTCTATTAAAATAGATAGGAAATTTAGATAATGAAAAATGTAGTAGTTGTGGGTTCTCAGTGGGGAGATGAAGGTAAAGGAAAAATTGTTGACTGGCTTTCAAGTGAAGCAGATGTCGTAGTCAGATTTCAAGGGGGACACAATGCAGGCCACACTTTAGTTATAGACGGTGTGACTTACAAGCTTAGATTGTTACCATCTGGAATAGTTAGAAAAAATAAAATTTCAATAATTGGTAACGGTGTAGTTGTAGATCCTTGGGCGCTTTTAGATGAAATAAAAGAAATTAAATCAAAAGGTATAAAAGTTGATGAATCTAATTTAATTTTATCAGAATCTGCCAATCTTATTCTCCCCTTTCATAAAGAAATGGATGAAATTAGAGAGGATTCAGCTGGCAAAGCTAAGATAGGCACTACTAGAAGAGGAATAGGACCTGCTTATGAGGATAAAATTGGAAGGAGATCTATAAGAGTAATGGATTTAGTTTCTGAAAACAATTTAGATCATAGATTAGAGACTGTTTTAACGCATCATAACGCTATAAGAAAAGGCTTAGGAAAAGAAATTTTTAAAAAAGATCAATTAAAAAAAGATCTATTAAAAATTGCACCAGAGATACTAAAATTTTCTCAACCTGTTTGGAAAAAAATAGATGAATTTAAATCAAAAGGAAAAAAAATCCTTTTTGAAGGAGCGCAAGGAGTTTTATTAGATGTAGATCATGGCACTTATCCGTTTGTAACTTCTTCTAATACTGTCGCTTCTTCCGCTGCAACAGGATCTGGTTGTGGCCCAAATTCTATTAACTATGTTTTAGGTATTACCAAAGCTTACACTACAAGAGTAGGAGAGGGTCCATTCCCGACAGAGCTCAAAAACGAAATAGGAAATTTATTGGGTAGCAGAGGAAAAGAATTTGGAACAGTAACAAGCAGAAAAAGAAGATGTGGATGGTTTGACGGTGTCCTCGTAAGACAAACAATTAAAATTTCTGGTATTAATGGAATAGCGCTTACAAAACTTGATGTTTTAGATGAACTTGATGAGATAAAAATTTGTGTAAAATATGAGATCAATGGTAAAGAAATAGATTATCTTCCAGCAGCAGTAGAAGATCAATTAAAAGTTAAAGCAATTTATAAAACTTTTAAAGGATGGAAAGAATCAACTAAAGGAACAAGAAATATGAAAGATCTTCCTGAAAATGCAAAAAGATATATACATGCTATTGAAGACTTTATTGAAGCTAAGGTTTCTAGCATATCAACAAGTCCAGAACGAGAGGACACTATTCTTTTAGAAGACCCTTTTAAAGTTTAATTAGGGGGAAGCAAGTTTTTAGATTTACTTGCATTTATCATAGATTTTTGAAGTTTTTCAAAAGCCTTTGTTTCGATTTGTCTAATTCTTTCTCTACTGATTTTATATTTTTTACTTAATTCATCTAAAGTTTTTGGAGTCTCACACAGTCTTCGAGCTTCAATTATTTCTTTTTCTCGCGTATTTAAAATTTTTATTGCATCTTTTAAAAGCTCTTTTTTATCCTCATACTCTTGTTTTTGGGAGACTATTAATTCTTGATCCAAACTGTCATCTACTAGCCAATCTTGCCATTCATCAGTTTCTCCTGCCTTTATTGGATCATTTAGTGATTTTTCTTGACCCATCATTCGTCTATTCATATTAACAACTTCTTCAGAGTCTACATCTAATCTTTTAGAAATTTCTTCAACTTGATCATTTCTCATATCACCTTCTTGACCAGGAGCAATTTGATTTTTAAGTTTTTTTAAATTAAAAAAAAGTTTTTTTTGTGCTGTTGTAGTTCCCATTTTTACGAGGCTCCAAGATCTTAAAACATATTCCTGTATAGCTGCTTTAATCCACCACATCGCATAAGTTGTTAATCTAAATCCTTTGTCAGGGTCAAATTTTTTTACTGCTTGCATTAATCCAATGTTTCCCTCAGAAATTAATTCATTTACAGGAAGACCGTAGCCTCTATAGCCCATTGCAATTTTTGCAACCAGTCTTAAATGGCTAGTAACCAATTTGTGGGCCGCTTTTAAATTGCCACTTTCTTTCCAACTTTTGGCTAGCATGTATTCTTCCTCTGCATCGAGCATAGGGAATTTCTTTATTTGAGCTAGATATAAAGATAACCCCCCAACTGTTGGAGTAGGCAGGTTAGAGACTTCTGTTTTTGTACTCATATGAGCATTATTTATATATTAAGTAGTAATTTTTCAATTGTTAACTTTTTCAATAAATTCAATGATTTTTCGATGATTTCTAAAATTTTTACTATTTTTCGTTAATAATATCTGCAAGTTTTTCAGCTACATATTTATTTCCTTCAACGTTCAAATGATCATCGACTTTAAAAAAATGATTATCTTTTATCTCAAGATCAAAAAAAAATATGTTTTTATATTTATCATCTTGCCCAATCGGATAATTTTTAAATTTAATTTCGTAGGGATTTGTATAAAAAACAATAATTTTTTTGTTATCGAATTCTGGAAACTTTTCTAGAGCTTTTAAAAAATATTCTTTATGATATTTAAAATCTCTTAATTTATTTCGTTTTATAATTATTTCATATGGGATGATAATAGAATATCGTAAAGATTTTTTAAATAATTTCCAATAAGATCTTTGTGTTTTTTTTGAAAAAAAACCGAATTTTTTTTGTGACGACTCAAGGTCGTTTATTTTAAAATTTAGATTTTCATTTAAATCATTGTAATGATATTGAACAATAATAGTGTCTATATTTTTCAATATTTTTTTTCTCTTTAAATATATAAGTTGCCTATTTGTGCCGTAACCTGATACTGCAAAATTATAGACGGGCTTATTTATTTTTTTTTCTAGAAAATGAGAGAATGTCTCATTGTCATTAACACCCCAACCCATTGCTACTGAGTCACCAATTACTGCAATACCTTTCAATTTTGACGATGGGTGTGTTTGTTTTCTACCATATTTATCAAAAGAAACTTTTGTATCAAATTCAATATTTTTAAATCTACAAGAATTTTCAGCTGGCACATAAACAAGTTCTACATCAAATTTTATACACTCCACTTTGCCTTGCCAAATATTTCTTGTACCACTATGTACGTTAAAATTTCTCTGGTATTCTTGTATCAATTTTAAATTTGGCGTTATATTGTTAAGAAAAAGAATAGCACTTATTACATATATTAAAAAACATCCTATTGTATAATAAAATAAGACAAATATAGGAAAGAGAATAATTTTTTTAATAAATCTAATAGTCATTTTAGGAGCTTAGTCTTTTTAATAAATTTAATAATTTTTTGAAGTCCGCTGGTAAATCAGAGTCAAAATTCATAAATTTCTTATTTACTGGATGAAAAAACCCAAGATTTTTTGCATGTAATGCTTGGCGAGATAATAAATTTAAATTTCTTTCAAAGTCTTTATTTATTTTTTTAAATTTTATATTTTTTTTTCCGTATTGTTTGTCACCTAGGAGTGGACTACCTTTATATGACATATGAACTCTAATCTGATGAGTTCTTCCAGTTTCCAATTCGCACTCCAGTAAACTAATTTTAGGAATATCTTTAATATTAAAAACTTTCTTAGTTAAATAATTTGTTATAGCCTTTTTTCCATTAGTTTCACTAACAGTCATCAATTGTCTATTTTTTTTACTACGTCTTATCAAAGTTTCAATTTTACCTTTTAGAGGCCGAATTACTCCCCACACTAAAGCTATATACTTTCTCTTTATCGTATGTTGGCTAAATTGATCGCCTAAATTTGAGTGTGCTAAATTATTCTTAGCGACAACAAGTATACCACTAGTATCTTTATCAATTCTGTGAACTATTCCTGGTCTCAGAGTTCCATTTATATTAGACAATTTTTTTTTATATTTGTGAATTAAAGCATTCACTAATGTTTTATCAAAATTTCCTGCACCAGGGTGCACAACCATACCTGAAGGCTTATTTACAATTAATATATCTTTATCTTCATACAAAATATCTAATTTTATATTATAAGGCTTAATGACTTTGTCGTCCTTATTATCAAAACTAACTAAAATTGTTTGATTGTTTTTAACTTTTTTTGAAGGAGAAGATACTATTAAATCATTAACTCTAACTTTTTTTGATTCTATAACTTTTTTTAAGTTAGAGCGAGTTAAGTTTTTAATTATGTTTGATAAAAAAATATCAAGTCTATTCCCATCATCTTTCTCGTTTGTTAAGAATTTCATTGTGTTATCAGTCATTTAAATTTAGATTATAAGCATTTGCGTTCGTAGCTCAACTGGATAGAGCGTCTGACTTCGGATCAGAAGGTTGAGGGTTCAAATCCTTCCGGGCGCACCAAATTTATAAAATCCACTTTTTTAGTTTTTCTTTATTATTAACTATAAAATTTGGAAAATTTGAATCTATTTCTACCTTTTTAAAATCAAAGCCCCTGTTAAAAATATCTTTATTATTTAAAATTTTTTCATTAATACTTTTTTCATCTGAATTTTCTAAAGTATTAAATTCCCCATGAGAATAAGACTTAATTTTTTTTGATATGTCAGCAGGAGTTTGTAAAAAAGAAAAATGCCATCCACCATTAATTATTTGAATATTAATTTTATCTATTCTCCATTTTGGATATTTTTTAAATTTCATATTTCTCAATTTTTGAGGTGTAGGAAAATTTTTTTTTAAACATAATCTTGATCCAATCCAATTATTTTCATTTAAATTAAGTAAATTTAATTTATACATAAACATCATCTGAGAAAATGCAGTAAATTTTGTTCTACTTTTTATTTGATTTAATTTGGTTAGATCAGGTATTTCGTCAGAGTCTGATAAAATTATTAAATCGTTATCACTAGCTTTATTTAATCCGTTTGAAATATGATTTCTTTGATGTTGTTCAATAATAGACTCACCACCAGTATGTTTATCAAAACCTTTTTCTTTGTCAAAGTCAGCAACTACATAAATAATTTTATTTTTGTATTTAGAGAAATTATTGATATTAAAATTTAATTTCTTTTCTTGCCCTTGATGTGTTTTTGTAGATTCAGATATCACAAAAAAATCAACATGTTCATTTAAAATGTTGAATCGTAGATCTAGGATGTGATCTTCGTTAAAATATTGAAAGCAGTCATATATTGCCATTACTTTTTTGTAAATGTCGTTAAACCTATTTTTTTTCCCTCTATTTTTGATGAAGAACAATGTAGATTTGTCCTATCAAAAATTAGCATTGATCCTAGTTCCCATTCGTATACGATTTCTATCTCAAGTCCTTTCAAATTTTCAATTTTCTCGTGGTTCAAAAATTTTTTATGATCTTCTTTGCTAAAAGGTTTTTCGCCATACATTCCTATATGTTCGTCTGACCTTTTATTTTGTCCATAGTTTAATTTTTTTATCTTTAATTCTTCTTTATCAATAGTAAAATTTGTAGAGTTCCCATAGTGTCTATTTTTAAATATGACTGTGCTCCCAACTGGCGTTAGAGGAATCAAAGTTTGTTTATAAATTAAGTCATCATAGTTAAAGCCACCATCAATATGTAATCCAATAGGATTATAACTCTCTTGAAAAAGACCGTATATTTCATTTCCATTTTCGGTTTTAAGGTTATCATATTTAAAATCCCCTATTTCATTTTTTAACCTTTTATTAAATAAAGCTTCCAATTCTTTTCCATATTCAACCAACCATCTTTTTTTGATAACATTTTGTTTTTTGTTATGAACTGTTGTAGGTAATTTATGATATAAATCTAGAAATTTGCCAATCTCTTCTTTACTGAAAAGATTTTTTAACACTTTTGGTGGACTCTCATTTTTTTTGATTTCTTCTAATTTTGTATGCATTTTTACTCACCGATATTTATTAATGTTCCTCTAACTCTAGCTCCGTAGTATGAAAGGTAGAATACTATTACACCAAGAACAAAATAAAGTGAAGATATAGAAATCGACTTCCAAATTTGAAAGTAATTTACTGAGTTATTGATCATAATATTTCTAATTTCCTCGAAAATATGAACCAAAGGAAGCAGCTTCGCAGTTGTTTGTAACCACTCAGGCATGATTTCAATTGGATAATATATACATCCTAAAGGCGCTAAAAAGAACAAACTTGCCCAAGCAATATTTTCAAAAGATGGCCCAAATCTGATAAGTCCAGACGTCACAAGAAGTCCTAAAGTTACACCAAAAATATAAAGGCTTAAAAGAAGTAGTAACAATGGTAATCCTAAACTAAAAATCGATACCCCAAAAAGAGGTATTGCAATCAATGCTGCGGGAATTAACCCAATAGAAGTTCTGATAATAGCAGTCAAAGTAAGTGCAGTAATTATTTCACTTATTTTTATAGGAGCTATAAAAAGATTAGTAAAATTTCTGCTCCATATTTCCTCAAGAAACATCATATTATAACTTATGCTTGATCTAAACAAAAAGTCATACAGAATAGCTGCTGTCAAAATAACACCCACTGTATTTGAATAATAAGTAGAGTCCATCGTAAAAAATTTTGATATAAACACCCATAAAAATACCTGTATAGAAGGCCAGTAAATTAAATCAAGAATTCTTGGAAAAGAACTTTTTATCAAGTAAAGATGCCTTAAACTTAAGCCATATATTTTATGCCATCTCATCATTACTCCTTGCGATTTTAAGAAATGTTTCTTCTAAATTTTTTCTACCATGTTTTTTGATTAACTGTTCACAAGTTCCTCTGTCTGTAATTTTTCCACCTTTCATCATTACTACATTATCGCACAATCTTTCTATTTCTCTCATATTATGAGAAGCTAATAGAATTGTGATTTGGTTTTTAGATTTATAATTTTCAATATACTCTCTAACAAAATCTCCTACGTCAGGATCTAAACTTGCTGTAGGTTCGTCTAGAAATAAAATTTTCGGTTTATTGATTAAAGATTTAGCAAGGGATACTCGATTTTTTTGACCAGAAGAAAGCTCACCGGTTTTTTTATCCAGAAATTTATTTAGATTTAGCTCTTCTGAAATTTCCATAATTCTAGAATTAAAATCCTCTATACCGTAAAGCCTAGCGTATATCTCTAAATTTTGTTTTACAGAAAGTTTTTTTGGTAACTCAATATAAGGTGATGCGAAATTCATTTTATTAAGTAATTGATACTTATCAATTTTATTAATTTCTTTATCATCAATATAAATATTTCCACTAGTTGGTTTTATTAAACTCAACATCATCCCTATCGAAGTAGTTTTTCCACAACCATTTGGTCCTAACAAGCCTATCGTTTCATTTGATGAAACTTTAAAACTTATATCTTTTACAGCATAAGTATTATTAAATTTCTTCACTAAATTTTTAACTTCTAATTTCATTATTTCCTCGAAGCGTGTTTGAGTCTGTCGTTTATTGCAATTCCTATATTTTTTTCTGGTATTTTTGCCACATAGATTTTTTTATACTTTTTGTTCTTTATCTTTCTTAAAACTTTATATAAATTTCTTGCTGCTTCATTCAAATCAGATCTCTTGCTTAAATTAAAAGTATTATTTGTTTCACTGTATTTTTTACCAAAGACAATAAAAGCATGATTTTTTGAAACCTTTTTTTGATTTAGTATCATTGGTATTCCAGGAGAATAATGTTTTTTAAAACTTCCAGGAGCTTTAATATTTTTATGATTTTTTATAATAGTAACTTTTGACTTTATTATTTTACTAATTACACTTGGACTGATAATTCCAGGTCTTAAAATCTTAGTTTTATTTGTTAAATCAACTACAGTTGACTCAATACCAATTTTGCACTTTCCGCCGTTTAAAATTATTTTTACTTTCTTTCCAAAATCGTCATAAACATCATAGGGTGTTACAGGACTAATACTCGAAGATTTATTTGCGCTGGGGATAGCTAAAGGAAATTTAATTTTTTTCAATACATTTTTTATAATCTTATTGCTTGGAAATCTTACGGCAACCGTATTTAATCTCGCTGTAGCCAACTTTGAAATTTTTGATGATTTTTTTTTATTTAAAACAAACGTTATTGGGCCTGGGCATAATTTTTTGTATAGTTTTAAAAAATTTTTATTGATTTCAACATCTTTAGATAAATCTTTAATTTTACTATAATGAATAATAAGAGGATTTTTTACTGGCCTTTTCTTTAAATAGTATATTCTCTTAACTGCTTTATCAGAATATGCATTAGCTGCTAAGCCGTAAACAGTTTCAGTAGGAATACCTATAACATGATTTTTTTTTAAAAACTTTATTACTTGGCGTATATTATTATTGTTATTTTTCAATATATTTGAATAGATATTTTTCATAATCTTATTATTATACAGTTAATGAAAAGCAAAAATATTCTAGCTGACATCAAAAGTAAATCATTAAAAGAAGCAAAAGAAGAAATAAACTTAATTTTGAGCAAATTAGAAAAAAATGACGCAGACCTCGAATCTTCTATGGAAGACTATCAAAGACTTATTCACTTGAATCAACATGTGGATTTTTTATTTAAGAAAAAATTTAAGGAAATTTCTTCAATGTCAAAAAAGATTAAAAATAAATCATGATTAAAAATAGAATTATATCTAACGCAAGAAAAGTTGATAATTTTTTGAATAAATATTTAAAAAATGAAAATAATTCTACTTTGATCACTCCAATGAAATATGGGACTTTAGGAGGGGGGAAAAAAATAAGATCTTCAGTAATAATGAATACTGGAAAACTTTTTAATATTAAATCAGAAAAACTTTTAAATGTTTGCGCAGCTGTTGAATGTATTCATTCATACTCACTTATCCATGATGATTTACCTTGTATGGATAATGATAAGATCAGAAGAGGTAAACCTTCTACACACATCAAATTTGGAGAATCAACAGCTGTGTTAGCTGGAAATTCATTATTAACTTTAGCATTTCAAATGATAGCAGATGAAAAATTTAAAATTGATATAAATGCTAAAATTGAACTAATTAAAGAATTAGCTCTATGCTCTGGTCACACTGGTATAGCTGGTGGTCAAGAACTAGATTTAAAGTTTGAGAAAAAAAAGAAAACAGTCAGTCAAATTATTAATATGCAAAGAAAAAAAACAGGAAAATTATTTAATTTTTGTTGCTTGTCAGCTGGTATTGTAGGCAAAAAAAATAAAAAAATTAAAAGAGAATTAAGTAATTTGGGCGAAGATATAGGACTACTTTTTCAATTAGCAGATGATTTTATTGACGTAAAGGGTTCAGTAAAATTAGCGGGAAAACCAACTAGAAAAGATAAGAAAAAAGGCAAATCCACTTTAGTGGCTTTGATTGGATATAAAAATGCTTATAGTTTTGCTAATAAATTAAAAAAAAATATATTGAGTAAACTGTCAAAACATGAAAAAAAAGCAAAAGATTTAATTGATACTGTAGAGTTTATAATAGGACGAAATTTTTAATGACAAAAAAATTACTTGATCAAATTAATTATCCATCAGATTTAAGAAAATTACAAAAAAATCAGTTATCCCAAGTTTCTGATGAATTACGAAAAGAGCTAATTGATGTTGTGTCTGAAACAGGAGGACATCTTGGTGCTGGTTTAGGTGTTGTAGAATTAACAGTTGCCTTACATTATGTTTTCGACACTCCAAAAGATAAATTAGTTTGGGATGTTAGTCATCAGTGTTATCCGCATAAAATTATAACTGGCAGAAAAAATGAAATAAGGACTCTTAGACAAGGAGAAGGTTTATCGGGATTCACAAAAAGATCAGAGAGTGAATATGACCCTTTCGGAGCAGCTCACAGTTCTACGTCAATATCATCTACTTTAGGAATGGCAGTTGCTAAAAAATTATCTAACGATAGCAATAACGTGGTTGCTGTAATAGGAGATGGTGCCATGAGTGCAGGAATGGCCTATGAGGCAATGAATAATGCTGGAGCTTTAAAATCAAAATTAATAGTTGTTCTTAATGACAATGATATGTCAATTGCAAGGCCAGTTGGAGCAATGAGCAAGTATTTGGCTAAATTGATGTCCGGAAAAATTTATTTTAGTTTTAGAGAAACAGTAAAACTTATCACATCTGCTTTTTCAAAAAGATTTAGCCAAAAAGCTGGTAAAGCAGAAGATATACTTAGAAGCTTAGTAACAGGAGGAACTTTATTTAGTGAGCTTGGTTTTTTTTATATTGGGCCTATAGATGGTCACGATGTAAATAATTTGGTTTCAATTTTCGACAACGTAAAAAACTCCAATCATCAGGGCCCTATATTAATTCATGCCGTTACGAAAAAAGGAAAAGGTTATAAACCAGCAGAGGACTCAGGAGACAAATATCATGGTGTTTCCAAATTCAATATAGTTACAGGTGAGCAAAAAAAGAATAAATCAAATACTCCTTCCTATACAAAAGTATTCGCTGAAACTCTTATTAAACACGCTGAAAAAGATACAAAAATTATAGGAATTACAGGAGCAATGCCCTCTGGAACTGGATTGAATTTATTTGAAAAAAAATTTCCAGATCGTATGTTTGATGTAGGGATAGCAGAACAACACGCTGTTACGTTTGCAGCTGGTTTGACCACTGAAGGATACAAACCATTTGCAGCTATTTATTCTACATTTTTGCAAAGAGCCTACGATCAAGTTGTTCATGATGTAGCTATACAATCATTGCCTGTTAGATTTGCAATAGACAGAGCCGGATTAGTTGGTGCGGATGGACCCACTCATGCAGGTTCATTTGATATTACTTATTTATCTACACTACCAAATTTTGTAGTTATGGCTGCAAGTGACGAAGCAGAGTTAGTCAAGATGATAAACACTTCAGTAAAAATTAATGATAGGCCTTCAGCTTTTAGATATCCTAGAGGAAACGGAATTGGAATTGAACTTCCAGGAATTAATGAAACTTTAGAAATTGGAAAAGGAAGAATAATTAAAAAAGGAAGACAAGTAGCAATACTAAATTTTGGTGCAAGATTGGAGGAATGCAAAAAAGCTTCTGAAATTTTAAATTCTAAAGGTATCAATATTACAATTGTTGATGCTAGATTTGCAAAACCATTAGATGAACAATTAATAATGGAAGTTGCAACTAATCACGAAGTTGTTATATCAATTGAAGAGGGTTCCATAGGAGGTTTTGGATCTCATGTAATGCAATTGTTATCTGACAAAGGAGTTTTTGATAGAGGATTAAAATTTAGATCTATGATTTTACCAGATTTATTTATTGATCAAAATAGTCCAGAAAAAATGTATGAAAAAGCTGGGTTGGACAGTCATTCTATAGTTAACAAAATTGAAGAAACATTAAGCTCAAATATTATTTTTGCAAAAAGCAAAAACAAAAATTAACCACATTGGGCTCTATTTAAAAGAAAATGATCTAATAGAACGCAATGTATCATTGCTTCTCCAATGGGAACTGCCCTTATTCCGACACAAGGATCGTGTCGACCTTTTACAGAAATATTTGTATTTTTTCCTTTTTTATCAATCGTTTCTCTACTTGTTATAATTGACGAAGTAGGTTTCACAGCAAAGGAAGTGATAATATTTTGTCCAGTAGAAATACCTCCAAGTATTCCGCCTGCTTTATTAGACTTAAACTTTACTTTGCCAGATTTAAGTCTCATTTCATCAGAATTTTCTTCTCCACTAAGAAAAGCTGAATTCATACCCGAACCTACATTTACCCCCTTAACTGCATTAATGCTCATCAAAGCTGCGGCTATATCTGCGTCTAGTTTTGAATATATAGGAGCACCAAGTCCAACTGGTACGCCAGTTGCTCTAATTTCTATTATTGCACCACAAGATGAACCAGACTTTCTAACAGCTAACAAATAATTTTCCCAATTTTTTACAGATTTTTTATCTGGACAAAAAAATGGATTTTTTCTTATCTCAGAATTTTTCCAGTTATTTAAATCACACGACATTAAACCTAGTTGTGTTACAGCTCCTATTACATTGTATTTTTGACCGATCAGCTTTTTTAAAACTATTTTTGCTACAGCCCCAGCTGCTACCCGACTAGCTGTTTCACGAGCAGATTGGCGACCTCCACCTCTAAAATCTCTAATGCCATATTTTTTAAAATAAGTATAATCAGCGTGACCTGGTCTAAATTTATTTTTTATAGTTTCATAATCTCTTGATCTTTTATCCTCATTATGAATTATCATAGAGATTGGAGTTCCAGTGGTTTTTCCCTGAAATACACCCGACAATATAATAACCTTATCTGACTCTTTTCTTTGGGTTGTAAATTTTGACTGTCCAGGCCTTCTTCGATTCATGTCTTTTTGTATGTCATTTTCAGATATATCTATATTTGGTGGACAACCATCAATTATACAGCCTATAGCTGGTCCGTGAGACTCTCCCCAGGTAGTAAATCTAAATATTTTTCCAAAAGTATTAAAAGACATAGTTATTTAATGTATAAATTATTTTATAGAATATATGAATCAAAAA
>MDTA01043566.1_pt1 | contig 50718 bp, 48 predicted proteins | sample 811151 | NCBI WGS metagenome assembly MDTA01 (sample SAMN05326648, study PRJNA326480) | marine metagenome | isolation source: seawater | place: Indian Ocean: South | collected 2010
CACTTCCAGCACCTGCGCTTCGCCGACGGCGTTGATGAACGCCTCCAGCTTGTCGGTGGTGCCGGTGAGCTGCACCGTGTACACGGTGCTGGTGACGTCGACGATCTGGCCCCGGAAGATGTCCACGGTGCGCTTGACCTCGGCGCGCTGGGCGCCGGTGGCCTTCACCTTCATGAGCATGATCTCGCGCTCAATGTGGGCACCCTCGGTGAGATCCACCAGCTTGACTACCTCGATGAGCTTGTTGAGGTGCTTGGTGATCTGCTCGATCTTCTTGTCGTCGCCGGTGGTGGTCATGGTCAGCCGGGACAGGGTGTCGTCCTCGGTGGGCGCCACCGTCAGGGTCTCGATGTTGTAGCCGCGCTGGGAGAACAGCCCCACCACCCGGGACAGCGCACCCGGCTCGTTTTCCATCAGAATCGAAATAATGCGTCTCATCAGGTGCGCTCCGTCTTGCTCAGCCACATGTCCCGCATGGCGCCGTCAGCGATATGCATGGGGTAAACGTGCTCCGTGGAGTCCACGTAGATATCCATGAATACCAGGCGGTCCTTGAGCGCGAAGGCTTCGTCCATGGCCGGCTGCAGGTCTTCGAACTTTTCCACCAACATGCCCACGTGCCCGTAGGATTCCGCCAGCTTGACGAAGTCCGGCAGGGATTCCATGTACGACTGGCTGTGACGGCCGCCGTACTGCATGTCCTGCCACTGGCGCACCATGCCCAGGGCCTGGTTGTTGATGTTGATGATCTTGATCGGCAGACCGTACTGCAGACAGGTGGAGAGCTCCTGAATGTTCATCTGGATCGAGCCTTCGCCGGTGACGCAGGCCACCACGCCGTCCGGGTAGGCGAACTGCACGCCCATGGCCGCCGGCAGGCCGAAGCCCATGGTGCCCAGGCCGCCGGAGTTGATCCACTGGCGCGGCCGGTCATAGAGGTAGTACTGGGCGGCGAACATCTGGTGCTGGCCCACGTCGGAGGTGACGAACGCCTCGCCGTTGGTGGCCTTGTAGAGCGCCTGCACCACCTGCTGCGGCTTCATCGGGCCGTTTTCGTTGACCTCGTAACGCAGCCCGTGCACCTGGCGCCAGCCGTCGATTTCCTGCCACCAGCGCTCCACGCTCTTGTGGTCCGGGCCGCTGTCGTGCTCGTCGATCATGGTGAGCATCTCTTCCAGCACCTGCTTCACCGGCCCGACGATGGGAATGTGAGCGGTGACGTTCTTGGAGATGCTGGCCGGGTCGATATCGATATGGATGATCTTGGCGCCCGGGCAGAACTTCTTGGCGTCGTTGGTGACCCGGTCGTCCAGGCGCGCGCCGGCGGCCAGAATCACGTCGGCGTTGTGCATCGACATGTTGGCTTCGTAGGTGCCGTGCATACCGAGCATGCCGAGGAACTGCTTGTCGGTGCCCGGATAGGCGCCCAGCCCCATCAGCGTGTTGGTGACCGGATAGTTGAGCTTGCGGGCCACCGCGGTGAGCGCCTCGCTGGCGTCCCCCTGAACCACGCCGCCGCCGGAGTAGATCACCGGGCGCTTGGCCTTGAGCAGCTCGTCCACCGCCTTGCGAATCTGCCCGGAGTGCCCCCGGGAGACCGGCATGTAGGAGCGCATCTTGACCTTCTTCGGGTACTCGTACGGGAAGGTCTTGTTGGGCGCCGTGTGGTCCTTGGGAATATCGATCAGAACCGGGCCGGGACGGCCGGTGCTGGCGATGTAGAAGGCCTTTTTGACCATCTCCGGGATCTCACTGGGGTCGCGAACCATGAAGCTGTGCTTCACGATCGGCCGCGACAGACCGATCATGTCGGTCTCCTGGAAGGCGTCGTCGCCGATCCAGTCGGAGCGCACCTGGCCGGACAGCACCACCATGGGAATGGAGTCCATGAAGGCGGTGGCAATGCCGGTGATGGCATTGGTCGCGCCGGGGCCGGAGGTCACCAGCACCACGCCGGGCTTGCCGGTGGAGCGGGCATAGCCGTCCGCGGCATGCGTGGCGGCCTGCTCGTGGCGCACCAGAATGTGATTGACTTTGTCCTGCTGGAACAACGCGTCATAGATGTGCAGTACCGCGCCCCCGGGATACCCGAAGATGTACTCCACTCCCTCGTCTTGCAGAGCGCGGACCACCATTTCCGCGCCGGATAACATTTCCACGATTGCTACCTCGAAATTAAAAATAGCGTTCACCCCGCCGAAAACCGGCGGAACGGGAGGGTGTTGCGTTTACCTGTGGAACGGACGCCGTATTTAGGCATCCCGAAGTCCGCGTGGAGGTGGCCGACGGCGAACACAGGTTGGGAAGCTCGGAGGGGGCACATACCCGCGCCGGAATCCTCCAGAGGCTTCACCAGCGGGACATGCTTGCAGTGATGCTGCGTTAGGACGTCGCGGTAACGGCGCCCCGGGTCCCGGCCACACAGGTGCCGGTAAGCGCCTGCGGGTTCCGATCTCCGGAAAGTACTGCAATATTGTCAGAAATGCGGGCGCTTTCAAACCCCTGGCGGGCCCTTTCTTACACAATAGGGACGCTTAGGGGCACTTGCACAGCGGGGACCGTCGCGGGCATTCTGATTCGCCGACCAAGGGGGCAAACAATGATCCGAACCAGTATCGCCAGAACACTCACGCCACTGCTGGCGCTCGCCCTGCTGGGCAGCGCCGCACCCGCCATGGCGGACAAATACTACAAATGGGTGGACGACAATGGGGTCACGCACTACGGCACCGCGCCGCCGGAGGACGGCGGCTCGGAAGCGGTGCGCACCTACGGGCCCAGCTCCGACCAGGGCAAGGAGATCAAGGCGTTGCAGGAGCAGCGCGAAGCCGCCGCCCGCGCCCGTGAACAGGCGGAAGAGCGGGCCCGCGAGGCCGAACGCGCGGCCGAGGAGCCGGAGGCCGTGGCCAAGGAGCGCTGCGAAGAGCACCGCGCCAACCTGGAGATCCTTGAGAACAAGCCGGTGGTGCGGGTGGAAAACCCGCAGACCGGAGAAATGGAAGTGATCGACCAGGCGCGCCGCGACGAGATGATCGAAACCACCCGCGCGGCGCTCGAGAACTGCTGATCAGCCTTTGCGGAACACCATCTCACTGCCGGCGACATCCACTTCGATGGTGTCGCCGGGGCCGAACTCACCCTTGAGCAACGCCTGGGCAAGCGGGTTTTCCAGCTGCTGCTGGATCGCCCGTTTCAGCGGCCGGGCGCCGTAGACCGGATCGAAACCGGCCTCCACCAGCTTCTCCAGCGCCTTGTCCGACAGCCGCAGCCCCATATCCCGGTCCACCAGCCGCTGACGCAGGTAGTCGAGCTGGATCGCGGCGATGCCCTTGAGCTGATCCCGGGCCAGGGGGTGGAACACCACTGTCTCGTCCACCCGATTGATGAACTCGGGCCGGAAGTGCTGGCCGACCACCTCCATCACCGCGTCTTTCATGGCGTCGTAGTCGCCCTCGCCGGCCATGCGTTGGATCAGATCAGAGCCCAGGTTGGAGGTCATCACCACCACCGTGTTGCGGAAGTCCACGGTGCGGCCCTGGCCGTCCGTGAGGCGGCCGTCCTCCAGCACCTGCAGCAGGATGTTGAAGACGTCCGGGTGGGCTTTCTCCACCTCGTCGAGCAGCAGCACGGAGTAGGGCTTACGCCGCACCGCTTCGGTGAGGTAGCCGCCCTCTTCATAGCCCACGTAACCCGGGGGCGCGCCGATCAGCCGGGCCACGGAGTGCTTCTCCATGAACTCGGACATATCGATGCGCACCATCGCCTCTTCGGTGTCGAACAGGAACCCGGCCAGCGCCTTGCAGAGCTCGGTCTTGCCGACCCCGGTGGGGCCCAGGAACAGGAAGCTGCCGTTCGGACGGTTGGGGTCGGAGAGCCCGGCCCGTGAGCGGCGCACCGCGTTGGACACCGCGGTCACCGCCTCGTCCTGGCCGACCACCCGGGCGTGCAGCGCCTCTTCCATACGCAGCAGCTTGTCGCGCTCGCCTTCCAGCATCTTGGACACCGGAATGCCGGTCCACTTGGAGACCACCTCGGCCACCTCTTCCTCGGTGACCTTGTTGCGCAGCAGCTTGGTTTCCACCTGGGCGGACTCTTCCGCCTCCTGGGCGGTCTGCACCTTCTTCTCCAGATCCGGGATCACCCCGTATTGCAGCTCGGACATGCGGCTCAGGTCGCCGGCGCGGCGCGCCTGCTCCATGTCCACCCGGGCCTGTTCCAGCTCCGCCTTGTACTGCTGGGCGCCCTGCAGGGCCGCCTTCTCGGCGTTCCAGATTTCCTCCAGGTCGGCGTACTCTTTTTCCAGCGCGCCGATGTCGTCCTGCAGTTTATCGAGCCGCTTCTTGCTGGCCTCGTCGTCTTCCTTGCGCAGCGCCTCACGCTCCATCTTGAGCTGGATCAGGCGACGGTCGAGACGGTCCATTTCCTCGGGCATGGAGTCGATCTCCATGCGGATACGGCTGGCCGCCTCGTCGATCAGGTCGATGGCCTTGTCCGGCAGCTGCCGGTCGGTGATGTAGCGATGGCTGAGCCGCGCGGCGGCGATGATCGCGCCATCGGTGATGTCGACACCGTGGTGCACCTCATACCGCTCTTTCAGGCCACGCAGGATGGCGATGGTGTCCTCCACGGAGGGCTGGTCCACCTGCACCTTCTGGAAACGCCGCTCCAGCGCCGCGTCCTTTTCGATGTGCTGGCGGTACTCGTCCAGGGTGGTGGCGCCCACGCAGTGCAGTTCGCCCCGGGCCAGCGCCGGCTTGAGCATGTTGCCGGCGTCCATGGCGCCGTCGGCCTTGCCGGCACCGACCATGGTGTGCAGCTCGTCGACGAACAGAATGATGCGCCCTTCCTGCTTGGCGAGTTCATTAAGCACCGCTTTCAAGCGTTCCTCGAACTCGCCACGATACTTGGCGCCGGCGATCAGCGCCGCCATGTCCAGGGCCAGCACGCGCTTGTCCTTGAGCCCTTCCGGCACCTCGCCGTTAACGATGCGCTGGGCCAGCCCCTCGACGATGGCGGTCTTGCCGACGCCGGGCTCGCCGATCAGCACCGGGTTGTTCTTGGTGCGGCGCTGCAGCACCTGGATGGTGCGGCGGATTTCATCGTCACGGCCGATCACCGGATCCAGCTTGCCGCTCTCGGCCCGCTCAGTGAGATCCTGGGTGTACTTCTTCAGCGCTTCCATCTTGTCTTCCGCGTTGGGGTCGGTGACCGCTTCACCGCCGCGGACTTCCTGGATTTTCTCCGCCAGCACCTTCTTCTTGATGCCGGCGTTCTCGAACAGCTTGCCCAGTTCCCCGCCGTCGTCGCAGGCCGCCAGCAACAGCGCCTCGGTGGACACGTACTGATCGCCACGCTGCTGGGCCTCGCGGTCCGCCAGGTTGAGCAGCCGCGCCAACCCCTGGGACAGCTGCACGTCACCGTTGAACTGCCCCACCGTCGGCAGTTTATCCATGGCCATTTTCAAGGCGGTGATCACATCCGCCGGGTTGGCGCCGGCCTTTTCCAGCAACGGCGCCGCCACCCCGCCACTCTGCTGCAGCAGTGCCAGCAATAAGTGCACCGGTTCGATCGCACTGTGGCTCTGGCCGACGGCCAGGGATTGGGCTTCGCCCAAGGCTTCCTGCAAGCGCGCGGTAAATTTGTCCATTCGCATTTTTCACTCTCCTGATCACGCCTAACGGCCGGCCCGGACCTCGGCACCGGCGCGTTATCGGTTGTTTAAAAACTGAGCTTTAAATGCGGGCTAGCGTGAAGGGATTCAAGAGGGAAGTGTTGATCTGGATCAGGCCGGAGCGGGTTCCAGCCAGACCAGAGTGGCGAAGCGGCCGGTCTGGCCCTCGGCGCGGAACGAGTAGAAATGGACCGGATCACTGGCGGTGCAGTGATCGCCCCCCGCGACCTCGAACACACCGGCGGCGTTCAGCGCCAGCGTGGCGGCGTGGGCCAGGGAGAAGCGCCAGTGATTGGGCTGGCTGTCCCGACTGAAGGCGGCCTGATACTCAGGCCCCAGGGCCAGGAAGGCCCGGTGCACGTCCTCGCCCACCTGATAGGCGCGCGCGGAAATGGCCGGCCCCAGCCAGGCGGACAACGGCGCACCGTCGGGCGCCAGTGTTGCCACCGCCCGGCCCAGGATGCCGCCGTGCAGACCGCGCCAGCCGGCATGCACCGCCGCCACCGCGCTGCCGTCCTGGCGTGCCAGCAGTACCGGCAGGCAGTCGGCGGTAAGTACCACGCAGGGCCAGCCCGGTTCGCCGGTCCAGACCCCGTCGGCGCGGGTGTCGGCGTCGCCGGCCTGGATGAGGCGGTCGCCGTGGACCTGCTCCAGCCAGGCCGGCGGATGGTCCACCGCCAGCATTTTGTGCACATGGCGGCGGGCCTGTTCCACCCGCGCCGGGTCATCACCGCAGTTCATGCCCAGGTTGAAACCGTGCCACGGGGGCGGCGAGTGGCGCCCCAGACGGGTGGTCACCAGGGCGCGAACCCGGGGATGGGGCTGCCAGTCGGGCCGCAGCCACTGGCTGATGTCGGGCAGGGTCATTGTGCCTCCCGGTCCGCCTCCAGGACCTGAACCAGGGTCTGGAAATCCTCGGGCAGGGGCGCCTCGAATTCCATGTACTCGCCGCTGGCGGGGTGCACCAGCCCGAGCTTGAAGGCGTGCAGAGCCTGGCGGCGGAACCCGCGCAGGGCCTCGCGCAGCGCCTCGGTGGCGCCGGCGGGCTGCTTGAGCCGGCCGCCGTAAAGCGGGTCGCCCACCAGCGGATAACGGCGGTGGGCCAGATGCACGCGGATCTGGTGGGTGCGGCCGGTTTCCAGGCGCACCTGCACGCGGGTGTGGGCCCGGTAGCGGTCCAGCACCCGGTAGTGGGTGACCGCCGGTTTGCCGCCGTGGGACACCACCGCCTGGCGCTTGCGGTCCACCGGGTGGCGGCCCATGGGCGCGTCCACGGTGCCGCCGCCGGTCATCACGCCCATGGCGATGGCCTGGTACTCCCGGTACAGGCTCTTGTCCTGCAGCTGCGCCACCAGCCCGGTGTGCGCCTCCACGGAGCGCGCGACCACCATCAGGCCGGTGGTGTCCCGGTCCAGGCGGTGGACGATGCCGGCCCGGGGCAGGCTGGACAGGCGATCGTCCAGGTGCAGCAGGCCGTTGAGCAGGGTGCCGTCGGCGTGGCCGGCGGCCGGGTGCACCACCAGGCCGGCGGGCTTGTTGATCACGATCAGGTCCTGATCCTGATAAATCACCGGCAATTCAATGGCTTCCGGCTGGTCGTCGATCTCCGGCGCCAGTTCCACCGCCAGGGTCAGCGCCTCGCCGCCCAGCAGCTTGTCCTTGGGCCGCGCGGCGCGGCCGTCCACCGTCAGGACGCCTTCTTTGATCCAGTTCTGCAGGCGCGACCGGGAGAAGCCGTCGAACAATTCGGCGGCCGCCTGGTCCAGCCGGATACCGGCGTATTGCGCATCAACCTGCTCAGTGCGCTGAATTTTCTCACCGCCAAGATGTCCCATGGTCCGACCTGTGCGTAGAATAGGCGCACCATTGTACCCTGTCGCACCGAGGATAAAATGCCACGATTGCTTTCGACCCTGTTGATCGCCGCGCTGCTCAGCGCCTGCGCCAGCAAACCTGACGAGGCCCCGGAGCGCACCGAAGCGGAACAGTACCGTGAAGCCCGCGAGTCCATGGAGTCGAATAACTACGTGACCGCCGTGGACCGGCTCAAGGAGCTGGAGGCCCGTTTCCCCTACGGCCGCTACGCGGAGCAGGCGCAACTGGAGCTGATCTACTCCCAGTTCCGCCTTCAGGATTACCCGCAAACCGTGGTCGCCGCCCAGCGTTTCATGCGCAGCTACCCGGCCCACCCGCGCCTGGACTACGCGCTCTACATGCGCGGCCTGGCCAATTTCTACATGGAACGGGGTTTCTTCGATTCCATGATGAACACCGACAAGTCCGCCCGCGACCTGTCGTCCGCGCGCGACGCCTTCGAGGATTTCGAGCGCCTGGTGACCCGCTTCCCGGACAGCGAGTACAGCGAGGACGCCCGCGCCCGCATGGTGTTCATCCGCAATGAATTCGCCCGCCACGAGTTGCACGCGGCCCGTTACTACGCCCGCCGGGGCGCCTACATTGCCGCCATCGGCCGCGCCCAGTACGTGGTGCAGCACTACCAGCAGACGCCGCTGGTGCCGGAAGCCCTGGCCATCATGGTGAAAGGCTACGAGCGCCTGGACCGCCCGGCGCTGGCGGATAAAAGCCGCCGCATCCTGGCCACCAACTGGCCGGACAGCGAATTCCTGGAAGACGACGACCAGGTGGATCTGGCCTGGTGGCCGAACGAGAACAAGGGCCTGCTGAGCCTGCTCACGTTCGACCTGCTGTAACCGCTGTCAGTCCCCCGGTCGCCAGCCGTTGGTGATCGGGTAGCGGCGATCCTTACCGAAGGCGCGGCGGCTGACCCGCGGCCCCACCGCCGCCTGACGCCGCTTGTATTCGTTGCGGTCGGTGAGCTTGACCACCCGGTACACGGTGTCGCGGTCAAAGCCGTCGCGAATCACCGCCTCGGCGCTCATGTCCTGTTCCACGTAACGCTCCAGAATGGCGTCCAGCTCGTCGTACCCGGGCAGCGAATCCGAATCCACCTGATCCGGCGCCAGCTCCGCCGACGGCGGCCGGGTGATCACCCGCTCGGGGATAATCTCACTGCCCGCCTTCTGGTTGCGCCAGCGCGCCACCCGGTACACCCAGGTCTTGAACACGTCCTTAAGCACCGAGAAACCGCCGGCCATATCGCCGTAGAGGGTGGCGTAGCCCACCGCCATCTCACTCTTGTTGCCGGTGGTCAGCACCACCGACCCGTTCTTGTTGGACAGCGCCATCAGCAACACGCCACGGCAGCGCGCCTGCAGGTTTTCCTCGGTGGTGTCCGGCTGGTGGTCGGCGAACGCCGACTCGAGGATCGACATGAAGCCGTTGAAGGCCGGCTCGATGGGCAGCGACCGGTAGTGCACCCGCAGTGCCTTGGCCTGCTGCGCCGCGTCTTCGATGCTGATGTCGGCGGTATAGCGGAACGGCATCATCACCGCCTCCACCCGGTCCGGGCCGAGAGCGTCCACCGCCACCGCCAGGGTCAGGGCGGAATCGATGCCCCCGGACAAGCCCAACAGCGCGCCCTTGAAGCCGTTCTTGTTGACGTAGTCACGGGTTGCCAGCACCAGGGCCCGGTACAGGCTTTCCTCGTCTTCCGGCACCGGCAGCACTTCACCGCGCACTTTCAGCGCGCCGCCTTCGCGGCCCAGGTCCACCGGGACCAGCGCTTCCTCGAAGCTGGCGCCCTGCACACAGACACCGGCTTCGCCGTCCACCACGAAAGAGGCGCCGTCGAAAACCAGCTCGTCCTGACCGCCCACCAGATTGCAGTAGAGCACCGGCAGACCGGTTTCCCGGGCGCGGGCGCAGACCTGGTCGCGGCGCTCACCGGGCTTGCCGGCGCGGAACGGCGACGCGTTCAGGTTGACGATGCAGGTGGCGCCGTCGCGGGCAGCCTGGGCCGCCGGCCCCTCGAACCAGATGTCCTCGCAAATGGTGATGGCCAGGCGCTCCCTACCCAACTCGAACACACAGCTTTGATCTCCGGGCTGGAAGTAACGCTTTTCATCGAAAACCCGGTAATTGGGCAGGCACTGCTTGAAATACTCATGCCGGGGGCGGCTGTCCCCCGGGAACAGCACGCCGGCGGCATTGCGGCGCACGCCATTACGCACCGCCGGGTAGCCCAGCACCACCGGTACCTCGATACGTTCGCCGATGTGCGCCAGCGCGTCGTCGACGCGGCCGTTCAGGCTGGGGCGCAACAACAGGTCTTCCGGCGGGTAGCCGGTGAGCACCAGTTCGGGGAACACCACCAACTCGGCGCCCAGCAAATTGCGCGCCTCACGAGCGGCGGCCACCACCGCATCCGCGTTGCCCTCGATATCCCCGACCAGCGGGTTGCGCTGGGCCATCACTACTCGCATATCACCAGCCTTTTCTCCATGGAGCGCTGATTGTACTCTGTAGCCGCCTGCCCTTGCACAGGCGTCGGGGAGATCCTTATGGGGCTGATACGGCTGCTTATCATAGCGGCTCTGATTTATCTGGTTTGGCGGGTCGTGAAAGGCCTGCTGGGTGAACGCCGCCGGCATGACGACCCGGCCGACGGGCCGGCTTCGCTCAGCCAGAAGATGGTCAAGTGCCGGCAATGCGGCGTGCATGTGCCGGAAAACGAAGCGTTCCAACACAACAACATGGCGTTCTGTAGCCAGGACCATCAGCGCCAATACCTGGAGCACCATGAGCCCTAGCCAGAGCTGGACACCAAGCCGTATCTACAACCTCTACCGCATCACCATCGCCACGGTGCTGCTGACGCTGTTCTATGTGAGCGAGCAGCGGCTGATCGGCCAGTACATGCCGGCTCTGTTCGAAGGCACGGTGTCGGGCTATCTGCTGCTGACGCTGGTGTCCTCGGCGATGGATTACAGCGAGCGGCTGCGCAAGCCGGGCTTCGCGCAGCCGCTGGCGCTGGTTATCGACGTGCTGGTGCTGGGCCTGGTGGTGCACGCCAACGGCGGCCTGGAAGGCGGCCTGGCGGTGCTGCTGCTGGTCAACGTGGCCGCCGGCAATATTCTGTTGCGCGGCCGCATGGGTTTCCTGATCGCCGCGCTGGCTACCCTGACGGTGATGTTCGAGCAGTTCTACTTCGCCACCCAGACCGGCGACAAGGACCCGTTCCAGCTCACCGAAGCGGGCCTGCTGGGCATCGCCTTCTTCATGGTGTCGCTGATCATCCAGCAGATCGCCGAGCGGCTGGAGCGCAGCGAGTCCATCGCCGCCAGCCAGCGCGTGGCGATCGAGCGGCTGGAGGCGCTCAACCGGCAGATCGTGGCCCGCATGCGCACCGGCGTGATGGTGTTCAACAACGAGCACCGGATTCTGCAGTCCAACCCCTCCGCGGACGGCTTTTTCGCCACCCCCATGGTCGGCCAGCATCTGCCGGCGGCGCTGGTGGAGCGGCATCAGCATTGGCGGCAGGCGCCGCACATGGCGCAGAGCCCGCTGCGGGTGTCGCGCCAGTCGCCGCAGGTGAGCGCCCGTTTCGCCGATTTGGACACCGGCCATGAAGACCTCACCCTGGTGTTCCTGGAAGACACCGCCCGCGTGGCCCAGGAAGCCCAGCAAATGAACCTGGCTTCCCTGGGCCGCCTGTCCGCCACCCTGGCCCATGAAATCCGCAACCCGTTAAGCGCCATCAGCCACGCCACCGAGCTGCTGGACGAAGACATGGAGAAGCCGGAAGACAGCCATCTTCTGGGCATTATCCGCAACCATGTGAAACGGGTGAACGGCATCATTTCCGATGTGCTGGACTTGTCCCGGCGGCCACGCAGCCAGGCGGCGCGCTTCGATGTGGCACCGGTCCTGGAGGAGGTCACCGCCAGTTGGCACCAGCGCGGCATCCCCCGCGAGCGGTTGCGCCTGCAGCACCGCGACGAGGGCCTGGAAGTGCGCTTCGACCGCAGCCAGCTGATACAGGTGGTGGACAATCTGATCGGCAACGCCTTCGACCATGGCGGCGCGGACTGCCGGGTGACCGTGGCCTATGGCCGCCACCCGCAGACCCGGCTGCCGTGGATCTCGGTGGCCGATAACGGCGACGGCATCCCCGGGGACGCCGCCGCCCACCTGTTCGAACCCTTCTACACCACCAGCGACGGCGGCAACGGGCTGGGGCTGTACGTGTGCCGGCAGCTGTGCCAGGCGAACCAGGCGACCCTGGACTATGAGGACGCCCAACCCGGCGCTCGCTTTGTGCTAACCTGTGCTCACCCGGACCGACAGTTCCAATAATGATGACCGATAAGACTCCTCGTGTTCTGGTTGTTGACGACGAAGCGGATCTGCGCGAACTGCTCGTCATCACCCTGGGGCGGATGAAACTGGATGCCACCGCGGCCGACTCGCTCGGCGCCGCGCGGCGCCTGCTCGACAGCGACCGCTTCGACCTCTGCCTGACCGATATGAACCTGGGCGACGGCACCGGCCTGGACCTGCTGCGCCACGCCGCCCAGACCGCCCCGGACATGCCGGTGGCGGTGATCACCGCCTACGGCAACATGGACGTGGCCACCGACGCGATGAAGCTGGGCGCCTACGACTTCATCGCCAAGCCGGTGGCACTGGACCGCCTGCGGCAGTTGATCGAGGACGGCCTGGGCATCAGCCGCGCCGAGAAAGCCGGCGACGGCGGCGAGGAAGAGGACACCCTGGTCGGCCAGGGGCCGGCCATGCAGCGCCTCAAGCAGCAGATCCGCAAACTCGCGCGCAGCCAGGCGCCGATCTACATCAGCGGCGAATCCGGCAGCGGCAAGGAGCGCGTGGCACGGCTGATCCACGCCCTGGGCCCGCGCCGGGAAAAGCCGTTCGTGGCGGTCAACTGCGGCGCGATTCCCTCGGAACTGATGGAGAGCGAATTCTTCGGCCACCGCAAGGGCAGCTTCACCGGCGCCGTGGAAGACCGCAAAGGCCTGTTCCGCGAAGCGGACGGCGGCACCCTGTTCCTCGACGAAGTGGCCGACCTGCCGCTGCACATGCAGGTGAAACTGCTGCGCGCGATTCAGGAAAAGACGGTGCGCCCGGTGGGCGAGTCCAAGGAGTTCGCGGTTAACCTGCGCATTCTCTGCGCCACCCACCGGGATCTGGGCGAGGAAATGAGCGCCGGCCGCTTCCGCCAGGATCTTTACTACCGCCTCAACGTGATCGAAGCGCACGTGCCACCGCTGCGCGAACGGCACGAGGACATCCCGGTGCTGGTGGAACACATCCTGGAGCGTCTCGGCGAAGCCTGGGAGACCCGGCCGCCGGCGGTCAGCGAGCGGGCCATGTCCGCCCTCGCCGGCTACCGCTTTCCGGGCAACGTGCGCGAACTGGAAAACACCCTGGAGCGTGCCCTCACCCTCTGCGACGGCGAGATGATCGAACCCGAGCATCTGCACCTGCCCAGCGACGACGGGCCGCAGCCGGCCGCCGGCAACGGCGGCGGCCGCCATCCCCAGCTGCCGCTGGAAGACTACCTGCAGGAGATCGAGAAACAGGAAATCCTGCGCGCGCTGGACACCACCCACTGGAACCGCACCGCGGCCGCCAAAAAGCTGGGCATGACCTTCCGCTCGCTGCGTTACCGTCTAAAGAAGCTGGAACTGGATCAGGACGGCGCCCCGGACAGCGAATAAGCCGCCGGATCCAGCGACGGCGTCTCCCCGCACATCAAACGCACCAGCAGTTCGGCACTGGCCGGCGCCGCCACCAGCCCATTGCGATGCAGCCCGGCGGCGGCGAACACCCCGCGAGTGCCGGGCACCGGCCCCAGATAGGGCCAGTCGCGGTCGCTGCCCGGCCGCACCCCGGCCCAATGATGGGAGGGCGTCACCGACGCCAGCTCCGGCAGCAGCGACGCCGCCATGGCCTGCAACGCCCAACGCCCGGTCACCGTGGGATACGTGGTGGCATCGCCGGGGTTGAGGGTGGAACCGGCCAGCACCGCGCCATCGGCACGCGGAATCAGATAGCCCTGGTCGGTGAGCACGATGGTCGGCACCCGGCCCGGCGGCAACCGATACAGCAGCATCTCGCCCTTGGCCGGGAACAACGGCAACCGCACGCCCAGAGGGGCCAGCAACGCCGGCGTCCAGGCCCCGGCGCAGAGCAGCACCCGGGGCGCGGACAGCGTGCCGCCCCGGCTCAGGGCCAGCTCGGCGCCCCGGGCGGCGGGCCGCACAGCGTTCACCGCCGCATTCACGAACGTCACGCCCTGCCCCACCAGTGTGGCGCGCAGCGCTTTCAACAGGCGCGGGTTGCGCAGATTGCCGATCTCCGGGAACCACACACCTTGCCGCTCCGGCGCCGCCGACAAATGCCCGCTCAACGGCGCGTCCCGGCAGCTCAGGCCCCAGTCCGACGCCCAGCGCAGCGCCTGCCGGCGCTCGTCACCGTCCACCGCCACCCACAGGCCGCTGTGGTGCAGGTCCGACGCGCGCAGCCCGGCCTTGCCCTGAAGACGATCCACCAGCGCCCGATAGCGCGCCGTGGCGTCTTGGCTCAGCCGGTTCATGGGATCGGGGTAACGCCAGGCGAACAGCGGCGACAGAATACCGCCACCGGCCCAGGACGCCGGCGGACGCTGCCCGCCGGCGTCGATCACGGTGACGCTCAAACCGCGGTCGCTGAGATTAAGCGCACTCAGCAAACCGACAATTCCACCACCGACAACGAGTACATCAGCCATAGCAAATCGTGGGAGTTGGATGACAGGAAGGGGAGCAACAATAACACAGGGACCACGAGCCCGGCGCGCTAGACTGGGATAACACGACCTGGATCAACGTATCGACCAAGAGGGCCAAGGACGGCCCGGAGGACGAGCCATGGAAGGCGCAAACGGGACGGCAAAGCGGCGCTCACGCCGCCGGGGCTTCACCCTGATGGAGCTGATGATCGCGCTGATAGTGTTGGCGGTGCTGCTCAGCGCGGGCCACAATTTGCACAACGACTGGCTACCCAAACAGCGGGTGGTCGCCGCCAGCAACCGGGTGCTCGGCTTCATCCATCAGGCGCGCGCCCATGCGCTGACCCACGGCAGCACCTACCTGTGCGACGGCGACAGCCTGTGCGACCGGTTCGGACCGACGCGAACCCTGCTGATCGCCACCGATCCGGATACCGACGGAAAAGTACGGGCTCAGGATATTATCGAATACCTGGAGTTACCCGAAGGCACCACGCTGATCTGGCGGCGCTTCCGAGGCAAGGCGCTTCGCTATGGCCGACGCGGCAATCTTTACTACCAAAACGGGCACTTCCTGATCTGCAATCAGGAACATGCCCGCAAGGTGATCATGAACGTGATCGGCACCGCCCGGATCGAAGCCGCGGATCCTCGCCAGTGTCCTTAACGATCCTAGTCGCTCCAGCGGTTACTGCCGTTAAGCGTACAGGCGCTGCCTTTCACATGGCAGGTGATGCCCTCGCTGTTCAGCTTCAGCGTGCCGTCGCCGCTTTGGGCGCCTTTGGGCGCCGCCGAGACCTCGTAGCGCTGATCGTCGGAACTGACGTTGATGCTTACGTTGTAGTAGTCGTTATTGTTGAGCTTCGGTGACAAGGACCCCAGCTCGCTGCTCGCATCCTTATAGGAAAAATTGCGGGCACGATAATTTTCCAGCGACGCCGCCAGATCCATCATTAAACCCTGATACTCGGAGCGACGGGTTTCGCGAACCTGCTCGGTGTACGCCGGGTAGGCAATGGCGGCGAGTATCGCCACCACCACCACCACGATCATCAGCTCAATAAGAGTAAAGCCCCGGTGCTTCCCTTTTACGCTAATCATTAGTCGGCCTCCTGACCCGGCGGGAAGAACTGGTTCGCATCGTTTTTCTCTAGCGGGTACCAGCGGCGCTTGCGGAAATTGTTGTAGTCAATGCCATCTTCACCGACAAACTCACGACCGACGTTGAAGCGTACCGTGCCAGGCTCCGGCGGGTCGTTACTCGGGTCCTCGTCCGAGTCATCTTGATCCGGAGGCGGCAAGTAGATCGGAACAACACTGGGCGGGATACCGGAATTATCCAGTTCCTCACCGCTCCATGTAGCCGAACCATCATTAGTAAAGCTACGCGCCTCACCGGTGAACATACTGGCCCGATAAGCAAACGCCCTGCCGTAAAGAACCAGACAAGGGTCGTCTTCCTGATCCACTTCCGTGGGCACATAAGTGGAGAAGAAAACATCACCCTGGAAAATCGTGGGCGAAGACATGACCTTTTCACCACTTCGGGTAAAATCAAAACGCCAGCCGTCACCGTCCGGCTCGGCCGAGGCGCCAGCACCAACGGACGTCAAATCACCGCGACCGATAACGTCCTGCTGCTCACTGGATTTGAAATTACGGTCAACCAACATGAAGAACGCTTCGTCCGTTTCTTCGTCGAGAGGATGAGCGCGGTACCCGGAACCGATCGCAACATACAAGGTTTCTGTAAAACCCGATCTCTGGTAACCGACGGCGGGCGCCTCGTAAAACCGGCGGTGGCTGTCCTCGCCCAGACTGGCCAGCCGGACAACACCGTCCACCAGCCCATCAGCGCCGGAGTTGCTGTTATTGAGGTTGACGCGGAACACCTGGCCGCCAAGATCGCCGAAATAGAGGTAGTCCGCCACACCGTCCGTTGGCAGATCCACCACCGAAATACCACCCGGGACGGCCCAGTCCATTGCGTCATGAACTGTGTCGGCGCCTTCTGAATTGGATTCATTGCTCACCGACCAGATCAAATCCCCAGTATAGGCGTCGACGATATAAACGGCATTGCCAACCTCATCCTCATTGGCACGTTCACCTTCAGTATCGTGCCCGTCCGGATCGTAGCCGCCTCCGAACACGAGAACCGTGCGGATTTCGCCGTCTATGCGAACGCTGGTGACGGTGGGCGTCGACCAGGTTTGCCCAAGTTTTTCAAACCCGCTGGTCGTGCCGCCATCGCCACTGTTACCGCGGATTCGCCATTCCATTTTCGGGCTTTCGATATCGGAGACGTCCAGACCGTAATAATTGTGCCCGCCACGACGCATACCACCGAAGATCCAAACCTCTTCGGCATCACCGTCATCGTCGGCGATACGAATCGGTACCCAGCTCGAATCCAGCCCGTAAACGCTACGGATATTGTTCTCTTTGAGCGGAGGAGAGCGTACAAAATCGTAGGCCTTAGCAAGCATCTCGTCAGGCATAAACGTAAATTCTTCACTGCCATCACTGGTATCGATGGCATGCAACATGCCGCCGTTGGTTGAAACGAAGACATAATTCTGCTGACCGTCCACGTCGTCAGCGTCGCTGCCAAGCTCGTAGTTCACCAACAACGGCACACTATGCATCGGGTCGGCCCAAAGAGTGGAAAGGGCGTTATACACTTCCAGTTTGGTGTCGTAATCGACATTAGCATCATCGTCCGGTATACCAAACCGATCATTGGTCAGGTTATTAAAAGTTGTGGTGCCCGGTTGGAGGCGATACTGCCCTCCATTATCGCTGTTATTCCCGACGTATAGCCGGCGATTACTCAACTGCTCACGGGCGCCGCCCTTCTCTACATCCGCGCCGTCTTCGGTGCTCGACCAAAAGCTGGACGCATCTTCATAGAAAGACCCGGTCTCGCTATTGACTGCATTTTTCCCAGTACTATCCGTGACATTACCTTCGGAAGTAGAATACAGCTTAAGATTGCCCGGCCAGACAGAGGCCTTTTCAGGCCTGAAGAGCGCGAAGTAAAGCTGATTCAGGTGCTCAAGGCGATTATTCTGGTTTACCGAGATACCCGGGGAAGTGATGCTCTGAGATTGGTCGTCGATAAGCTCCAGAATTTCATTAAATTCCCTGGCCAGTTCAGCGGCGTTATCCGCCAGACGCACGGCGTCGGTACCCCCCTTTCTGGCAACCTCGCTCATCTCACTGAGTTTGCTGATGTTCTGGCCAAACGCCACCTGCCAGGTCTTAACCGAACGCCTGTTGTTCCGCTCTTTGTTAAACAGCCAGTCCGCAATTTCTTCCTGGCATTCATAGCTGTTGCCGCTGGAGCTACCTCCGGGGACATTACAACGGCCGCCAGTAAGGTTCTCAGCGGCGGATTCATCACTGTCGTAGGTGGGGTCACCATCGGTCATAACAATAATATGGTTACTCTCGCACTGATTCTCCATATCCATCGGAGAATCGTAGTTGTTATCATAGGAGTAGCCGTATTGATAACAGTACGAGCCGTATGACCCCGTGCAAACGCGCGAAACGTTAACCGCCAGACGCGGCTCATTACTGATGGCCTCCCCCCGCTCCGCGTAATCAGATGGTGAGCGACCCATCATATAGCGTGCCATCTCGGAGTAGGCTTCCATGGTCGGCGTATTGGACGTGCCCTGAAGACCGTCAACCAGGCCTTTGATCTCAGTACGAGCAGCTTCGGTCATTTCACTGACCGGATAAAACACATAGCCGCCGTAACCAGAGGAATCCGCCCCACCATTAAACTTACCCACGCCGACACGAACATCACTGTCGAGACCGTCTATCACCTGACGAAAAGCCTGTTTGAGCTGAAACATCTTGGTGGAGGTATTGGAGCAATCCCGACCGCCGCTAGGCGGATCGCACATACTGCCGGAGGTATCGATCAGGAAGAGCACATTGGCAATCTGCTGGTTCTTTTCATCATCGACATCAGCGCGGGCGTAATAAATCTCCGTATCGTCCGCATACAGGCCGGTGGGCGAAAGCCAGAGCACGGCAAGAAAAAGCACACCTTTGAACAGGTCTTTCGGATTCATTGCTCACTCCCCCGCTGCGCATTGGTCATTAAATCGGAAGTCGAAACGAGGCCCCGCTTTAATGCTTGCTGCACATGGTAATTTTCTACGTCGAAATCCTGGATCTCAGCGCCGCCAAGGATGTCAAAGTTATAGTCCATCGGGATAACGTTATTGCCACTCATACTGACCTGCCCGCCGGATACGGCCTGCAAACCTTCCTGGCGTGTTCGTGAACCGGCATTGATCAACCCGCGCGAGTCCATTCTTGAAGACGCCTCGCAGACCACGTCGGTGGACGTGCCGCCGCTCAGACAGCGGTTCATAATTCCTCCGCTGAGAAAGAACTGAAGCTCGTCACTGCTCATTGTTTCCAGGTGCTTGTAGGCGTCGGATACGGCTGATTCCGCACCCTCGAAGGCCATCGCATCAACCTGGGTGCCGGTGGCGATCTTGGCGCTGAACATACTTGTTTTCATCGCGGTAATACCCATCAGTGACACCACGACGAGTATCAGCAGCGCAATCAGCAGCGCCACCCCTCGCTGGGTGGACACTGACGGCATGGAGGTGGAACGCATCAGATGTCCTCCCATGAGTAATTCCGGACGGCGACGGTGGACTGGAACTGGCGACGCATTGTTCGCCCCTCGTCCACCGTCACTTCACTGTCGAGGATATAAAACGTCTGCTCTTGCTCGGCGTTGCTCATAGACGCCAGGTCGGCCTCCATAAGCACGCCCAGCTTGATCGCAACAACCGGCACCACGCCAAGATCATCCGCGGTCACGTACTGCGTCACACCGGGCATACCATTTTTCTCGGTATCGACACCGTAGAGCACCTGAAAACTGCGCACACCGCGCAGGAGAATAACGCCATTACTGCCGGCATCCAGGTTTCCCGCGCAATTCAACTGAGCATCGTCGTCCACCCAATAGGTATTCACGACCACGGTATCCTGTAGCGGCGTCAAAGAGTCCCCTTCGCAATCCACCGCACCGTGGTAACTGAACGTCAGGCGATCATTACCATTGCTGTCGTTGTTGGAAGATGCCGGAGGCAAAGAGCCGGAGGTGATCACCCCAGGAGGTGTCGTAACCATGGCCGCCACGTCATCTTTTACCAGCCCGAGTCTGCGTACGTCCTGGTTTATAAAGCGCATGGCAAGCTGGCCCTGTTCCTGCAGCTGCCCCATGGTCTGCTGCAATTGAAAGGTCCGCTGGTTAGTGGAGAACAGAGACACGGCGGCGGCGGTCAACAGCAACCCCAGCACCATGGCGACCATTAATTCCACCAAACTGAAGCCCCGGGTGTAGCGGCGTGAACTCATCGGTCAACCTCCATCACGGCGCACTCAGAATCCAGAGCGGTATTGATATCGCCGCCGTCAAGGCATTGATTGATATCCTGATCGTTCCAGGCCACCACCACGCAACTGATACTGACGCTACCGCTCTTGCAGGGCTCCACCCGGATACGCCCGGCCGGTAGCACCGTACCGGCCAGCCATTGCAACTGGGCTATCTCCCAGCTCGCCATTTCCGAGGCGGAACATGAGTTTGATATGCAGTCCGGGTTAGAGGGCGGCGCATCACCAAATGCGCTTTGCCCGTTATCCCATTCACTCTCATCAAGGAAGGTGGCACGCTCTTCCGCGTTCACCACGATCATTTCCAGCGCATTACGCGCCAGTGCCGTGCCCTGGGAACGAATCTGCGCCGACTCAGTGCTTTTCAGGGCATTAAGCTGAAGCCCGGCATAGCCGAGAACGCCTATGGCAAGCACCAGTAGGGCCACCAGAATCTCGACCATGCCCACGCCGCGCTGCTGTTTTTGACTTGCTATCATCACCACACCGCCGCTAGCCACAAACAATCGTTTCGTTTTCGATCACGCCGAATTTCTTCACGCGAATACGTCGCCCGTTTTCACCGGATCGGTCATCGCAGATGGTGAATTCGGCTTCATCACTCACCATTCCGGAGGGGCGAAACGTCAATTCAGAGAGACTCATATTCACCGTAACGTTCCCGGAGGGAGTGAATTCCTGCGTACCCTCGACACTTACGGAGGTGTCGTACTCCACCTCCCAGCCGTCGGACCAATCGGAGTTTTTCTGTTTCAAGACCACATCCTTGCGAAGATTCACTGCCTGGGACCGGGCCGTGTTAATGGCGGTGACCAGGTCAGCACTGGCCGTTCTGAGGGCGTTATTCGCTGTAACGTTCTGAAAAGAGGGCACCGCCAGCGCAAGCAGCACCGCTGCAACGCTGATCCCCAACATCAACTCAATAAGGGTAAAGCCCCCGCTTCCGAACCGGGTGTCAGACACCACGATGCACTCCACTTTCATTCTTGTGAGCAGACACTCTAGCAATTGTAAAACCGTCGACAATGAGACTTAGACGAGCGGTCACTTGGCGGCAATAAACGGCATAAGCGGTTGATAAGCGGGGATTTTTACGAAGATAGGCTGTGACGCTATTCGCACTTTTTCATTAGCTATAGAGCCAGTCTTTTACATGGCAAGCGCGGCACGCGGACAAGCCGCCCCACTCGCCCCGGGCGGGCGGTGGGGACAGCGGCTTCCAGGGAGCGGAGGGATCAGGCCCGCAGGGCGCGGGGCATGGAAAAGCGGATGTTCTCTTCGCGGCCGGGGATCTCGTGGGCGTCTTCGCCGCCCAGTTCGCGCAGGCGGGCGATCACCTGGTGGACCAGTTCCTCGGGGGCGCTGGCGCCGGCGGTGACGCCCACGGCCTTCTTACCCTTAAGCCAGGCCGGGTCGATCATGGCCGGGTCGTCGAGCAGGTGGGCGGGGGTGCCGCAGCGCTCGGCCAGTTCGCGCAGGCGGTTGGAGTTGGAGCTGTTCACCGACCCCACCACCAGCACCAGCTGGCATTCCAGCGCGAGCTGGCGCACCGCGTCCTGGCGGTTGGTGGTGGCGTAGCAGATATCCTCGCGCTTGGGGCCGAGGATATTGGGGAAGCGTTGGCGCAGGGCGTCGATGATGCGGGCGGTGTCGTCCACGCTCAGGGTGGTCTGGGTGACGAACGCCAGATTGTCCGGGTCGGTGACTTCCAGGCGGGCCACGTCGGCCTCGTCTTCCACCAGATACATGCGCCCGCCCTTGCTGGTGTCGTACTGGCCCATGGTGCCTTCCACTTCCGGGTGGCCCTGGTGGCCGATCAGAATCGCTTCGCGGCCCTCCTGGGCGTAGCGAATCACCTCCATGTGCACCTTGGTGACCAGCGGGCAGGTGGCGTCGAACACCTGCAGGGCGCGCTGCTCGGCCTCGTCCTGCACCGCCTTGGAGACGCCGTGGGCGCTGAAGATAACGATGGCGTCGTCGGGCACTTCTTCCAGCTCGTCGACGAACACCGCGCCGCGCTCGCGCAGGCCGTCCACCACGTAGCGGTTATGGACCACTTCGTGGCGCACATAGACCGGCGGCCCGAACACGTCCAGGGCCCGATTGACGATATCGATGGCCCGATCGACGCCGGCGCAGAAGCCACGGGGGTTGGCGAGACGGATTTGCATATCGGAACCTGCTTGAAATGTATCCTGAGTATACGCGCCACCAGCGGTGGCCGGCCAGAAGGTCAGTTCAGGCGGACGGCCTGCTCCGGGGCGTCGTGCTCGACGTTGATGATCTCCACCTCGAAGGTGAGGTCGCGGCCGGCCAGCGGGTGATTGAAGTCCACGGTGACCCAGTCGTCGTCCAGTTCGGCGATCACGCCGGGCAGTTCGGCGCCGGCGGCGTCGGCGAAGTTCATCACCGTGCCCACTTCCACGTCGTCGGCGCTGAAGGTGCTGCGCTTGAAGTGCTGCCGGTTCTGCTCGTTGTATTCACCGAAGCCGGAGGCGGCGTCGATGAAGACGCTGCGCTTGTCGCCGGCCTTGAGGCCGAGGATGGCGCGCTCGAAGCCGGGCAGCAGGGATTCGTCACCCCAGGAGAAGGCGGCCGGCTCGCCGCCGTAGGTGCTGTCCATTTCGGTGCCGTCCATCAGACGCACGGCGAAATGCAGGGTGATGCGGGTCTGCGGACCCGCGCGCAAGGTGTCAGTCATGGCCGCGACGGCCTCCCAGCAGCATGTCGAGAATGATCAAGGCTGCCCCAATAGTGATGGCGGTATCGGCGATATTAAAGGCCGGGAAGTGGTAATCGCCCCAATAGAAGTCGAGAAAGTCGACCACATGGCCGAGCACCACCCGGTCGTAGAGGTTGCCGACGGCGCCGCCGAGGATCAGCGCCAGGGCGGCGCCCTGCATGCGCTCCTCGCGCAGTTTGCGCATCCAGCCCAGGATCAGCACCACGGCGATCACCGCCACGGCGGCGAAGAACCAGCGTTGCCAGCCGCCGGCGCCGGCCAGAAAGCTGAACGCGGCCCCGGAGTTGTAGGCCAAGGTCAGGTTGAAGAACGGCAGCACCTCCAGCCGCTCATAGAGGTCGAAACGGGCCACCACCCAGTGCTTGCTGATCTGATCCAGCACGATCACCAGACCGGTGAGCCACAGCCAGGCCAGCTGGCCCCGGTTAGCCTGTTGCTCACGCATAGTGGCGTTCCTCGCCGTCACCTTCCAGGTTGGTCACGCAGCGGCCGCACAGCTCCGGGTGCTCGGGGTGCGTGCCGATGTCCGGGCGGTGGTGCCAGCAGCGCACGCATTTGTCGTGCGGCGACGGCGCCACCCGCACTTTGAGCCCGGCCACGGCGCTGTCCGGCAGGTCCGCCGGGGCGTCCGCCAGCGGCGCCAGGGTGGCGGTGGAGGTGATGGTGACGAAGCGCAGCTCGTCGCCCAGGCGACCGAGCAGGCCGGCCAGCCGCTCGTCCACGTAGAGGGTGGCGTCGGCGGCCAGGTTGGCGCGCAGTTCCTTGCGGTTGCGGGCCTCTTCGATGGCCTTGTTGACCGCCTGCTTGACGGCCTGCACCTGCTCCCAGAACGCCAGGTCCATGTCCGCGTCGTCCGCCGGCGGGAAGAGGCCGTCGTACCAGGTGGTCAGGAACACGGACTCGGGGCGCTCGCCGGGCAGCAGCTCGAAGATTTCCTCGGCGGTGAAGCTGAGGATCGGCGCCATCCAGCGCACCAGGGCCTGGGCGATGTGATACAGCGCGGTCTGGCAGGAGCGCCGCGCCAACGAATCCGCCGGCGTGGTGTACTGGCGGTCCTTGATGATGTCCAGGTAGAAGCCGCCCAGCTCGTTGCCGCAGAAGTTGTGCAGGCGCTGGTAGACCAGATGGAAATGGTAGCCGTCGTACAACTCGCGCAGCTCCGCCTGCAGAGCGTCGGCGCGGCCCACCGCCCAGCGGTCCAGGGCGATCATGTCGTCCGGGGCCACCGCGTCGCGCTGCGGGTCGAAGCCGTTCAGGTTGGAGAGCAGGAAGCGGGCGGTGTTGCGGATGCGGCGATAGCTGTCCGCCATCTGCTTGAGAATGTTCTTGGACACGCTCATCTCACCGCGGTAATCGGTGGCCGCCACCCAAAGGCGCAGGATGTCCGCGCCCAGGTCGTTCCACACTTCCTGCGGGGCGATCACGTTACCGATCGACTTGGACATCTTGCGGCCCTGCTCGTCCACCGTGAAGCCGTGGGTGAGCACGCTTTTATAGGGCGCCGCGTCACGGATCGCGATGCTGGTCAGCAGCGAGGACTGGAACCAGCCGCGGTGCTGGTCGGAGCCTTCCAGGTAGAGGTCGGCGGGCACCGCCAGCTCGTCGCGCTGCTCGAGCACCGAGTAGTGGGTGACGCCGGAGTCGAACCAGACGTCGAGGATGTCGGTGACCTTGGTGTAGCGCTCCGCGTCGTCGCCGAGCAGCTCCTCGGCCTCCAGGTCGAACCAGGCGTCGATGCCGTTCTGCTCTACACGCTTGGCCACTTCCTCGATCAGGTGCGGGGTGTCCGGGTGCGGCTCGGAGGTGGCGCGGTCCACGAACAGGGCGATCGGCACGCCCCAGGTGCGCTGCCGGGAGATACACCAGTCCGGGCGATCGCGCAGCATGCCTTCGATGCGCGCCTTGCCCCACTCCGGCAGCCACTGCACCTTGTCCACTTCGGCGCGGGCCTGGGCCAGCAGGCCGCCCTCGCTCATGGGGATGAACCACTGGGCGGTGCTGCGGAAAATGATCGGCGTCTTGTGGCGCCAGCAGTGCGGGTAGCTGTGGGTGATGGTCTCCAGCGCCACCAGGGTGCCGCCTTCCTTGAGGGCGTCGATCACCGGCTGGTTGGCCTTGCTCACATGCAGGCCGCCGACCACCGGCAGGTCCTCCCGGAACAGGCCGTTGTCCTGCACCGGGCTGTCCACTTCCAGGCCGTACTGCTTGCCGACGATAAAGTCGTCTTCACCATGGCCCGGCGCGGTATGCACGCAGCCGGTACCGGCGTCGGTGGTGACGTGGTCACCAAGAATCACCGGCACCTGGCGGTCCAGGAACGGGTGCCGAAGGGTGAGGTGTTCCAGGGCCGCGCCCTTGAACGACGCGGACCGCTCGGCGCCGGTGAGCGCGAAGCGCTCGCTGACGGTGTCCACCAGATCTTCGGCCACCACCAGTGCCACGGCGGCGCCGTTCTGCTCACCGCTGAGCAGCACATAGTCCAGCTCCGGATGCACCGCCACCGCCCGGTTGGCGGGCAGCGTCCAGGGCGTGGTGGTCCAGATCACCAGGGCCGGGGATGCGGCCTCGACGCCGGTGCGGCTGTTGAAATCCGCCGGGTCGGTGACGGCGAAGGCCACGTCGATAGCCGGCGACTGCTTGTCCTGGTATTCCACTTCCGCTTCCGCCAGGGCGGAGGCGCAGTCCAGGCACCAGTGCACCGGCTTGAAGCCCTTGGTCAGGTGGCCGCCGGCGGCGATCTTGCCGAGCGCGCGGATGATGTTCGCCTCGGTGTCGTAGTCCATGGTCAGGTAGGGGCTGTCCCAGTCCCCGAACACACCCAGGCGCAGGAAGTCGCGCTTCTGGCCTTCCACCTGCTTGGCGGCGAACTCCCGGCACTTCTTGCGGAAGGTGGCGGCGTCCACCTTGTGGCCGGCCTTGCCCACCTTCTGCTCCACCTTCAGCTCGATGGGCAGGCCATGGCAGTCCCAGCCGGGCACATAGGGGGCATCATAGCCGTCCAGGGTGCGCGCCTTGACGATGATGTCCTTGAGGATCTTGTTCACCGCGTGGCCGATATGAATGTCGCCGTTGGCGTACGGGGGGCCATCGTGAAGGATGAACTTGGGACGTCCGGCGGACGCTTCGCGAATCCGGCGGTACAGATCGCGCTGCTGCCATTGGTCCAGGCGCTTGGGTTCGCGCTGGGACAGACCGGCCTTCATCGGGAAGTCGGTGTGGGGAAGATTAAGCGTCGCCTTGTAATCCGTCATAGTCCGTCGTCTTGGTCCAAAAAGGCTTGTACCTGTTCCAGATCCCGCCACATGGCGGCCTTGAGTTCGTCGAGGCCGTCGAATTTCTCTTCCGGCCGCACGAAATGATGAAACGCGACGCTCAAATGCGCGTCGTACAGATCACCCTGAAAATTAAGCAGATGCACTTCCAGGCGGTTTTCCTGGCCGTCCACCGACGGCCGCGTGCCCATATTGGCCGCGCCCGGATGGCCCTCGAGGCCGGCGCCGGACACCCGCACCGCGAACACCCCGTGCAGCGGCGACACCGGCCGCTTCAGGGCCAGATTCACCGTCGGCACATCCAGGGTGCGGCCCAGCTTGTCGCCGTGGCGCACGCGGCCGCTGATCGTATAAGGGCGCCCCAGCAGGCGCTCGGCCAGGCGGAAATTCCCCTGCTCCAGCGCCGCGCGTACCCGCGTGCTGGACACCCGCTCGCCGTCGACTTCGCAGGTCGGCGTGTCGGTGACCTGAAAACCGAACCGCTCGCCGGCCTGCTTCAGGTAATCGAAATCACCGTCGCGGCCACGGCCGAAACGGAAGTCATCCCCCACCACCAGGTAGTCGATGCCCAGGCCCTCGACCAGCAGATCGCGCACGAACGCCTCGGCGGTGAGGCTGCGGAACGACTCGTTGAACCGGGCGCACAACACCTGATCGACGCCGTAGTCGCGCAGCGCGATCAACTTGTCACGCAGGCTGTTAAGCCGCGCCGGTGCCTGGTCCGGGCAGAAAAATTCCTGCGGCTGAGGTTCGAACAACATCACCGTGGCCAGCTTGCCACGCGCCCTGGCCTCGTCGATCACCTGATCGAGAATCCGTTGATGCCCCAGATGGACGCCATCGAAGTTGCCGATGGTGGCGACGCAGCCCCGGTGGCTCGCCCGCAGATTGTGAATGCCGCGAATCAGTCGCATTCCGCCCTCGTCAGGTTCCCGCCCGGCCGGCTTTATGCCGGCACGCGGGAGAAAAGAGGGCCGATTATAGGAATCATCGGCGCAAGTGGCGAGGTCTGAGGCCAAGAATCAGCAAGGCGAGCAGATAAACCGCCAATCCCGCCACCACGATCAGGCCCAGCCAGAGGATGCGATCCCACAGCGCCCCATTCAGCCACACCGTGGCCTGCCGTGCCAGCCAGTAGATCGCCCCGGCCATGGCACCGCCGGCCAGAGCCAGCCGCAGGCCGTGCTGCCACCAGCCCTTCATCGGCCGGTACACGCCGCCGCGGCGCAACCCTATATAAAGCAGACCGGCGTTGAGCCAGGCGGACAGCGAGGTGGCCAGCGCCAGGCCGGCGTGCTGAAGCGGCCAGATCAACGCCAGGTTCAGGGCCATGTTGGCGACCATGGCGATAATGCCGATTTTCACCGGCGTGCGGGTGTCCTGGCGGGCGAAATAGCCCGGCGCCAGAATCTTGATCAGCATGAACGCCACCAGCCCGGCGCTGTAAGCGCGCAGGGATTCCGCCGAGCGCAGCACGTCGTTGGCGCCGAACTCACCGTGGTTGAACAGGGTCGCCAGCAGCGGCTCGGCGATCACCGCCAGCGCCAGCGCCGCCGGCACGCCGATCAGCAGCACCAGTTTCAGCGCCCAGTCCAGGGTGCGGCTGAACGCTTGCGGATCATCGCCGGCGTGCTTGCCGGACAGGCTGGGCAGGATCACCGTGCCGATGGCGATGGCGAACACGCCCAGGGGCAACTCCACCAGCCGGTCGGAGTAGTACAGCCAGGTCACCGAGCCGGTCTGCAACAGGGACGCCAGCACCGTGTCCAGCAGCAAATTGATCTGGCTCACCGACACCCCGAACATGGCCGGCGCCATCAGGCGCAGGATGCGGCGCACGCCTTCGTCGCGCCAGGCCATGCGCGGCACCGGCATCAAATTGAGACGGGCCAGGAACGGCAGCTGGAACAGCAACTGCACGGTGCCGGCGATCAGCACGCCCCAGGCCAGCGCCACCGCCATGCGCCCCTCGGCGAACTGCGGCGCCAGGTAGAGGGCGCTGCCGATCAGGCTGAGATTGAGCAGCACCGGGGTGAAAGCGGGCACCGCGAAGCGGTTCCAGGTGTTGAGAATGGCGCCGGCGAAGGCGGTCAGCGAGATGAAAAACAGGTACGGGAAGGTGAGCCGCAGCATTTCCACCGCCAGGGCGCGCTTGTGCGGGTCGTCGCCGAAACCCGGGGCGAACAGCCAGATCAGCAGCGGCGCCGCCAGCACCCCGACCAGGGTGATCAGCGCCAGGGTGCCGCCCAGGGTGCCGGCGACCCGGTCGATCAACGCCTTGGTGGCGGCCGCACTGCCCTCGTCACGCTGGCGGGTGCGGTATTCGCTGAGCACCGGCACGAAGGCCTGGTTGAAGGCGCCCTCGGCGAACAGGCGGCGCAGGAAATTGGGGATGCGGAACGCCACGAAGAAAGCGTCGGTGCCCGCCGAGGCGCCCAGCAGCCGTGCCAGCACCACGTCGCGGACCAGCCCCAGCACCCGCGACAGCAGCGTCATGCTGCTCACCACCAGGGTCGAAGCCAGCAAACCGCCCTTTTTACCCGCTGTTTCCTGCTCGTCCATCCCGGCGCCTCCGAAAAACCGGCCAAGAGTAACCAAAGCCCGCCGTCACCGCCACAGGCCCGCCCCGGGGATTGACAATCCGCACCCGGATCGGCATAGTTGCGCGTCTTCAGGACCGGCCAATGGCAGCATCCGCCCGGTCCTAATCGATTATCACCATCGAATTACCGATTTATATATAGGAGCAGGACCTTGGCTAACTCACCGCAAGCACGCAAGCGCGCGCGTCAGGCGGAACAGCGTCGTAAGCACAACGCAGCGATGCGTTCCATGGTGCGTACGTACCTCAAGAAGGTGAACGCGGCCATTGCGTCCGGCGACCAAGGCGCCGCTCAGCAAGCGTACCAAAAGGCGACCTCGGTGCTGGATAAGGCCACCCAGAAGGGTAAGTTCCACCCGAACAAATCCGCTCGTCACAAGAGCCGCCTGAACGCCAAGATCAAGGCCATGGCGGCCTGATCGCTCGAACGCGTTCGCTAAAAAAACCGGCCTCTGGCCGGTTTTTTTATGCCTGAAGATCCGCCTCCGGACTACAGCACCACCATATTGTCCCGGTGGATCAGTTCTTCCTCGTTCATAAAGCCCAGCACGTCGGCGATTTCGTGGCTCTTCTTGCCGCACAGGCGGCGGGCGTCGGCGGCGTCGTAGTTGACCAGACCGCAGGCCACGCGCTCGCCGTGCCGGTCCTCGCAGGCCACCATCTCACCGCGCGAGAACTGGCCGAACACATCCACCACCCCCACCGGCAACAGGCTGGAGCCGGCCTCGCGCAGCCGCCGGGCGGCGCCGTCGTCGAGAATCAGCCGGCCGCGCATGCGCAGATGCCCCGCCAGCCACTGCTTGCGGGCGTTCATCGGCGAGGTGTCCGGCAGCAGCGTGGTGCCCGGGGCCTGGCCATCGACCAGCTCGGTGAGCACCTCCGGGCGGCGCCCGGAGGCGATGGTGGTCATGGTGCCCGAGCGCGCCGCCAGCGCGGCGGCGCGCACCTTGGTGGTCATGCCGCCACGGCCCAGCCCGGAGCCGCCACCGCCGGCCATGGCGGCCAGGGCCGGGTCGGAGGCGCGGGCGCTGGGAATCAGGCGCGCCGCCGGGTTCTGGCGGGGGTCGGCGTCGAACAGGCCGTCCTGGTCGGTGAGGATCACCAGCCGCTCGGCTTCCACCAGGTTGGCCACCAGGGCGGCCAGGGTGTCGTTGTCGCCGAAACGGATCTCGTCGGTGACCACGGTGTCGTTTTCGTTGACCACCGGCACCACGGAAAAGCCCAGCAGCGTCAGCAGGGTGCTGCGCGCGTTCAGGTAGCGCTTGCGGTCGGAGAGGTCGTCGTGGGTGAGCAGTACCTGGGCGGTGTGCAGCCGGTGCTTCTGGAAGCAGGATTCCCAGGCCTGCACCAGCCCCATCTGGCCGACGGCGGCGGCGGCCTGCAGCTGATGCACGGAATCCGGGCGGCGCGCCCAGCCCAGCCGGGTCATGCCCTCGGCCACCGCGCCGGAGGACACCACCATGACGTCGATGCCGCGCTCGCGCAGGGCCACCATGCGGTCCACCCAGACCTGCATCAGGTCCCGGTCCAGGCCGCGGCCGTCGTTGGTGAGCAGAGCGCTGCCAATTTTGATTACCCAGCGTGCGCGTTGCGCCATGGTGCCTTTCCCGCTTTCAGTAAAGTGATGGCCGATCAGGGTTCGTAGACGATCTCCACGTCGTGATCGTCATCATCATCGTCGTCGTCATTGTCGCGGGCCGCGCGGCGGTCCCGCTTGATTTCCTGGATCTTCTCGCGGGCCTCTTCTTCCAGGCGCGCGCGCAGTTCCCGCTGCTCGGCGGCGTAGTCCGGGTCTTCCTGTTCGCGCAGACGGCGCTCTTCGATGGCGTTCATCAGCGCGTAGACCAGTTCTTCGCAGCCCACGCCGGCGGCGGCAGAAAGGCGGAACACCGGCCCCTGCCAGCCCAGCTCGTCGACGATCTCAGCGACCCGCTGCTCGGCCTCGTCGTCGGGCAACAGGTCGATCTTGTTGAACACCAGCCAGCGTTCCTGCTCCGCCAGCGCCGGGGAGAACCGGTCCAGCTCGTCGGCGATGATGTCGATGTGGTCCGCCGGGTTGCCGTCCAGGGGCGCCATGTCCACCACATGCAGCAGCAACCGGGTGCGCGCCAGGTGCTTCAGGAAGCGGATACCCAGGCCGGCGCCCTCGGCGGCCCCCTCGATCAGGCCGGGAATATCGGCGACCACGAAGCTGCGGTAGCGGTCCGCCTTCACCACCCCCAGGTTGGGGATCAGGGTGGTGAAGGGGTAGTCCGCCACCTTGGGCTTGGCGGCGGAAATGGCGCGGATCAGGGTGCTTTTGCCGGCGTTGGGCATGCCCAGCAGGCCCACGTCCGCCAGCACCTTGAGCTCCAGCCGCAGGCGCCGGTTTTCACCGGGCGTGCCGTTGGTGGTCTTGCGCGGCGCCTGATTGACGCTGCTTTTGAAGTGCACGTTGCCGAGCCCGCCGCGGCCGCCCCGCGCCACCATCACCTTCTGGTCGGCGGCGGTCAGGTCGGCGAGCACCTCTTCGGTGTCCACATCCACCACGGTGGTGCCCACCGGCACTTTCAGCACCACGTCCTCGGCGGATTTACCGGTCATCTGGCGGCCCTTGCCGGGCTCGCCGTTGCGCGCCTTGAACGAGCGCTCATAGCGATAATCCACCAGGGTGTTCAGGTTGGTGTCCGCCTCCACGTACACGTGCCCGCCGGCGCCGCCGTCTCCCCCGTCGGGGCCGCCGAACTCCACGTACTTTTCACGACGGAAGCTCAGGCAGCCGTGCCCCCCGCTTCCGGCGCGGACATCAATGGTGGCTTCGTCGACGAATTGCATGATGGCGGCTCTTCATAGCGATTAAAGGAGGCATTCTAACGGGGCGGCCACAAAAAATCGCCGGGAGCGATTTTTGACGTCGCGACAGCGACGGTCCGCAGGATGACCGCCAGGGATGGCGGTCACAAAAAAGCCCCGCGGGCGCGAGCCTCGCGGGGCTTTTTCAGATCCCGGAGGGATCAGGCCACGGGCTCGATCACCACGTATTTGCGGCTGAGCGGGCCTTTGACTTCGAACTTAACGCGTCCGGCTTCCTTGGCGAAGATGGTGTGGTCCTTGCCAATCCCGGTGTTCACTCCGGGGTGGAAACGGGTGCCGCGCTGGCGAACGATGATTTCGCCGGCCTGAACGACCTGGCCGCCGAAGCGCTTCACGCCAAGGCGTTTACTTTCCGAGTCGCGACCGTTACGAGTACTACCACCGGCTTTTTTATGTGCCATGTTTCAATCCTCTCGTTGCGTCCGGATCAGCCCTGGATCCCGGTGATTTTCACCGCAGTGTACCACTGGCGATGGCCCTGCTGCTTGCGGGAATGCTTGCGGCGGCGGAACTTCACAATCTTGATCTTCTTGTGACGGCCCTGCTCAACCACTTCGGCGGTGACCTTGGCGCCTTCCAGCAGCGGCTGGCCGACCTTCACGTCGTCGCCGTCGGCGACCAGCAGCACTTGATCAAAGTCCACGGATTCACCGGTGGCCACTTCGATCTTTTCCACGCGCAGGGTGTCACCCTCTTCAACGCGGTACTGCTTGCCACCCGTTTTGATGACTGCGTACATCTACTTGCTCCAGATGGTTCCTCTTGGGCGGACCCGGCCCTGAAATCAGGCGGTCGCTTTCGGTGCCCGTGGGATGATTAAATCGGGTCGCGAAGTGTACGCTAAAGGTTGATGCGCCTCAAGCCCGCATGACACGGCTTTTACAGCGACCTTCCGGTGGCCGGGTTTTCTTGACTGGCCGGGCCCCGCTGCTAGCATTGCCCGCTGTTTACCGCCCCTTTTTAGCCGGATAGCTACTTCATGGATTTCAAGGCCATCAGCTCTGTCGTCGCCGAGGATTTCGAGGCGGTGAACCGCTTCATCACCCACCACCTGGACACCGAGGTACCGCTGATCCGCGAGGTGGGGGAGTACATCGTCGACTCCGGCGGCAAACGCCTGCGCCCGCTGGTGGGGCTGCTGAGCGCGCGAGCATCCGGCTACACCGGCGCCCAGCACGTGGATGTGGCGGCGGTGATCGAATTTCTGCACACCGCCACCCTGCTCCACGACGACGTGGTGGACGAATCCAGCCTGCGCCGGGGCCGGCCCACGGTGAACGCGGTCTGGGGCAACTCCGCCAGCGTGCTGGTGGGCGACTTCCTGATCTCCCGGGCGTTCCAGCTGATGGTGGCGCTGCGTGATCAGCGCCTGCTGGAGATTCTCTCGCAGAGCACCAACACCATCTCCGAGGGCGAGGTGCTGCAGCTGATCAATACCCGTGACCCGAGCACCACCGAGCCCAGCTACATGCGCGTGATCCACCACAAGACCGCCAAGATGTTCGAATCGGCGGCGGAGACCGGCGCGGTGCTGGGCGCCCGCACGGAAACGGACTTTTCCCAGGCGTTCGCCACTTTTGGCCGCCATTTGGGCGTCGCTTTCCAGCTGATCGACGACGTGCTCGACTACCAGGGCGACGTTAATGAGCTCGGCAAGAACGTGGGCGACGACCTGGCCGAGGGCAAACCCACCCTGCCCCTGATTTACGCCATCCAGCACGGCGCCCCGGAGCAGGCCGGGCTGATCAAGGACGCGATTCGCACCGGCGGCCTGGAACAGCTGGAACAGATCGTCGAGATCGTGCACGACTGCGGCGGGCTCAGCTACACCGTGGAGCGGGCCGCCGAGCAGACCCGGCTGGCCCTGGATGCGCTGGCGCCGGTGCCCGCTTCCCGCTACAAGGACGCGCTCCACAATCTGGCGGAAGAATCCTTGAAGCGAACGCACTAAACTGCATTGATGGAGTCGAACCACGACCCCGTTTCAGTGAACGCCCTTACGGAGACCACACGGATGAAATCGACCCTCGCCACGCTTTTCACCGGCGCCGCCCTGGCGCTGTCGCTGACCGGCTGCGCGCTCAGCCCCCAGCAGATCGAAGTGAAACCCACCGCCGAAGTGCAGCCCGCCAACCGCGGCAACAACCAGCCGGTGCAGGTGATCGCGGTGGATTCCCGGGACAGCAAAGCGTTCGGCTCGCGGGGCGGTGTGTACAAGGACACCTCCCTGGTGCAGCCGGCCAACGACCTGCGCCCGGCGATCGCAGAGACCGTCCGCCAGGGGCTGCAGACGCTGGGCTACAACGCCTTCAACCCGGGCGACGAGGCCACCACCCTGGAAGTGCGCCTGGAAAAGCTGGAGTACATCCCCGAAGAGGGGTCGGTGGTCAACGAAGTGACCCTGAACCTGGAGCTGGTGGCCGAGGCCCGGCGCGGCGACACCACCCATGTCGGCACCTACAAGAGCAGCGTCGAGCACGACCTGCCCTTTACGCCGTCGGCGGCGCGCAACCAGGAAATGATCAACGACATCCTCAGCCGTTCCATCGAGCGGATGCTCAACGACCAGGAAATGCAGGCCTTCCTGGCCGGCAACGACAACCCCTGAGCGGGTCCGTCAGTCGTTTTCCGGCGTCACCGACACCGAGGGCGCCTCGGGGTCGGTGAGGTCGACGGTGAGCACCAGGGGCCGGCAGCAAATGTGGCAGTCCTCCACGTACTCCTGATCGCCCTGGGACGGGTCCACCAGGGCCTCGAAATGCTCCCAGCAATGGGGGCATTGCACGTCCACCGCGATTAATTCCATCTAGCTCTCCTCGGGCAGCGCCAGCCGCGCCAGCCAGTCCGGCGTGCCGTCCACCGGCACCGGCTCGCCCTGCCCCCACACCGGCCCGGGCCAGCACGGGTCATCGCGAAAGCGGGCGATGATGTGCACGTGCAGTTGCGGCACCAGATTGCCGAGGGCGCCGAGATTGATCTTGTCGGCGCCGGTGACCCTCTCCAACTCCCCGGCAAGGTGGTTCACGGTCGACAACAGCCGCTGCTGGTCCGCCGCCGGCAGGTGGTGCCACTCGCGCAGACCGTCGCGCTTGGGCACCACGATCAGCCAGGGGAAACGGGCATCACGCATCCAGCGCAGCCAGCACAGTTCAGTCTCGCCCAGGGCGCCGGTGTCCGCCGCCAGGCGTGGGTGTAATTCCGTCATTTTCGATTCCGTGGTCACGCCACCGGGCCGGTCCCGGCAGCAAAAGATGCGATCGTACGAAAAACGCTCTAGGATGATGCGCAAAAATAAGAATATAGCGGCGCTGTCTGCCTGGCGCCGGCTTAACCATACCTGCTTGGGGGAAAGTCATGGAATGGGTTGCCATCATTACCGTCGTGGCGTTGCTGCAGTGCGCGCTGTTCAGCTTTGTCGTCGGCCGTGCCCGGGTCAAGTACCAGATCCGCGCGCCGGCGGTGCAGGGCCACGAACTGTTCGAGCGCAGCCTGCGCGTGCACGCCAACACGGTGGAACAGCTGATCCTGTTCCTGCCCGGTCTGTGGCTGTGCGCCTGGTATCTGGAACCGCGCGCCGCCGCGGCGCTGGGGGCGCTGTTCGTGATCGGCCGGCAGCTCTATTTCAACGCCTATCTGGCGTCGCCCCGGGACCGGGGGCGCGGCTTTCTGCTCGGCTTCCTGGCCACCCTGACGCTGCTGCTGGGCGGCCTGGGCGGCGCCGTGGCGGATCTGATCGCCAAGTTGTAGCGCCGTTCAGCGGTAGTCCGACGGGCTCTTGCCGGTCCAGCGCCGGAACGCGCGGGCAAAATTGGAGGCGTCCGAATAGCCCAGCGCCAGGGCGATATCGTCCACCGAACGCCCGCTCTGGGTGAGGTACTCCACCGCCAGCCCCTTGCGCAGATCATCCAGCAGCTTCTGATAGCTGGTGCCCAGCTGCTGGAGTTTGCGCTTGAGCGTGCGCGACGACATGTGCATCTCCGACGCCACCTCCTCGACGCCCGGAAACCCGCCGGAGCCCGCCAGCATCACCCGCCGCACCTGACCCAGCAGCGCCGGCGGCGCCTTGATCTGCTCCATTTCCTGCTCGCACTGGGCGGCGGCCATCTGCGCCAGGCGCGGGTCGGCGAAGCGCAACCGCCGTTGCAGCCGCTCGGCGGGGAAGCGCATCTGGCTGTAGGCGCAGTCGAAATAGATCGGCACCGGAATCATCGGCCGCAGGCGCGAAAAGTACGCCGGCTCCGGGTAGGCGAAGCGCAGCTCGCCGAGGATCTCGATGTCCGGCATCAGCTGCAGGCCCATGAAGTGGAAGCTGGAGAACAGGCTTTCGGTGAGCAGCGGTCCGTGCTCGCCGAGCGACAGCATCTCGTTGAGCTGCAGCACCGCCCACTCGCCCTCCACGAAAGCTTCCAGCTGGACGATGGTGCCGCGGGTGCGGAAAAACTTCACCGCCAGCTCGATGGCGTCGCCCAGGGTATTGCTGCTCATCGCCGCGTAGCCGAGAAACCCGTGCGACGACAGCGGCATGGAGGCGCCCAGTTCCCAGCCGATCCAGGGCTCGCCGGTCAGCTCCACCAGCCGCCGGGAGAAGCGCTTGAAGGTCAGGGCGGTGACACGGGCCTTGGGATCGCGCCAGCAGCCCGGCTCGATGTCCAGCCCGGCCAGCGCTTCCTGTTCGTCGATGCCCCGTTTTTGCAGGGCCTCCAGCATCGGGCCCAGGTATTCGGCGGACAGGGTGTAGTCCTCCGCCGTCATTTTTAGAATCGTCATACGTTTTGCCCGTCTTCACCAACCTGTGTCTTTGTCCGCCCTAGGGCCTTCGCACCGATGGCCCAAAATGACCAGACAGGCCACAAGATACCCGTTTCCCAAGCGCGGGAGCAAGTCCTCGCCGGCCGGGAGCCATAACCCGCAGGTTTGTGTATTGCCGCCCCCGGCCCGCTCTTGCTAGCGTGAATCTCCATTCTTCATGCCGAGGATACGGTCATGACCGCCGCCACCCTGAAAGGAAAGACCCTGTTCATCACCGGTGCCAGCCGCGGCATCGGCAAAGCCATCGGCGTGCGCGCCGCCCGTGACGGCGCCCGGGTGGTGCTGTTCGCCAAGACCACCGAGCCGCACCCCAAGCTGCCGGGCACGCTCTATACCGCCGCCGAGGAAATCCGCGAGGCCGGCGGCGAGGCCCTGGTGTGCGTCGGCGACATCCGCTACGAGGATCAGGTCCAGGCCGCCGTGGACAAGGCCGAAGCCGAGTTCGGCGGCATCGACATTCTGGTCAACAACGCCAGCGCCATCGCCCTGACCCCCACCGAAGGCACCACCATGAAGTCCTACGACCTGATGAATCAGGTCAACAGCCGCGGCACCTTCATGACCAGCAAGCTGTGTCTGCCGCTGCTGCGCCGGGCGGACAACCCGCACATTCTCAATCTGTCGCCGCCGCTGAACATGAACCCGGCCTGGTTCGGCCGCCATCTGGCCTACACCATGGCCAAGTACGGCATGAGCCTGTGCGTGCTGGGCATGGCGGACGAATACGCCGGCAAGGTGGGGGTGAACGCGCTCTGGCCGCGCACGGCCATCAACACCGCCGCGGTGCGCAACCATCTGGGCGGCGAGATGGCGGTGCGGGCGGCGCGCCAGCCGGAGATCATGGCGGACGCGGCGCACTGGATCCTGACCCGGCCGCAGGCGGAGTGCAGCGGCAACTTCTTTATCGACGACGAGGTGGTCCGCCAGGCCGGCGTCACCGACCTGTCGGTGTACAAGGTCGACCCGCAGCTTTCCGACGACCAGTTGCTGCCTGATTTCTTCCTCGATTAACCCCGCCGCCACCGCCCTGTCCGGGCCGCCGGCGCCACTGGCAAAGATTGTCACATCTTGCCGGCGCGCGCCGGTGGTCGCGCCGCCGCCCTACCCCCGCTGCGCCAACCGACTGATTTTCCAGCAAAAAAATTTTTATATGCCTTGGCATGGTTCTCGCTTCCTCTGAGTCAGGCAACGAGTGAAGCGTCATGAGCAAGGTGATAAGAATTGAAAAGCGGCATCCGGAAACCGCTCTGGAGAACCTGAACCGGCTCACCGGCCTGGATTTTCAGGACTGGCCGGAGTCCCTGCTGGAGTGTGGCGACGATGTCACCGCCGGAAACGACCGCACCGAAAACCCGAAGCGTCGGGGGGAGCGGGCCTTGCCGCCACGGCGGCGGGCCCATCAAGGGGGGTAAGGAGCCGGGCCCGCGAAAGGGGAGCGGGCCCGGCGACCTTTTTTCAGCAAGCCATGCCTGACCGGCTCAGTAGTTGGAGATCAGCTTGTCCTGGGGGCGCAGCGCCGTGCCGCGCCGCTGCATGTACAGCTCTTCCACCACATAGCGCATGCCCGGATCCGACAGCCGCAGGGACACCTGAACCTGCTCGACGCTGTCATTGAACCGCAGCCGAACCAGCCCGGACAGCAAGGCGCTGCCGTCACCGTTCACTTCGGCGGCATCGACCAGAATGGCCTGGTCGTTGTTGGTGTCCAGGTAACGCACCAACAACTGGACCGTGCCCGGCTTCCCGGAGATTCGCGCCCAGGCCGCCACATTGAACTCGGCATCCCATTGCCGCGCTTTGGCCGGACGCCCGTCCGCCCAAATCCGGCTGGGCACCTTGGCAATGAATTTCTCAATCATGAATTCGTATCTCTGCCGATTAATACTTTCCTATGGAGTGTAAGCGCTCGGTATGGGTTCCCGCCACGTTTGACTTGGCGGCCCGGCTGGGAATTCCGTCACAGCACGTCACATCCATCACCCTCACTGATTGTCCTATTGTCAGACAGTAGTGCCGCCCGCCGCCGGCCCGGCGCCCTACTATACCGTCCATCGAGGCGCGACCTCCCGGGTCGCCGACATTCTCAGCAAGAGAGAGGAACGATCATGGGTGAACTGAAAGAGATTCGCGACCAGCAAGACAACCTGATTCAGCGTGCCAAGGCCCTGGGCAACAAACTGTACCTGGCCGGTCTGGGTGCCTACAGCAAAGCCGGTGACAGCTCCGAAGAGCTGTACGACAAGTACGTACAAGCCGGCCAGGAAGCCTATGGCGACGACGCCGAAGGCAAATCCAAAGCCCTGCTGGCAAGCCGCGGCCTGGTAGTAAGCACTCGCAAACTGATCGACGAAGCGCCCCGGAAGCGCCATGAGCTGTACGAGCAGTTTGTCGCCAGCGGCAAGCAGGAGCGCGGCGAGAAGGCCGAGGAAACCAACGAATTCGTGCTCGCCGGCCTGGGCGCCGTGAGCACCCTGCGCGAACAGAGCCAGAAACTGTTCGACGATCTGGTCAGCACCGGCGAGAAAGAGCGCGCCTGATTTCTGAAATTCTGCCTACTCTCCTTTAATGGGGCCCTCCCGGGCCCCTTTTTTTTGCCCGGCTTTGGCCCGAATACCCCATGACAGGGACCGGACAGCGGACTAGTCTCTGCATTTCAGCACGGTGTGCGATTCCGCCACCGCTTTTTCGACCACGGGACCACGCAGCATGGCAAAACGCGGACGGGAACGGCGCCCCGCTTCCACCACCGGGCGCCTCTGGAAACTGACCGGCATGACGACGTCCATCGCCACCCGTGTCGCCTCGCATCAGGTGAAAGGGCTGTTTCAGTCGGAACAGGACCGGGCCACCAGCCGCGAAGCGCTGATGCGCCATATCGGCCAGGAGGTGGCCGCCACGCTCGGGCAGATGAAAGGCGCGGTGATGAAGGTCGGGCAGATCGCCTCGCAGATGCAGGACGTGCTGCCCCGCGAAATCAGCGAGCAGCTGGCGGTGCTGCAGAACGCCTCGGCGCCGATGCCCTTCCACGTGATCCGCCGCCAACTGGAGAAGGAGCTGGGCGGCCCGGTGGGCGACTACTTCCAGATGTTCGACGAGGCGCCGTTCGCGGCCGCCTCCATCGGCCAGGTGCACCGGGCCACCACGCTGGCCGGCGATGATGTGGTGGTGAAAATTCAGTACCCGGCGGTCAAGGCCTCGATCGACTCGGACATGAAGCACCTCAAGCGCATCCTCAAACTGGGCAGCTTGCTGCGCGTCGACGAGCGCGCGCTGGACGCGGTGTTCAAGGAGATCCGCGCGCAGCTGGAAGAGGAACTCGATTACCTGCGCGAAGCGGACAACGTGCGCCTGTTCCAGGCGTTCCATGCGGAGGACGACGATGTGGTGATCCCCACCGTGTTCGCCGACCTGTCCGGCGCCACGGTACTGACGTTGAGCTTCGAGGACGGCGTGCCCCTGGAGAACGTCAGCGACGCCAACGGCTTTGATCAGGCGTTGCGTAACCGGCTGGGCGAGCGGCTGTTCGATATTATCGGGCGGCAGATTTTCGAACTGCGCACCGTGCACTGCGATCCCCATCCGGGAAATTTCGCGTTCCGCACCGACGGCAGCATCGTGCTGTACGATTTCGGCGCGGTGAAACGGCTGCCGGAAGAAGACGTGCGCCTGATGGCCACCCTGGTGCGCGCCTCACTGGATGGGGACTGGCGGGCCCTGGACCGGGCCTTGCTGGCGATCGGCGCGCGGCGCAGCGACAGCGAGGTGTCCGACCGTCTCTACCAGGCCTGGGTGCCACTGCTGCTCAAGGCGTTCGCCGAAACCCCCTTCGACTTCGCCCAGGCCAGCCTGCATCAGGACGTGGTGCAGCAGGCTCGCCGCACGCCGCTGGAAGAGATGCTAAAGTTCCAGCCCAGTTCACGCACCTTGCTGGTACAGCGGGTGGTGGGCGGCCACTACTGGACCATGAAAAACCTGGGCGTGGCGACCGCTTTCCGTCCAAGACTGGAGAAATTGCTGACCCGCGCGGGCTGACCGTTATCGCGGACAGCAAAACGCCGGCTTGCGCCGGCGTTGTCGGGGGCGGAGTAAGAGAGGATCAGAAAGCGGAGCGCAGGCCCACGCTGACCCCGGAGATTTCCTCCTCGTCCTGATCGTAATAGCGCATGTATTCCAGGTTGGCGCCCAGGGTGTCGGTGATATTGAAATCCAGGCCGGCGCCATAGGATTCGTCCTCGAACCGCTCGCTTTCGTCCGTACTGACACCGGCCACGGTGTACTTAACGTCCGCTTTCATTTTGCTGTAGCCGCCGATCACATAGGGGTGGATCGAATCGGACAGCGGCGCGGAGAGTTTCAGGTAGCCGCCGTACATGTGGTCCATGTCGTACTCGAAGGTACCCAGGGGCGCGTTCTTGGAATCACCGTCAATACCGGTGCCGCCGCGCGCTTCCAACGCGATAAAATCATTGAACTCAAAGCCGGCCCGCAACGTGACGCCGTCCACCTTCAGGGTGTCCTCATCGACGTCGTCGTTGTCGTACTGAATCTGATTGTAGTTGGCGCCGATGTAGGGCCCGGCCGCGAAAGCGCCACCGGCCATCACCGAACAGGACAACACCATTGCACTACTCAGGATTCGGATCTTCATGTGCCTCTCCTTTGCGTTAGAAGTCAGTAATTTGAACATTGGCGCTTGGAGCCGTTCCTCCGGCCCGGTTAAATACGGTAAAAGGGCAGTGACGGAGTTCACGCTTTGCGAGGGGGAACACTAATGCAGGGAGCTTCATGGTTGGCGGGGCTCTGCTTTCTTCTTTTCGCGGGCACGGTGCAGGCTCTGGAATTGGGGAAGCAGCGCTCTGATTATCAGGCGTCACCGGACCTGCGCTGGCTGGAAGCGGCGCCCGGTGAACTGTCGCCCGAGCAGGCCCTGGAAGCATTGCGCAGCGGCAAGGGCCAGCGGCTGGGCAGCCGTTATCCGGCGATGGGGTTTCGGGAACAGGACCAGTGGTTCCTGCTAAGCCTGGACAACCAGTCCGACACCGGGCTCTGGTACCTGCGCGCCGGGCGGCCGCATCTGGATTATCTGGACCTGTATATCTATGACGCCGCGGGCACCCTGCTGCGCCACCAACGCAGCGGCGACCGGGTGCCCTTCGCGGAACGCCCCTTCCCTCATCACCAACTGGTTTTTCCGCTCGCCATTCCCCAGCAGGCGCAATGGTCGGTTCTGTTCCGGGCCCGTGGCGACAACGTGATCGACTTTCCCTTGTCGATTCGCGCCCCGGACGAATTCAACCAGCATGACGGCTACCTGAAGCTCAGCTACGGCTTTTATTTCGGCTCGGTACTGATCATGTGCCTGTTCAATTTGCTGATTTTTTTCTCCATCCGCGAGCCCAGTTATCTGCTTTACGTCCTCTATTTGGGCTTTTTCGGTTTGAACCTTTTCGCCCGCGAGGGGCTCGCCTATCAGTGGCTCTGGCCCGGCGCCAGCGAATGGAACCATCGCAGTTTGCCGGTACTGAATTTACTGACGCTGGCCTTTTCGATGTTTTTTTCCTGCTCGTTCCTGGAGCTCAAAAAAGCGGCCCCGGGGCTGAACCGCGTTCTCATGCTGGTGGGCCTGGCACTGATCGCGCTGGCCCCTTTCACCCTGCTCAACTTCACGTTTTTTATTCAGTTTTCTTCGGCGATTATTTTCCCCTGGCCGTTCATCGCCATCGCCCTGGCGATCTGGTCGATCCGCCAGGGTTACCAGCCGGCGCGCTTCTTCTTGCTGGCGTTCACCGCCGTGGGCCTGGCCTCGGTGATCTATATTCTAAAAACCTTCAACCTGATCGGCGGCAGCTGGTTGATCGAAAACGCGCTGCAGCTGGGCACCGTGACCGAGGCGCTGTTACTCTCCTTCGCGCTGGCCCACCGCATGACCACCCTGAAGTCGGAGAACGAGCGCATCCACAAGGAGGCCCAGGAAGCGCTGGAACGCCGCGTCGAGGAACGCACCCATGAACTGAACACGGCCCTCAGCGCCCGCAGCGAGTTCCTCGCGGTTATGAGCCATGAAATCCGCACGCCGCTCAACGGCATTATCGGCACCGTGGATATGTTGCGGGATTCAGATCTGGACGAGGCGCAGCGGCGCCAGCTGCATGTGATTGAGCAGTCCGGCAACACCTTGCTGGATTTGATCAATGACGTGCTGGACTACTCCCGGCTGGACGCGGGCAAGATGCCCATCGAGCAGACCGGGCTGGATCTGCCGGCGCTGATCGGCGAATGCGTGGCGCTGTTCGAGCACCGCGCCCGCCTCAACGCCAACGCCCTGAGCGAGAACCTGGACCCGGATCTCGGTGAGTACTGCGTCGGCGATCCGGTGCGGCTGCGCCAGATCCTGGTCAACCTGATCAGCAACGCGGTCAAATTCACCGAGAACGGCCGCATCCAGGTCTCCGCGCGGCGGGACGAGGCCAACCGGGACTATGTCCTGTTCGAAATCACCGACACCGGCATCGGCATTCCCGCCGACCAGCAGTCGCGGTTGTTCGACTATTTCCACCAGGGCGATCAGACCAGCCGGCGCCGCTACGGCGGCACCGGCCTGGGGCTGGCGATCTGCCGGCAGCTGGCGGAAATCATGGGCGGTGAGATCGGCTTCCAGAGCAGCGAGGCGGGCGGCTCTTGTTTCTGGGTGCGGCTACCGCTTCCCGCCGGCAAGGCCCAGGCGGAGGCCGCGGTGCCGGAGCAGGAACGCCCCGCCAGCGTGGTCGGCGCCCGGCTGCTGATTGTCGACGACAACCACATCAACCTGCTGGTGGCCGAAGGGCTGTGCCGCAAGCTCGGCCACCAGTGCGAAACCGCGGAAAGCGGCGCCGAAGCGCTGGCGGTATTGCTGTCGCGGCCGGCGCAGTTCGATCTTATTCTGATGGATTGCGAGATGCCGGACATGGACGGCTTCGAAACCACCCGCGCGATTCAGGGCCTGCAGCGTCAGGGCCGTCTGCCGGTGATCCCGGTGATCGCCCTGACCGCCCACGCGGTGCCGGACAAGATCGCCGCCTGCCACGACGCCGGCATGATCGGGCATATCGCCAAGCCGGTGAACCTGCGCCGCCTGGACGAGGCCCTCAGCGGTGCATTGAGGGGCATGGCGAACAGCCGCTAGACGCTTTTCAGCAGATAGTCGGTGAAGCGGCTCAGGTCATTGAGCGAGGCGCAGCGCCGCGCGGCGCGGCAATAGGGTTGGTAGCGGGCCATGATGGCATCGCCGCTGTTCCAGCGCGAAGGCGGCTCCGGATTCAGCCAGAACACCTGTTTGGCACGGCGCGACACCTCAGCCAGATGTTGCTCACCGGCGGGGAGATCGTTGTTACGCGCATCGCCCAGAATGATCACGGTGGTGTGGCGGTCGATCTCGGACCCGCACAGCGCCACGAATTCCTCGAACATGGTGCCGTAGTCGGTGCCGCTGCCGGACACCCGGTCGAGAATCCGGCCCACCGCCACGTCCGGCGGATAGCGGTCGAAATCATCGGTGACCTCGTCGAAGCGGGCGGCGAACGCAAAGCTGCGCACCCGCGGCAGCACATCGGTCATCGCGTAGAGGAACTGCAACAGAAACCGGGCGGCGTCCCGCACCGAGCTGGAGACATCGCAGATCACCAGCACCTTGGATTTGAGCCGGCGCTTCTGGCGCCAGTGCAGCTGCACCGGCACGGCGTTATAGCGCAGGCTGGACACCAGGGTGCGGCGCGCATCCAGGGTGCCGCGCTTGGCTTTTTTCTGGCGCCGCTGATGGAGGCTGGCGAGCCGGCGCGCCATGCGCCGCACCAGGGTCTGCACCTGTTTGAACTCACGCAGATCGCGGAACGGGGCCGCGCGCATGGTATGTTCGCGCAGGGCGCGTCCATGGGCGCGCCCGTGCAAATTGAACTGCCGCCGCACATGGCGCACCGCCAGCTCGCGAACCTGCTGGCGCCACTCACGCAGCTCGCCGGCACGGCGCTGGTCGGCACCGCGCGGTGAAGCGTCCAGCCGCAGGATCTCATCGTCCACCGCGCCCATGCCCATGTTCATCAACAGCCGGCGGGCGTAAAGACCCTGCTGGGTGATCACCTGCATATCGGTGAAGTCCATCTCGCCGGCGTTGCGTGCCAGGGTCTGCTCCAGCTGCCCCGCGTCCTGCACCACCAGCTCCGCGGCCTGCTCGGACAGGCCCTGCCCTTCCTGGGGCGAGAGCGGTTCGCCGCCCTCGTCGTGATCGCCGGCGTCCTCGTCCTCGGCGGATTCAAACTGGAAAAACGCCTCGAAACAGGCGTCGAAGTCCGGGCGCTCCTGCTGGCTTTTCACCAGGGTGAGCGCCAGGGTCTCGCGGAACCGGTCGCGGGGGTGGTAGCCGATCAGGGCGGCGGCGCGGAACGCTTCTTCCGCCTCCGTGGGCGAAACGCGCACGCCCGCGCCGCGCAGGGCGCGGACGAACTCATGCAAACGGCGGTCGGCCATGGTGACGCCTCAGGCGGAACGGGGTTTACGGAACCAGTGCGGCAGCAGGTCGCGGGCCAGCGCCACGTCCTGCTCGTTCTTGAGCACCAGCGCCAGGGTCTGCTCCACCAGCTCCGGCTCAAGGGTGTCCGCGTGCAGCAGCACCAGGGCGCGCGCCCAGTCCAGGGTTTCCGAGATCGCCGGCAGCTTCTTCATGTCCTGCTCGCGCAGGTGCTGGATGAACGCCACCAGCTGATCGCGCAGCTGCTCGCCCAGCTCCGGCACGCGCTCGGCCAGAATGCGGCGCTCCAGGGCGGCGTCGGGATAGGGAATATAGAGATGCAGACAGCGCCGCTTGAGCGCGTCGGAGAGCTCCCGCTGGTCGTTACTGGTGAGGAACACCAGCGGCTGATGCCGGGCCTTCACGGTGCCCATCTCCGGGATCGAAATCTGGAAATCGGAAAGCAGCTCGAGCAGAAAGGCTTCGAATTCCTGATCCGCCTTGTCGATCTCATCGATCAACAGCACCACGGGTTCGTCGGCGCGCAGGGCGCGCAGCAGCGGCCGCGGCTCGAGGAAGGTGTCGCTGTAGAAGGCATCGCCGAGATCGCCGAGCCGTTCCATGCTCTGCTCGAGGCTGTCGGTGTCCGCCAGCATCCCGCTGAGCTTGTCACGCAGCAACTGGGTGTAGAGCAGCTGCTTGCCGTACTTCCACTCGTACAGCGCGCGGCTTTCGTCCAGACCTTCGTAGCACTGCAGGCGGATCAGCGGCGCTTCCAGGAAGGCGGAGGCGGCTTTCGCCAGTTCCGTCTTGCCCACCCCGGGCGGGCCCTCCACCAGTACCGGCTTGTGCAGCTGCGCCGCCAGATAGACCGCCAGGGCGGTGCGCTGGTCGCAGATGTAGCCTTGCCCGGCGAAGCTGGAGATAACGTCGTCGAGGGAATCGATTCGGGTTTTCATGATGGGTCAGGCTCCCGGCCGCCGGCGCCCGGCTCAGTGCAGGGTGGTGCCTTCGGCCACTTCCACGGCGGGCGGTTCCACCACCGGCTCGCCGTCTTCGTCGGTAACGTCAAAGCGCATGGAATGCACTTCGCCGTCTATCATGTCGGGAATCCGGTCCAGGAAAGCGTCCAGGTGATCGGAATCGAAGTGACGCTCCAGATCGTCCAGGGTCTGCCATTGCTGCCACAGCATGATCACCCTGGGGGTGTCCGCCTTGACGTACACCTCGTAGGACACACAGCCATGTTCAGCGCGGGCCTGGGTGGCCAGCTCCTGGGCCAGTGCCACGGCGCTGTCGCGCAACGTATCACGGACCGGAATCACACCTTTTACGATGACCATATTGCCCCGGGGGTAGGAAAATAGCCGACCAGTATAACACGAACGGCCCTCTTCCTCACCCCGGTGCGCGGCCGGACAGCGCCTAGAGCGCCGTCTTGAAGGCCACCGAATCCGCCAGCGGGGCCCGCCCCACGCGGGTCCGGTTGGCCGCCACGTCCGGATCCTCATAGCCGAAACTGATGCCCACCAGGATGGCGGTGGACGCCGGCTCGCCGAAGATCTCGCGCACGTCATTGGGGAAGTAGCGCATGCTGCCCTGGGCGCAGGATCCGACGCCGTAAGCGGTCATCGCCAGCATCAGGGACTGGATGTACATGCCCACGTCCAGCGCCACGGTGGGGCCGAATTCCCGCTCCATGCCGATAAACACCACATGGGGCGCGTCGAACAGCTCGAAGTTTCGCAATTGCGCGCGCATGCGTCCGGGTTTGTCGTCCCGGGCGATGCCCATGTTGTTGTACAGCTCCACCGCGCAATCCACCTGCCGTTGCCGATAGACCCCGCTGAATTTGCCGGCGTTGGGCTCGAAGTCCGGCTCCATGGGCACGCCGGCGGTGACTTTCTCCACCATCCGGCGGCGCAATTCGTCGCGCACCTCGCCGGAGGCCACGAACACCTTCCAGGGCTGGATATTGCAGTTGGAGGGCGCCAGCTGGGCGAGTTCGAAGATTGCCTTGAGGGTTTCTTCCGGCACCGGCTTATCCAGGAAGCCGCGCACTGAGCGACGCGAACGGAGGGCGTCGGCCAGGGACTGGGTTTCAGCGCTCATGAACCTACCTTCTAATTATGGAATAGCGTTCCATCCTAGCGCCTGACGTCGGGGATTTCGATCCTTGCGGCTACAAACGGTCCCCGGCGGCCCAGCAACGCCCGCCCAGGGCAATGATCTCCACCTGATCACCGGCGTTCTCGGCCAGCTCGCGCCGCCGCGCCGGCGACACATCCAGCATGGCGATGCCGAGGCCGAACATCACCGCGATGGCCGCCTCCGCCTCGCGCTGGGCGGGCACCGGCGGGCGGTCCTGGGCGGCCACCGCCTCGCGCACGTCCTCGGCGAGCTCGTTGACCATCAGCTGCAGCTCGCCGTGGATGCGCCGGCGATAACTGGATCGCCGCCCCAGGCGCTGCTGCACCAGAAGGCGGAACTCATTTTCATAGTCCTGTTGAAAGCGCACGAAGCGCGCCACCAGTTCCCGCACCGCGCGCGCCGCGCCCACTTCGATCATGCTGCGCCGCCCCTCCGCCATGGAGGAGCGCAGGTGGAAACAGGCCCGGTCGATCAGCGCCAGGCCCAGGGCCTCCATATCCGGAAAATGGTTGTACAGGGAGGTGGCGGCCAGCCCCGCCTCGCGGGCCACCTCGCGCAGCCCCAGACTGTCCAGGCCGCGCCCGTCGGCCATCAAACGGCCGGCGGCGTCCAGGATCCGCTCGCGGGTCTGCTTTTTTTGTTGCTGCCGGGCACCTTCGCTCATTTCACGAACACTCGTTAGTTCAGAGGCCTTGCATATAGCCACAGAAAACAACCCCAGCGCAAGCGATCAAAAACCGTTTGACTAACAACTGTTCATAGAACAGAATGCCGAACACTTGTTAGTTGTAACGGGCAAAAAAGGGCGTCAACACTGGCCCTTTAGGCGTTGGCGGCGCATTATCAAACGGTCGCCATATTCAAGAACAATACCCGGTGCCGGCTCGGCCGTGGCCACCAGAGATGACAGCAAAGGGGTTTTCGCATGAACTACTTCGTTACCGGCGCGACCGGTTTCATTGGCCGCTTCTTGGTGGCGCGTTTGCTCAAGCGCGAAGGTGCCCGGGTGTTCGCACTGGTGCGGCCCGGTTCGGAATACAAGCTGGACGCCATGCGCCGGCGGCTGTGCGTGGAAGAGAGCCGTCTGGTGCCGATTACCGGGGACCTGACCAAGAAGCTGCTCGGTGTCAGCAAGCGCGACCAGGACGATCTGGTGGGCCAGATCGACCACTTCTTCCATCTCGCCGCCATCTATGACCTGAGCGCCGATGAAAACACCCAGCGCTACATCAACATCGAGGGCACCCGGCAAACGCTGAAACTGGCCGAGAAGGTCAACGCCAAGGCGTTCCACCATGTGTCTTCCGTGGCCGCCGCCGGGCTTTACGAGGGCACCTTCAGCGAGGACATGTTCGAGGAAGCCGGCGAACTGAACGACCCCTACCTGCTCACCAAGCACGAATCGGAAGCCCTGGTGCGCCAGGAAAGCCGCATCCCCTGGCGGATCTACCGGCCGTCACTGGTGGTCGGCCACTCCCAGACCGGCGAGATGGACAAGATCGACGGCCCCTACTACTTCTTCAAGCTGATTCAGAAGCTCAAGGACTTCCTGCCCAACTGGATCCCGCTGATCGGCGTGGAGAGCGGCCACTTCAACATCGTGCCGGTGGACTTCGTGGCCGACGCGCTGGATCACATCGCCCACCAGGAGGAAGGCAACGGCCAGTGCTTCCACCTCACCGCCGACCGCAGCTACAACCTGGGTGAGGTGATGGACATCATCGCCAGCGCCGCCCAGGCGCCGCGCATGCCGGTGCGCATCGACCAGCGCATGTTCGACGCGGTGCCCGGCTTCGTGCGCCGCGGGGTCAGCGCCATGACGCCCCGCTTGCTGATCAATCAGGCGATGGAGAACCTGGACATTCCGCCGTCGCTGATCAAGTTCCTGACCTTCCCCACCGAATACGACAACCGCCGCGCCGCCGCGGCGCTGGAAGGCAGCGGCATCGAGGTGCCGGAGCTGGAAAGCTATGTGCAGCAGCTGTGGGACTTCTGGGAAAACCATCTGGACCCGGACCGCGACGAGCGCGAGGACGAACTGCAGCCACTGCCCTCCCTGCCGGAGCGCGCCGAAGACAAGATCGTGATGATCACCGGCGCCACCTCCGGGATCGGCAAGGCCTCGGCCCTCAAGCTGGCCCGCGCCGGCGCCACCGTGCTGGTGGTGGCGCGCACCCCGGAAAAGCTGGAAGAGACCCTCCATGAGATCAAGCAGGTGGGCGGCAATGCCCGCGCCTACCGCTGCGACGTGTCCAATCTGGAAGCGGTGGACGAACTGGTCGAGCAGGTGCTGGCCGATTACGGCCGGGGGGATATCCTGGTCAACAACGCCGGCCATTCGATCCGCCGCTCGGTGGTGCACTCGTTCCAGCGTTTTCACGATTTCGAACGCACCATGCAGCTCAACTACTTCGGTTCGCTGCGGCTGATCATGCGGCTGATGCCGGGCATGATCGAGCGGGGCTTCGGCCATGTGATCAACATCTCCAGCATCGGCGTGCTGACCAACGCACCGCGCTTCTCCGCCTATGTGGCGTCCAAGGCGGCGCTGGATTCCTTCACTCGCTGCGCGGCCAGCGAGATGGCGCACCTGGGGATCCATTTCACCACCATCAACATGCCGCTGGTGCGCACGCCGATGATCGCGCCCACCAAGCTCTACAACCATGTGCCGACGATCAGCCCCAACCAGGCGGCGGACATGATCTGCGACGCCATCGTGCGGCGCCCCAAGCGCATCGCCACCAGCCTGGGCATCATGGGCCAGGTGATGCACTTCCTGACACCCAAGGTCACCGAAACGATCATGAACACCGGCTACAAGATCTTCTCGGACTCCGCCGCCGCCATGGGCGGCAAGGAAAAAACGACGAAGAAAATCAGCCGCGAACAGGCCGCCTTCTCCCGGCTGTTCAAGGGGATTCACTGGTAAGCCGGCCACACCGGGCCGCCGGGCAACGGCGGTCATTGATCAAACGCTTGTTTGAATGCAATCTTAGGAGGTCTTCCATCTTCGTGGGGTGCCTCCAATGAACGATATCGAATGGCAGCGGCCGGACCTCCGGCCGCATATCAAACGCATTTCCTCCGCCGCCGGCTGGCGCTGGCGGCAGCGTTTCTCCCCCCGTGGTGCTCTGCGCCGGCGCGTCGCCGGCCAGGTGGTTCTGATCACCGGCGCCAGCTCCGGCATTGGCGCCGGGCTCAGCCACCGCCTGGCCCGCGCCGGCGCCACCGTCCTTCTGGTGGCCCGCTCCATCGAGAAACTGCAGGACACCGTGGACGATATCCGCGCCGACGGTGGCCGCGCCCACGCTTACCGCTGTGACCTGGCCGATCTCGACAGCTGCGACCGGCTGTGCGAGCAGGTGCTCGCCGAACATGGCGGCGTGGACATTCTGGTCAACAACGCCGGCCGCTCGATCCGCCGCTCGGTGATGCACAGCCTGGACCGCTTCCACGACTACCAGCGCACCATGCAGCTGAATTACTTCGGCGCCATTCGCCTGGCGATGAATCTGATTCCCGCCATGCAGGCACGTGGCCAGGGGCATGTGATCAATGTGTCCACCATGGGCGTGCAGAGCGCCCCGGCGCGCTTCTCCGCCTACCTGGGCTCCAAATCGGCGCTGGAAGGCTGGACCCTGGCGGCCCAGAACGAGCTGGTGCACACCGGCGTGGAATTCACCCTGATGAATTATCCGCTGGTGCGCACGCCGATGATCGCGCCCACCGCCATCTACCGCTACGTGCCGGCGATGAGCGAAGAGCGCGCCGTGGACTGGCTGTGCGAGGCGATCGTCACCCGCCCGAAGCGCAAGGTGCCGGCGTTCGGGCTGGCCTCCCAGGTGATGTACCAGGTGCTGCCGAAAACCTCCGAGTTGATCGTCAACACCAGCTTCCAGCTGCTGCGCGACAAGCGGCGCTGGCCCGGGAAAGGGCAAAAAAAAGGTTCATCGCGCTTTAGCGGGAACGCTTCCCCTCCATTTGGTGCGCAGGTCTGGGTGACGCCCTTCTGGGAACGCCGTGAACCCGTCCCTGGGGACTCC
>MDTA01206485.1_pt1 | contig 50511 bp, 41 predicted proteins | sample 811151 | NCBI WGS metagenome assembly MDTA01 (sample SAMN05326648, study PRJNA326480) | marine metagenome | isolation source: seawater | place: Indian Ocean: South | collected 2010
AACAACACGGATACTGATGATGATGGAGACGGTTACGCTGATGCTTTTGAGGTCGCAATTATGGCTTTGCAAATGAGTCCAACTGACAGCGAAGATATTCAGGCCTTTGAAAAGCTCTTGGATGACCATGATATCCCTTTTGTGAACTATCAAAAAGCTGCCGCTGCGGAGGCATCCCGTACGATTGTCAATGTATCGGCTCGGGTTGATTTAGGCCAGGGGGAGATCGTAACACCAGGTTTCACAGTGCTGGGTGAACAGAAGAAGCTGCTTATTCGTGCTGTTGGACCAAAACTTGTGGATCTGGGCGTCCAATCACCGATGCAAAATCCAACAATGAGTGTTTATAAGTCCCGATGGGATGGCAATCCGCCGGATTTATTAGCCACGATTGATGATTGGAAGGCTGACAACGGCAATGTCGCGGAAATCGTAGCTGCTACGAGTTCGGCTGGGGCATTCCCGTTAGAGCCAACCGAGACCTTCCAAGGACGTCCGTTTATGACTGAAGATACAAGTAGTGCCGCGGTTCTCTTAACGCTTGATGTAGGGGTTTACACAGTACAGGTGAGCTCGGCCGACGATGGGGTGGGTGAAGTGCTAGTTGAGGTCTATGAGGTTACCGATTAGCAAACGACAAGCTAACAAGTGAGTAGCTCTTTCGCCATTGCCAGATTGAGCGAGTTTAACTCAATTTTAATATGACTCATATATTTAGAAAGCCTATTAGTGGTTTAATCCTTATGGTTGCCTTGGCCTTTGTCGCTTATGGTCAGCAGCGGGATAAACCGATTTTCATAAGCGGCGTGTACCCACACCTAACGACTTACGCCGATAATGGCGGGGAGCTAAAGACACTGAACGAGTGCGGTATCGGAGCAGTCGTGCCGTGGGCTGGGAAATTGTGGATGGTGAATTACGGGGCTCACGAACCATTTGGAAGCGATCATAAGCTCTACTCGATTGGCGAGGGCTTGGAGTTGACCATTCATCCTGAAAGCGTGGGCGGTACGCCAGCTGGGCGAATGATTCATAAAGAATCGAATCAATTGTTGATGGCCCATTACGTGATCGACCAATCCGGCAAGGTGAGGGCGGTTCCGCCAGAGATTATGCCGGGGAGAATTACAGCGTTTACGCGACATCTGAAGGACCCTGAGAATTGGGTCTACGTCGTGGATATGGAGGGCATGATTTACGAATTGAACGTGCATGACCTAGAGGTGCGGAAGCTATTTCACAAACCTGTGCCGGGTTGGCATGCGAAGGGCGCTTATGTGGCTCAAGGGAAGTTGATAATGGCCAATAATGGCGAGCATATAGGAGGCAGTTTTCGTCAGGGAGTTTCGGATGAAGAAGCGAAAGCGATTCTTGCGCGAATCAAAGCCAAGAGCGAAGATGAGCGGGGTTCCCTTTCGTCATGGGATGGCGAATATTGGGAGGTGCTCGAGCGGAAACAGTATACCGATGTGATGGGTCCTGGCGGTATTAAGGGGAATGTTAACGATACCGACCAAGTTTGGTCCATTGGTTGGGACAATCGCTCTTTAAGGCTTAAGGTGATGGATGATGGGCAGTGGTCCACGTATTTGTTGCCTAAAGCTTCTTTCAATAATGATGCGATTCATGGATGGTATACAGAGTGGCCACGAATTCGTGAATTGAGTGGCGGCGATTGGATGATGGACATGCATGGTATGTTTTTCGATTTTCCACCTACTTTTTCGGCTAGTAATTCTGCAGGTCTATCTCCGATTGGAAGTCACCTGCGTTACATTCCTGATTTCTGCGAATGGAATGGACGTTTGGTTTTAGCGACTGACGAAACATCGATTCAAGGGAACCCGCGAGCGGGTCAGCCGCAAAGCAATCTTTGGTTTGGAATGAGGGGTGAATTGAAAAAATGGGGCCCGGGGGCTGGCTATGGAGGACCGTGGATCAATGATCCGGTCGCTGCCAATGTACCTAGTCTACCCTTTTTGGTAAACGGATTTAAGGAACGGACGCTTCACCTGGTTGTTCATGACCAAGAGGATGTAACGATTTCCATTGAGGTGGATTACAAGGGAACCGGAAACTGGGAGGTTTATAAGAGTGTATCAGTGACTGGATACGCTCCGTTCGTATTCCCCAAATCGTTTAAAGCTCAATGGGTTCGTCTTCGTCCTTGTCGCGCTTGTGTAGCTTCAGGCTATTTTCATCAGTCAGACACGAACTATCGTAAAGCTAGCGAAGGTCGGAGATTGTTTTCGGGATTAGCGGATTTGGGAGAAGAGACGGTTAGCGGTTCGGCTTTGTATGCTCTGAGAAAATCTCGGAATTTGGCGGTGAGCGATCTTAAGGGTAAGACTAGCGAGTTTAGTAAAGAGCAATTTGCGTTTGTCCCTGGGAATGATCTGAGCTCCGATGTGAAGGAGCATTTGAATACGAAGCCGAAGTTCACCATGGACGAGGCTTCCGTAATTGTCGAATCTCATGGAGAGCGGTTGCGATTGCCAAAAGGGGATGCGTCTTATGATCAGCCGTTTTCGTTCGGATGGCCGCGTACTTACCGCGAAATCGAGTCGGAGCGAGAATTGGCGAATATTCATGGAACGTTCTACGAGCTACCGTTGGTTGAGAATGACAAGCCGCCATTGTTTCAAAAACTCCGCCCGATAAGCAGTCACCGAAAGCAAATAGCCGATTTTGCATCTTGGAATGGACTTCTTGTAATGACGGGTGTGGGTGCGAACGCAAAGGAGAGCGAGCATGTCTATAGAAGCAATGAAAGTAGTGAAGCTCTCTGGTTTGGCGCCATTGATGATCTTTGGAAACTCGGCAAGCCGATTGGCAAGGGTGGTCCGTGGAAGGAATCTAGAGTAGAAGCAGGCGATGTCTCGGATCCGTATTTGATGACCGGTTACGACAAGAAGCGTCTTACGCTATCAGTAGACAAACCAACGACGATAACCCTAGAGATCAATTTCGACCATCATGGGTATCACGAGTATCGTTCTTGGGAAATGACTCCGGGCGCTCCAGTCGATTTCGATTTTCCCAAAGGGTTTAGTGCTCATTGGGCACGTTTGGTTTCGAGTAGCGATTGTGTAGTGTCGGCCGTTTTTACTTACGAGTAGAGCAAGTGCTTGTTGAGTTGCATGAGATCACCGATTAGCCAACCCCAAGCTGATGGGCGAGTAGAGCTGAGGCTCAGGGCGTTGACTTGCACGAGTTGGCCAAGGAATGTTGAAGTCTGACGAATGGACGCCGGAGCAAAGGATAGAAGCTGCCAAACTGGCTGACATCGCTTTGACGCAACGCCAAAAAAAGAACTAGGTACAAGGCTTTTTGTGCATTCCTTTAGCTATCGCAAGCAATGCCAAAGCGGCCTCCTGCGTTTAACCCTCGTGCCTAAAATCGCCTTTAAAACAGGTTAAATTTCCTTAAAGTGGTTTAAATAAAAATCGCTGTAAGCCTTTATTTATCAAATAAATATCGATAAATTTTAACTGGCTTTAATTGTTACGTTTTAACTTTTAAGCAATTGGTTCAGGGTTCGAGTCCCTGTCAACCCACCATTTAAGTCGCTAATTAATAAAGACTTAAAAAATAGAAGAGGTTAGCCCCTTGATTTTAGTAACCGTCATTCGTAACCGTTGGAACAATGACGGTTACGAAAAGTAAATACACCTACTAGTGTATGAAGTTACCGATTAGCCGCTCGCTACCGGGGTCAAACTTCATCGAAGGCTACCCTTGGCATTGGCAGCTGTTTTCGCAGCAGCCCGCACCAGAAGCGTGGCCGTTCGCACAGGCTTCGCTGCAAAATTCCTTACCATCCGATGCAAAACGGTTGCCGTCGCTAACTTCGCATCTACAATCAGGACATGCACACTTTGACGATTCTTGTTTAATCATACTCATATATGAACGTACACTCACATATTTGTCAATTGCAAATTTGTCACTTAAGAGGGAATCTACGATATGCCCAGCTCCGATACTGATAAAATTTGCCAAGTTGTTTGCTCTGAGCATCACACAGATTCCTCAGGCAACGTGGATGCCTTGGTGATGGTTGAGGCCCAAAAAATGGGTGATTTTTTCAACGTCCTAAGTGATCCCACGCGTCTGCGGCTGATTTCGCTTTTGGCAGAAGAGGAGTTTTGCGTTTGTGATCTTGCGGCTAAACTGGAAATGACACATTCGGCCATTTCTCATCAGCTACGTGCTCTGCGTGCTGCACGACTCGTCAGTTATCGGAAAGTAGGTCGGCAAGTTTTTTACCGTCTCCATGACCAACATGTGGTCGATCTTTACCGCACGGTCCAAGAACATCTGGAAGAGTAGGCCCAAGGCTACAAGGGAGTAAGAAAAAAATTCAGTAGAGACAAGCTAGACATCGAAACCTAGTGAGGCTGGAGAGGAGGCTTTATCCCTTGAGAGACGCGGGCTGAGGGAGAGTATTTCTAATAAGCCCTAACGCCGTTCGCCCTTGCTAGATTGTGCGAGGTTGAAGTACAGTCAGAGTCATGTTCGCCAAAGCTACCCCATTAGCACGTTGCCTCGCGGCCTTTGTAGTGTGCTCGGTTTCGGTCTCGGGTTGGGCCGAAACATAGTTTGAAGAGATTAAAGAGATGGCTGAGCAGGGCAATGTTAACGCACAGGTCGCCATCGGTGGGCAGTACCTAATTGGCAACGGCGTCCCTCAGGACTACACTAGAGCCCACATGTGGTTAAATTTTGCCGCGGCGAATGGATATAAACTTGGTCAAGAAAGCCGAGACAAGGTCGCCAAAAGAATGACCTCCGATCAAATCGCCGAAGCACAGAGAATGGCCCGCGAGATGGTCGAGGCCAACCCCAAGGTGATGGGGGAGTAGTCTTTCGTATTTAGCTTTTCACGGACCAGTTGCTCTAGAAGCAATTGGTCTGAGGGCCGCCAAAATGTATCCTCCAAATGTATCCCTAATCTTCAAAATCAGCCGAGTCCTACATTTTTTACTTGTTTCTGGAGGTTGTAGCTTCTTCAGGATCATTTTTTTAAACTACTTAAGATTAGCAATTTAAAACAATTTGAGACGTAGTTAAACGCTGATTTATTGGCCTTTTAAGCAATTGGTTCAGGGTTCGAGTCCCTGTCGACCCACCATTTTAGTCGCTAATTAACAGAGACTTAAGAATGTGAAAAAGTTGGCTGCTTGACGCGTTTAACCGACTTGTTTAACCGGTAAAAAGGTTTGCCGTTTACACACACATGATCTTGTTTGGGACTAGCGGAAAAAGATTGTGTGGAATGACTGGTTGTGGGACCGTTCCTAAGTGAGGGCAGTTCCCCATGTTTTAAGGCTAGTCTTTTTCTTTCTACCTGCTTGGTCATTTTGTTTTGGACAAAACGAAGAAGAAAGCGTTGCTCTCAGACGGCTGGCTGAAGACGGCGATAGGCGATCCCAATATGAAATTGGGAAGGCTTATAAAGCAGGAGAAAACCAATTTCCTAGAGACCTGGAGAAGGCGGTTGAGTGGATGGCAAAAGCCGCTGCGATGGAGTTTGAAGGAGCTGGTTTACCATCAGGCTCTGGGCAAGCATCGCCTATGCAGGTAACTGGTTCTGGCGGTGAAAATGGGTCAGGTAGCTTGCAAGGTTTGGGAAGTGGTTCTGCGGCGGATGAGCTATCAGGCCAGACAGAACAGCAAGATGGGCAGAAGCTCTCAAATGGCAAGCAAGGCCAAAGCGGTCAGAGCTTTTCGGACGATTTGGCCATCCAAGGTGAGCAGGGACCTCCAGGTGAGCAGGGACCTCCAGGTGAGCAGGGACCTCCAGGTGAGCAGGGACCTCCAGGTGAACCAGGGCCTGCGGGAGAAAGGGGTCCTCAAGGGGAACGCGGTCCGCAAGGTGAGCGTGGTCCGCAAGGTGAGCGTGGTCCGCAAGGTGAGCGTGGTCCTCCAGGAAAAGATGGTCGAGACGGTACCTTCCCAATCTGGGAATTGGTCTTGGCGTTGGTCCTGGGGTTCCTCCTAGCTAGATTTTTGTGGGATTGGGGACAGAGGTATTTGATCACAAGAAAAATTAAAATCGGAGAAAACTTGTTTTTGATATGGAAGAGAAGGCCTTAAAAAATTTTAGGTTTAACCACGGCCTTAAGACGTGGCGAATGGCCTGGATAGTCGAATACTGCCTGTTTACTTTGGGAATATCTATTGCTGGCTTTAATATCTTTACGGGAATTAATGAGGGTAATTTGGCGAGTCAGATTCTTCTAGCCATAGGTTGGATAATATTGGGCACAATCGAGCTCGCGACTATACCTTTAGCGGGAGCGTTGAGGCTATCGAAGGGCTTTGGCAGAATCTGGTCTGCTGTAGGCGTTGCTGGCCTTGTGGCGTTATCAACTTTCACCGTTTTCGAGTTTAACGAAATTGCTTCAGAATATATGACTAGAGGAGCGAGAAAGGCAGCAATCGAAGTCACTAAAATCGAAGGCCAAATTCAAGGTTTGCAGGCGGACCTAGACGATCTCGAGTCAAGGGAGGTTGATAAAGCCAACAAGGAAGATGATTTTGAAAAGAATAGGGTGGCCGAATTAGAGGTTGAGAGAAATAGGTATGAGGCCGAAGACCAACGCATTGAGGATTACTATGCTGGTCTTTTGGAGGAAGCAGTCAGAGACAGTCAGTTCCCGATACTTAATGCCGCAGAGGAGGCTCGGATCGATGCTGCGGATAGCCAGCTTGCTGAGCAGCAATCGACGCTCGGTGACTTGCAAGAATCACTGGCAAACATAATGGTAGAAGCGAGAGATGCAGATTCTAAAGTCAAAGATGCTGAGATTGGAGGGTATAGAGAAAAAATCGAAGGGATAGATTCCCAGATTGATCTATTGGTTAAAGATAAGGATCAAAGAATTAGGGAAGTTGAAGGAACGCTTTTTAGAAGTGCAGCAGACAAAATTGCGGCCATACAAAGTGATCTGGAACCTAAGCTGGAGGATCTTCAAAATGAGAAAAAGGGCTTTCTTGATGCTATCACTACAGTACAGCTCAGAGAGTTGGTTCTGCCACCGAAGGCTGTTTCTCTGAACACCTCGATTAGTAAAGTTGAGGAGCAAATAGAATTGTTAGAAGCTCGAAAGAAGAAGGTTAGAGATGCCGCCTCGGAAAGAATGGATACAGAAGAGTTTCAAGCTAGGATTGCCGATCTAAAAGGTGAGGAAAAGCAGGTTCAAGTTGATCGTCGGACCGCAAAAGATGAGGAAAAAAAGAGGTTTGAAGCGAAAAACCGAGAGATAGAGGAGAGATATGCATCTCTAGTAGCGGAGTACAAAGAGAGCGTAATGTCAGTCGCGGAACTTGGCCGTAGGAAGTCGGAGAAGCTTACTCAAATAGAGGAAGGAAGGTCAGAAATAACAAAAATAACCGAGGAGGCCGCTGAAAAGTATGAGCAGGTCATGTATTTTAGGATGGCTTCGTGGTTCTCAGGCGAAGATGCGACTGGTTTCGGAAAGCTGCCGCAAAAAGAACACTACAATAGTGCCCTCAGGAACATTTTCCTGCCTGTCGGAATCTTCTTCGCTGCCGTATCCATCGTTTTAGCGTATGTGGGAACTGGATTTATGTATGAGGAGTCACGGAAACACGATGCGTGGATTCCAATGCAGGAACTCAAAGATGAGAACGAGGAATTATTGAAGCAGAAAGAAAAACTCTCACATCAGAATGATTTGGCAGAGGAACGTATTTCCTCGCTGTCTGACTTCAAGGAGAAGGCAGATGAAAAATTGCAGGCTGCGGTTATGGCGGAGAGGCGTAAGCTAGAGAGTTCGATAGACCGCGAGGCTGATTTGAAGAAAAAGCAGGTAGAACTTGAGAAGCGTATTCAGGATAGAGACCGCTTGCTGACCAAGAACGAAGAGGACCTTGTCAAGGCGAAGCAAAGAGTTTTCGAAGCAATCAGAGCAGTGCCTCAGACGATAACTGTAATCGAGAGTTCGAAAGAGAAGGATGCGTGATATGATCTATAGGTTTAGGAACTTTGTATTTATTTTAACAATACTGTTGGTAGCGGATCGATCTTTTGGGCAAGAAGGTGAAGCATCTAAGGAATTTTATGAGCTTGAACCTTTTAGTGTAGACACAGTTGGCTGGTATGAATCCCAAGTTGATATAATCAAATCCATTGATGAGCTTGCTAAAAGATTGGATAGAATAGAACAGCTTCTCAAAGAAAATAACGAGGGCTCTTCGGGTGCGGGGACGGCTAGGAAAAAATCGGCGACAAATGCCATAAGCCTAAATGGCGAACACGAATTTAAACTCCTAATTTTAAATGCCCTTGCTGGAGCTGAAGGTCTAAACAAAAAGGGAACGAGTATTAGGCATGTTGAGGCTTTTCTCGGAAGTCCTGACGTAAAAGAATCCTCGAGCGATGGCTCAACCTATTGGAAGTACCAGTTCGAAGGAAGATTAGGTGGAGAAGCAGTACTGCAAGTGAACAGTCGTAGCAAAACTGTCACAAAAATCGTTTTGGACGATTCATTGATTCTAGAAAATGTGAAGAAACTAACGTCGAATGAAGCGACGCAAGAAAAGGCACAATTCAAAATAAATTCGGAAAAACGGTTGGATATTCGTAACTGGAGAAAGATAGTTCCCAATGTTACAAGTCGAGACAAGGTAGTCGAATTGATTGGCCAGCCCACAACTATAAAAAGTAATCGTTGGTATTACAGCGGCTATGGGATTCTGTCAGAGGGGGAAATTTCTTGGTACTCGGATCAAAGGGTTATGCGGTTAACCGAACCGACTTTCGTAAAGTAAGCCCTACAATCAATTCCGTGAAGGGGGGATAAAGTTAACCTTTTGTGATTTGCGAAATTGGACGTTTTTGCCGTCCTTGATGGCTGGTTTCCATTTTGAACGGCGGATAGCTTCAATTGCAGGTTGATTGAATTCTATGTTCGAGTAGTCAACAGCCCGAGGGCTAAGTACTTTACCATTGGTCCCTATTACAAACTCGATTTCAGCATATCCCCCAATTCTCGCATTTTTTAGGGAATAAGGGTAAGTCGGCCTATGCCATGAAATCAAAGATGGCAATTTATCGACCTCCTCTTGATCAAATACCTGCGATTCAGTCTTTTCCGCATTCGTTGGAATCGGCTTTCCAGATTTTTTTGGGCTTAGATCAAAATCAAACTGTTTTGTCGCTTTAGCTGCGACGGGACTCCCCCCTTTTTCCGCCGGTCTGTATCTCCAGCTTGGGAGAATTTTTGAAACTGCTGCGCTGAATTCAGGATGTGTACTTTTAGTAATCCTAACATTCGAGACTCTGCCTTGTTCACTTATGTTAAATGTTGCGTAAACCTCGCCTTGGACTCCGGCCATTTTTCGTGGAACATAGAGAATGGGAGATGGTTCTCTGGTCTCCCTGGGGGGATGATCAAACGTTCCTCCACGTAGCGGTGTATAGGTTGTTTTCTGATTGCTGTCAGGCTCAGTATTTCCAGCGGCTGAAACTTTTGAATCCCCCCGACTAGAGGAGGCGCTCCCCGCTGATTCAAAATCCAGTGAGAATGCTCCTATTGGTACTTCATCAGCTGAATCTCCATTCTCTTCACCTAGAAGATCCTCCGCTGCCAATTTGTACCAAAGGTAAGACTTTTCGAGATTTTTGAAATTAGCGTTACCCTCTTGGTAGATTCGCCCCAGCATATATTTAGCAGGAGTGAAACCTTTCTCTGCCGAAAAACGAAACCATGGTTCAGCTTGGGAAAAATCTTTTTCATCCTGAGATAAGTCGTAGAGTATAACTCCAAACTCATACTCGCTGCTTCCGTCTGATGCTTGAACGAATGGTTTAATTGCGAAAAGAGACAGGAAGAGTATGGAAGAGAGAAATACGTATGTGAACTTCAACATTAGTATACTACGTATTCGATTTTCCAATTAATGTGAAGCTCTTTCAGAAGGCCCTGTGTGGAAAAATGTCAATGTCCATTGAGTAGTATCTCGCCATCTCCATAAGCCTTTCCAGGTGCCTTTCGTCATCCATGTCTTTTAGCACAAGAACAATGCCGGGCTTTTTGCCTGTTTGCATAGCGTAGTTAAGGCATTGCCCAATGGCTTCTGCCCACTTGTCTGCAAAGTCCACCTCGATGGCGTGAGTGTCTGTCAGGATGTCGCAGCGAGTACCGTCGGGCAAAGTTACCTCGCTCCTGCCTCCTAGCTCCTTGGCATATTTCTGTTGGTAGACGCTTTCTGAATATGCTTTGGGAGAGTTGGGAACAGACGGTCTTGGTAGAGCTCCCTCAGTGTGGTAGTGATACGCTCCAGCTTTCCGATCCCAATGTCCCCCTTTTGAATCTGTGCCGCCTGAGTGGGAAAAAGCTCCTTGGATGATATAAAGGACTAATATAAAAAAGAAAAACCTCATGTGCTAGAACTTGGCTTGATTTACTATTTCGGCTATCACTTGAGGGATTCCGGCTTTGCAGGCCTGGTAAAGCTTGGCCTCAAGCTAAACAGAAAGCGGAATTGGGGTAGTTATTCAGTTATCTTTTGTTGGCGCTCGAGTTCTGCTTGCAACATTTTCTCAAGCTCACCAGCGCGTTCTCGTCCCCGTGCCTCCCCTATAGCTGCTCCTTTGGCCATGATTTCGGGCAGTAACTTCTGGGCTTTCTTCCCGACTTCAGTTTTATGAAATGCAGTAATTAGACGAAGTTCAGTAGCAGTAAAGGCCTCAGAAAAAATTCTAATGAGATCAGGTTTCACACTTTCAAAGCTCATAACCTTGGACGCCCAACTCATCAACACTTCTCTAAAAGGTGCCATTTCAGGGTTTGATTTAATCTCTTGGTCTATTAACATTTCCATTGTATACTTAAACTGCACGTCAAGTTCCATGGCCTCCAAAAGCCTCTCTGCTTCATATTCTGCTTCTCTATCTGCAGATGCGATTGGTGTTATTAGAATGCACCCATAAGTAATGGCAGTTTTACCAAGAAAAAAGGCAGCGTTTAGAATACTACTCTGAAACATGCCACGATATAGTTAGAAGTAGTTCTGTAAGTCGACAGCTTTCTTTGGGCAGTTGATCCACTATCCTAAGACCCTCAGTCGAACACATTACAGACCGCGTTTGCATGCCTCTCTATGACATCAGCAAGGCGGGTATCGTCTCTATGAGCAGAAGCTCTAGAAAAGAGTCAGGCCAAGTGGCCCAACGAATATGGCTGGACGCTCGAGGACGAATATCGTGGCGTAAATAATACTTTACAGAGGCTGCGTAAATAAGCACCAAACGAATGCAATCTGGTGTTGTTGCCAGGTATCTGGTGATAAAGAAATGCTCTGCGAATCTTGATCCTGCAATTTGTGCATCTTTTATTTCTCAAGCTTTCTGAGTGCTTTTCCGATTTTCTTTTGTTTAGCACCTGAAGCCAAGTGGTTGTTATTCAATTCTTTGATTAAACAGCCAATCCCAAACGTTAGGTGTAGGGTCACAAAGGTCACTACTCTGTTGGGTTATATACCCTTTTTTCAAGTCGTCGCCTTCATAATAAAAAGTGTAGTCATTTGCGTTGTGTTTAACGTCTTTTAGGGAAGTGAACTTCATGTTGCCTTTTACCTCCTTCATCGCTTCGAATATGGAGCTGGAGAAGTCAAATGGCACTACGTTGTCAGTGTCTCCATGAAAGGCCCAAATGGGTGTTTTTTTCAAACTGGTTTTATCCTTAAATGGCAATAGTCCTCCTGCACTCGGAATTGCTGCGGCAAACTTATCGGGTTCGGCCCAGATAGCATTCCAGGTTCCAGCACCCCCCATGGAGTGACCCATTACATAAATGCGTTTTGTATCGATACTATAATCGCGTGCAATTTTATCTATCAGGAAGAAGGCCATGGTCAGGCTTCCTGTTGAAATAGTATCCGACGAATAACGCCCGCTTTCAAAACGGCTCCTCCACCCTAGTGGAAAGCCGCTGATTTTCTCCGGAGCCAATTCGGGAATGCGTTCATTGAAAAGGGACCACGAGCTCCTGGATTGGGGAGCAATCACCACACAGGGGTATTTCTTTCGCCATACTTTATCGACAAAAACTTCCGTCCAATTTCTCATTTGTGACTCGTTATCATCCCCAACTCCAGCACCTCCGTGAAGGCTTAGGATAAGCGGGTATTTCTCCTTAGAATCATAATTTTCCGGCAAGAGGAAACGATATGGCATTCCCATGAATTCAAGAGCCTCAAAGGCGTTGATCACTTTGGTTGAGCTACCTGCACCTCTGTTGCCGGGTCGATTTTGTGCACACAAAGTTGCAGACGCAGCCAGAAGTAAAATGAGAAGAAGGTATCGTTTATTCATAGGATAATTTATGGAGCCATGCTTACGGCATAATGGACTAAGATGGCAGGTGATAATGCACACTGCCGTTGGTGTGGCTATTTCAAAGTTCTATAGTCTCCCGGTAGGCCAGCCCCATAAACGATAGCTACTGAGTATGGTTAGCGATTGGGGGTTGCGGTAACTGCCTCAAAGATTCTTTGAGGGCCCCAAAAATGCATCCCCAAAATGGATCCATAATCTTCAAAGTCAGCCGATTCTATCTTTTATGAATGTTTCTTGAGGTTGAATAATCTTTAAGATCCTTTTTAAACTACTGAAGTTGAGAAGTTTAAAATAAGGCGATTTGCAGTTAAACACTGATTTATTGGCTTTTTTAGAAATTGGTTTTGGGTTCGAGTCCGAGTCGACCCACCAGTTCGGACCGACCGCCAATAGGCTATTTTTTTTAAGAGTGTTACGAACTTCGAGTGGATTAAGCTCAGAGCCACGTACAGAGCATCTTTTGGGCAAGTATTGGATAGGAAAGGGCTATTTTGGGGAGTGATTTTAGCAACCGGAAATGATTTTTGAGCGTATAAACAGAAGGAAAAGTCAGACTAGGTGCCAATAAGGTGCGTCAAAAAAGTGAACATCGTTGGGTTAAGGCGAACTTCAAAACAAGAAACGCTCGAATAAGCCAGTTCACATCAAAAATGGGATAGGAGGAGAAAATTGGGAACTTTAATCAAAGAGCAACGTCGGATAGGACAGAATGTTATGTCATCTAGAGCACAGGAAGTAGCCTTAGACAAAGTGCTGGTTGCACGGTTCAAGGAAGGGGACGAGGCTGCTTTCGAGGAGATGGTAAGCCGTTATTGGGATCGTATCTATGCAATGGTGATGCAACTGCTTAGAAACCCGCAGGATGCGGAAGAAGTAACGCAAGACGCCTTTATAAGAGCCCACCGTGGACTGGGAAACTTTCGTGGGGATTCCAGCTTCTCGACCTGGCTCTATCAGATAGCGACGAACTTGGCTCGGAATCGGTACTGGTACTGGTTTCGGAGAAAGCGGGATAAATCTGTGTCATTCGACCAGAAGGTCGGAGGAGACTCAGACACGACGCTGGCGGAGATTTTCCAAGCTGACATTGAGACGCCTCAAGACATCGCTGTCACAAACGAATTTCAGGATAGGGTTACGGCCGCGATGGAGTTTTTGAACACAAAACACAGAGAGGTTCTTGTGCTTAGGAACGCGAAGGGCCTTTCTTACGAGGAGATTGCTTATCAGTTGGAAATTAGCATTGGCACGGTCAAAAGCCGAATCGCCAGAGCTCGCGAAAGCTTGCGTGATCGGCTCGGAAATGAACTTTTATGAACTTGGAGCGCTTCAAAGAGTTGGTGAATCTGTACTTGGACGATGAGATCTCGTCTTTGGATCTTTCTGATCTTATGGATGAGACTCGGAGTAAACCGGAGCGTCAAAAGTTGTTTCTGGACTACTGTCGCATACACAAAGCATGCTCTCTCCTTGGGGATTCCCTCGAGGAGAAAAGAAGTAAGCGTAGTTTCAAGCAGATCGCTTATGCTGTGGGTGGACTGGCGGCGGCATTTACGTTATTAGGGATGGCGGGTCGAAATCTGTTGCCCATGCTTAACGGTCCGACTGCACCGCCTACGATCGTTCAAAGTGGACCCTCGGGCGGAAGCACGCTCTTCTTTTCTGAAATTGCCTCGGCCAAAGTGTCGACACCGCGTTTTCTCAAGGTAAGAGAGCAGTCACGAGGAGAAGGCGTAGGAGTTTCTATCTTTGGCAATTTGAGAAGCGAGAACACTGGGAACAGGAACAACCGATTCGTCTTAACCCCTCCGCAGGAGCAGTATGGGTTGAATGCGGAGAAGCTTTTTTCGGAAGACCTTTTGGATCTGGGAGTGTTAGAACTTCAGGATCCATTTAATGCCTTCGACGAAATCAACGAGGCTCCTCTGAGCTTTTCCAAAGCGACCTTTTTTTTGGGGAATAGTCATGAAATAACGACCGCACGAGATAGCCCCTCAAATTTAAAGTAGTCAGCCCTCGCCAACAGGATAGGTGTTCTGATGCTAGCCCAGTGCAGCTTTTATGATAGCTTCGGTACTAATTTTGGGGCCTAGTTTCTCAACCACTTTGGAAATAGCTTTTTTGGCATCTACTTGCTTGTAGCCAAGTGCTTGGAGGGCCAAGGCTGCATCTGTGAGTTTGGAGGATTCCTCTGATTCGGCGGATACCGTCCGATTTACCGAGGTTAAGTCCATCGATTGGCTAGCCGAAGCAAAAATAGTGAGCTTGTCCTTAAGCTCTATGATAATCCTTTCTGCGGTTTTTTTTCCAATCCCAGGTGTTTTTGCGAGGAGATTTGCGTCTTCGCTGGAAATTGCAGAAATGAGATTTCCCAGGGGAAGCTTGCTCATGAGGCTGATTGCCACTTTGGGTCCGACGCCGGAAACTTTATCAATCACGAGCTCGAAAAAGTCGCGGTCGTTTTCTTCCCAAAATCCGTAGAGTGCTTGCGAGTCTTCGCGGTAAACTGCGTGCGTGTGGAGGGTTACGATCTCCCCATTTTGAGGAAGCTTCTCAGCTGTGGTAAGGGGAATATTGACTGCGTACCCAAGTCCTCCTGCAGAGATAATCGCTGAAAGAGGTGTTGCTTTGAGCAGTTTGCCTTCAATGAGGACAATCATTTTTACTTAAGTCCGAGAACATCTCGGATAGAGTATACGCCGGCCTCTTTACCGAATACCCACTCAGCGGCTCTGATGGCGCCGCGAGCAAAAATCGCGCGACTGGATGCACTGTGAGTGAGTTCGACTCTCTCTCCGATATCCGCGAATATAATGCTATGATCGCCCACTACGTCACCGCCTCTAAGTGAATGCATGCCAACCTCTCTCTCTTCGCGTTCTCCTAGAATGCCTTCTCGACCGTGTTGAAGATCGTCGTAGCTTAGGTTGCGTGGGCCCAGTACGGATTCGGCTAGCATGAGGGCGGTTCCACTGGGAGCGTCCTTTTTCATGCGGTGATGCATCTCGGTGATTTCTGCGTTATACGATAGAGGCAGAATCTCCGCGGCTTTTTCTGTAAGGTAGCAGAGCAGGTTGACTCCAATGGAATAGTTTCCTGCCCAGACAGTGGGCATAGCTTGGCCTATTTTAAGTAATTTCGCACGCTGTTCTTGGGTGTGACCCGTCGTTCCGCAGATCACGGCCTTCCCGAGATCCGCAGCCGCTTCGAAAACGCTTTGCGTGATGGTGTGAAACGAAAAGTCGATCACGACATCAGATTCGCTAAGCGCTGCCTTTAGATTGTCTCCGATATCCACTTTCCCTGTGATTGTGTGACCCGAACTTACGGCTTCATCCGCAATCGCGGTGCCCATCCGACCTTTGAATCCGTTGATGCAAATTTTCATGATCTAATCGATTTGGTTAGCGTTCGCATTGGGTATTACGGTCGAGAGGCTTTCTAGTATAGACTGCCGGTTTTCTGGACTTGCGCTGCAAAGGGGTAGGCGAACGCGGTCGGTGGAAAAGATTTCGAGCTTTTTAAGACAGATCTTCACGGGAACCGGACTCGGCTCAATAAAAAGATCTCTGAATAATGGATACAGCTTGCGGTGAACTTCCGACGCTCTTTTTAGGTCTCCACTCAATGCGGTAGTGACAAGCTTAGTTACTTCTGCAGGTAGAACATTGGACGCTACTGAAATGACTCCATCGGCTCCAGATGCTATGAACGAAAGAGTAAGTCCATCATCGCCACTGAGGACGGTGATGTCGTCCCCTAGTGCGGATTTGAGTTCATCGACTCTACTTACTTCTCCGCCGGACTCCTTAATGTGGCTAATGTTTGGATGCTTCGACAAAAGCCTTTCCACGGTTGCGATTGAAATGTCAACGATACAACGACCTGGAATTGAGTAGAGAATAATCGGCTTATCCGTTTCTTGGGCGATTGCCGAGAAGTGTTGAAAGATGCCTTCTTGGGTGGGCTTATTGTAGTAGCCGGTCACGTGCAGCGTGCCGTCAGCACCTGCAGCGTCAGCATGCTTTGTTAAAGAGATCGCTTCCCGAGTAGAGTTGGATCCGGAACCTGCGATAACGGGAAGGCGGCCATCGGCGGTTTCTACGACGATTTCAACCACCTCGCCATGCTCTTCATGATTGAGTGTAGGGGACTCGCCAGTGGTACCCATGGGTAGTAAACCTTGGATACCACCTGATATTTGCTGTTCGACAAACTTTTGTAGATCACCAACCGCTAGCGTGCCATCGTCATTAAACGGAGTCGCCATCGCAGTAATGGATCCTGTGAATCGTGTTTCAGTCATTTTACCTCGAAGTGTAGATTAGGGGTTCCGAGTTCCAATACGATTTATATACTCGGTCAACTATTTAGGCTCACAAGGGTTAGAATAATCAAAACTTAAAAAAACTAATGTCCTTAGAAATTTTCGATGAATGTTGCTGCTAAGTGTGAAAAAGGGAGCGAGCGACATGGTTATAAAGTCTGCCAAGCCAATTTTATCGCGAATGAATGGGAGTTAGAAAAGGTTGACACTCTGGAGTACCCAATTGAGTACGACTTGATCGACCATCAAAGTGTGTTCAATCAAAGAGAGATTAGCATCGATAAGCCAAATTTCAGAAAGGCCCCTCGTGCAGTACTGCGTCAGAATCCCGGCATCATTGTTATGGGGGAGATGCCAGAAGCGGGTGCTCTAGATACGGCTAGGTCTACCGAGGAGACGGTTCACCGAGGTTTACGACGCTTCACGCGGCCAGCGTGCAGCAGGTTATTATTAGTCTTCGCGAAAATTTTCGAACGGAGAAGCACGAACTTGGACGGCTCAAGATTTCCGAATCAATCCAGTGCGTCATTGTACAAAAATACTTCTTTCGTTTGAAGAGGATAGGAGCGTTCCCGTGCAAGAAATCATGGTGGCGGAATCGGTTGTTCGCAGCACGATCAGGGAGGGCAAATTTGATAAGATCCAAGCGCTCCTAGATGTATCTCTGAAACGGGATCTCGTTCCTTCAAAAAGGAAGTGTTCCGACTAATTAATGAGGTAAAGATCAGCAAGTGGGACGGGCTTAAAAAGTCTTCGAACCCCCAGGCTCTTGAAATGAATATATAGGGGATCTTCCTCGGCGAAGAAAGCCGCATTATTGGAAATTGACGAGACCTCTGCTTTCGAGCATCTGCCAAATTGAAGCCGACTTCTGAGCCGCGATTTTTTCGCTTTGCTTAATGGCAGCTCTTCTTTCGCTTAAATTGTCGGTTGCGATTTTTGCGAGATCGTCTAGATTATAGAGGTAGACGTTTTCAATCTCTTGGCAGGAGGCGTCCATATTCCTCGGGAGCCCGAGATCTATGAGAAAAAGGGGTCGGTTCTTTCGGGCGTTCATGTGCTTTGCAAGGGATCTAGCGTCTAGTAAAGGGGAGTCCGTTTCGCTAGAAGAAATAATTATATCGTAGTCGTTCAGATAAGTTTCCAGTTCGCCTAACGCATGCGGAATTCCTCCCCATTTGTCCGCTATCTCATCGGCCCGGCCTGAATGGTGACTAGCGACGCCGAAGTTGCTGGCTCCTCGGCTCTTCAATGCTTTAACAGTCTTTTCCCCGATTTCGCCGGTTCCGACAACGAGAGCTGAGGTGTTCTTGAGCGATCCGAATATTTTCAGAGAAAGATCCACTGCCACATTGGAAATATTAATTTGACCCTCGCCGATTTGAGTTGAGTGGCGAATTAGTTTCGCAGCTTGGAATCCTTTCTGGACCATGCGATTAATCAATCGCCCTGAGTACCCAAGACGCTGGCAGGTGGCATACGCCTTTTTAACTTGTCCGAATATCTCAGCCTCTCCGGTGATTTGTGACCGAAGTCCGGCGGAAACTTCGATTAAATGTTTTATCACTTCCCTCCCAAATCGAATTCTAGCGTGGGATTCGATTTCTTCGCGTTGAACATTGTAAAACGAGGCCAACGTTTTGAATGCGATGGCACCACCATTTTTTGGGTCGCTCGTTTTTGAATAAAGCTCGAACCGATTACATGTATTCAGAATCAAAGATTCTTCTAGCATTGGTGAACGATGCAAAGCTTCGTAAAGCATCTTTATTTGCACATCATCCAGTGAATACCGCTCCCGTTTTTCCAAGGAAACGGTCTCATGGTTGATGGTTATAAGCAATAGTTCACCGTGATACGTACTCATGGAGATCTAGCAGTTGGCGTGCTATCTAGAAGGGGCGACTCCTTTGCCTTGGGTTGATCAACTGCCTCAAGCGACAGAAGGGCCGTGGCAAATACGGCGATGCAGGTCCAGGAATATTGCTTGTAGGAGAGTGTCTGGCGGGACCTCAATAGGATTAGGATTCCGTATGCGAACCAGACGACGATGGTTGTGCCTAACTTGGGAAGATCCACGGATTCGGTTTCTCGAAACCAGTAAACCGCTCCGATTGCAAGTGACGCGGATAGTATAAAAAAACCGATTGCGAGCAGGCGGAAGTTGATCTGGGTTAGCTCGAATATCGAAGGCATGTAGGGGAAAAGGCCTCCCATCTTCTTTTGCTTTAAACTCCTGGTTTGCAGGAGGTACATGACAGAGGTAAGTGCAAGAACCCCAAATACTCCGTAACTGAAAAGAGCGAGGGCAGCGTGCGTCTCAATCCAAGGGGAATCTCCGAAAATCGGTATACGCGATGGACTGTCCCAAGATCGGACCGTGAGTGAAAGAATAGAGAAAACGCTTGCGAAGGTGGATGTAAACATCCCCAGAAAACTGACGCGGAAAGCGGGTCCGACAAAGATGTACAAAGCGATTGCGGACCATACCATGAACTGGACCAGCTCGAAGCGGTTCGAAAGTGGGCAGCCTCCATATTCTAGGCCGCGTGCGTAAAGGCCGATCGTCTGAAGGATCCAGCCGAAGCTAACGAGCATAAGCGTGGAGGGCCGCTTCGCTTTTCGATGCAACTTAAGTGCAGTATACGCCCTAAGCGCTGCGGCAACGACAAAAACAACGGTCGCCAGGGAAATCCACTGGCGGTCCTCAATTCCGAGAAGACTCATGGCAAACGTTCAGCGAGAATGGGAATTTTCTGCTACTTGTTTTTTTTCGCAGATTTCTGCTCCCGCTCACTTTTGCGAGATAGGTAGGCTTTACGCCTCTTTTGCTTCGTTTTTTTTCTGTGCTGTTGTCCCATATGGTCAGTACTTTTGAAAGATATCTAGACAATGATTAGAGTTGTTACGAGGTGAAAGGCTTGGGTCAAGCTGCGAAGGGACGGGCAGTTATCATATTTACCAAAAAAGACGCTCAAAAATAGCTCTAGCTCAGGTTTCATGCGCACAAGGCATCCTCCGCTATTTACTCGTTCTTTTTTAGAGGATGTCAGCTGGATTGTTCGGGATTTCGCTTGGAGAACCGAGGAATCTGTACATGCACTATCGTCCCATACTCGTCCAAGCCGTGGAAACTGCCCTTTGCTGAAGCGTCGGTTACGGACACATGAAAACTCTGTTAGGAGAAACTTTCGCCCGGAACGAGATCTGGCTCTTAGCCTACGTTCTTGTCCACCTCGTTTACCATCTTATGCCCATAGGGTTTGTAAATAAACCACTTTCTGCCGAGCAACTTTACCCTCCGGTCCGAATGGTTAGATAGTAGACGAAAATATGAGGTGTTTCATCGGGAGTGCCGAAACTGCGATAGTGTATTCCAGCTTGTCGAGGGTCATCTTGAGCCCATTCAGGGTTAGCGATTGTTGACACATGTAGCAATGAGCCGCCGACGACGATCTTTATGATTTCTAGCGAGTCTCCCTATTTGAATATGACGGATTTCATCCACTCATTGCTGCTGGTATTGTCGGTACCGATCAGCAGTCGTGAACTGAATTCGCGGTCCCCAATTAGGAGCGGTTCTGACAGATGAAAGGCCATAGATTCAAACAATTATCGTATCGTGCCATGGTCGGGACAATTCGAATAAAAAAGTGAGAGGTATCACGGTTGAGGTAGAACTGCAGTACGATTATGATTGAATGCTGCTCGAACTGGGGCGGTATTTCTGCCATGAGCAAAATTGCGCTTTTGGTGACACGCGATACTTCCGGGCTCGATTCGTTTTCCCGTAAGCTAGGCGACCTGCATGGGTACCAGTTGCTTAAAGTGTCGTCTGTCATGCCGGAAGGTTTGAATCATTGCGAACCAGTCGATTTTAAACAGGCCAGGGAAAAGCTTCAGAATGGCGAAGTTTCGCTGCTGGTCGCCAACTACTTCGATCCTGCAAATGTCGGCAGGGATTTCCTATCTTGGAAAACCGCACTGCAAGCGTTTGATCATGAGATCGCCGACCTCATTCGCTCGGCTGCCCAAATGCCTCATTTGACAACTGTCCTTGGAAATCCGGATCTTTATGCACTAGCGGCAGGGTATTTAGAGAAAGACGATGGGGTATTTACTGCTTCTTTTCGGATGGAGCAAGCTTGCAACGCATTACACGCGGTATCTCAGTTTGATGCCTCGGTAGCCCAGTATCTCGAAGCCCAGGGGGGAGAGGTCCCCGATCTAGACGCACTTAGCGGCTTGCCAAGGACGGTAACCTTTTCCTGGAAGCGCTCACATTCGCTTCCCGGTGGCGAGACCCCTCGTCAGAAGGCGGGCCTCTATGGATCGTATGCAAATCATTTCGAAACGGTTGCGGGGCCCGAAGTTGACTATAGGGCGGTGGTGGACAGTTCGCTGGCGGCCCACGCGATCGGCGAGTTTGAGAAGACGACCGCGCTTATTACGCAAAGGGGAGCACTGATGTCGGTGGCCAGTTCGGATGACTTGGAAACCGCAATTGAACATGCAATCGAGGCGACTGAATCGGATCTAGCCGGTGCAACATTAGCGGTAAACGCATCAATGGAGGGAGCCGATATTGCTAAGATTGACTCCATTCGATTCGCGACTTTCGTTGCGCCGTCTTTTATAAATAGCGAAACGCTGGAGGGAATTAGATTGCTCGAATCTCGCGAAGGCCTAGGGTACGAAGCTCTGCAAGAATTGAGGTCTGTCGTTGGGGGAGTTTTGATCCAGGACCGAAATCGATCGACGGTGAATCCGTTTTCCTGGAGAATACCGAGCGCTAACCAGCCTCTCGTAAGCGATTGGGAAACTATGATTTTTGGGGTGAGGATTTCGAGGCACTTAAAATCAACCTCTTGCTTGGCCGTAAAGGGCGAGCGGATCATTGCCCAGGCCTCCGGACTTTCACATCAGCGGAGATTTAGGCAGCGTTTACGTGAAGACGAAAAATCGCTAGGAGACTCTATCTTGGTGTTTGACGAGGATATAGAAGATCCTGACCTCTTGTCCGAAGTCAAAGAGCTTGGTGTCACGGTCGTCGTTCATCCGGGAACTGCCAGCTCGCGAGAAGGAGAATTAGTCGATCGAGCGAATCAACTCGGATTAGTATTGGTAACAACTGGGGTTTCCTTCACTAATTTCTAATCAATATGGCGGCAGAACTCGGGTTTTGCGTTGCTCTGGTGAGAGTTTCTACCTTCTTCCTTCGATGAGGTACCTGGGCGTCAATCGGGGCTTGATCGATTCCAATGAATTCTATCTCTTCCCATTCCTAAATTGCCAAACGGGATTGGGTAGTTTTGTGTGCTATCATGTTCGACCCTATCAAAAAACTTAAAGAGCATTTGCGATTCGCAAGTGTTTCAACGGATTCGCAATTCAAGGAGGGTATGGCCGCGTCACAGAAATTTTTGGCCGGTCTATTTTCAGAAATGGGGCTCAGTGTCGAAGTCGTGGATACGGATATGCACCCGATTGTATTGGCCAAGAGGGAGGGAGACCTCAACTGGCCGCACATCCTAATCTATGGCCACTACGACGTACAACCTGCTGATCCTATTGAGTTGTGGAATTCGGACCCTTTTGAACCTGTGGAGCGTGATGGAAGGATTTACGCTCGTGGAGCGGCTGATAACAAAGGACCGCAAATGGCTCATATCGCAGCGGTTGCCGAGCTGCTGGAAGAAAATCCGAATCTGCCGTTGAGAATTTCCTTTCTGTTCGAGGGTGAGGAGGAAATCGGGAGTCCCAGTCTACTACCGTTTCTCGAATCTCGAAAGGGGGAGCTTTCACAGGCAGACCTTGTTCTGCTGTCAGACACCTTAAGCCCCAGTGCAGACCAGCTGGTGGTTACAGTAGGCCTTAGGGGTATTGTGGTCATGGATGTCGAATTTACGGGGCCGAATAGCGATCTTCATTCGGGATTACATGGAGGAGCTGTCTATAATCCGGTTCAGGCCCTGTGTGAAGTTTGTGCTTCCTTACATGACAGTGATAATAGAGTCACGGTACCTGGATTCTATGATGGAGTTACGGAAGTTGAGGAATGGGAACGTGAAGAGCTTGCGCAATTGGGCAGTGATGAAGAGGATTACAGGAAATTTGTCGGTGTAAAGGCTTTGCATTCACTGTCTGGTTACACCGCTCAAGAGTCAGTTCGCTATTTACCTACACTCGAGTTTAATGGGATTGGTGGTGGGTACCAAGGAGGGGGTAGCAAGACCATTGTACCTTCCAAGGCCATGACCAAGATTTCTTGCCGTCTCGTTGGAAACCAGGATCCAAAGAAAGTGGGAGATCTGGTTAGGCAGGCGATTTTGGACCGGACTCCTGAAGGGATTTTGGCCAAGATCGACATGGGTCATCAAGGGGCCCCTTACTTGGTTGTTCCTCCTGGAAAACCGAATTCGCCAGACAATGCCCCGGTGCTCCTAACGAAAGCATTCGAAGCGGCTAAAGTGGCCATTTCGGAAGAGTTTCCCAATTCCGCACTGTTCCTCCGAGAAGGGGGAAGTATCCCGATTATCGCGGACATTAAGACAACGCTCGGACTCGATAGTGTAATGATAGGGCTCTTTCTTCCAGAAGACAATTTGCACGCTCCGAACGAGAGTATGAATATCGATGTCCTCAAGAAGGGAATACGCGTTTCGAAATCTATACTAAGATCCCTGGCGGGTTGAGGCTCAATCGGTTCTAGCAATTACCTTAGGTTATTTCGTCACAGCCTGTACGGTGTAAATATTTTATACGAGTATAAGAATCACTTTGAAATTGGATGCTTGGTTATTTTCCATACATCGTTTTTTGATAATCAGTTGGAGTGTCCCCGCCAAAATTATGCCAAAGCATGAGCGATAGCTCGGGCAGGCGAATCCCGCTGTGGCCAAAACAGCGGTAAGTAATGGATTCGTATCGACTGGAAGAAGGAAACTATGTAGACAAACAACGAGGGGAATTAATTGAATACAGATCTTTTTGAATTTAAGGCAAAGTTCTTAGAGATTTACCTCAAAGGCATTCTTCCAATATTTTGCGAAGGTCCGCGCTTTCGAGGTCGATCGGATTCCCTTTCATACTGCTGGATTGGGTGGATTTTTTGACTGCCTCTGGGATCATCGCCTCGGTAAAGCCGAGTGCGCTAAGAGGTGCTAGGGGGAGATCTTTCAGGAGTGACTCTATCCAGGCAATTGCGTAGCTCCCTTTTGCGGTCGGGTTTCCGGTTAAAACCTGAGCGACTTGGTCGAATTTTCTAGAAGTCTCTCCGCGAGATTCCCGTCGCATTACGATATCATAATTCATCCTTAAAACGGGAAGTAGCAAACCCGCGCAGAGCGCTCCATGCGGGGCTTCGGTCATTCCTCCAATAGGGCCTGCGAATCCATGGACTGCGCCCAGTTTTGCGTTGGCGAGGGCGATGCCGCTACAAAGGCTAGCGACGCAGAGATCTGATTTGGCCGCCTTATCTAATTTTGATTGGCAGGCAGCTCGAAGGGAAAGGGAAGCTCTTTGCAGCCCTTGGAGAGCAATTCCATCGCTCAATGGATTTGCGTCGCGTGAAAGATAAGCTTCCAAGCATTGAATGAAAGCGTCCATGCCTGTGTAGGCTGATATTTCTGGCGGGAGGTCGTAGGTGAGCTCCGGATCAACGACTGCCCATCGTGGAATCATATACGGACTGCGCAGGCTCACCTTAACGGCAGAGTCGGGGACACCGATTACGCTGTTTCGCGTTACTTCAGATCCGGTGCCAGCGGTTGTAGGGATCGCCATGTAGGGGATTGATGGATGCAAAATCGGTTTTCCTTTTCCCACTATTTCAAGGTAGTCTAGTAGCTCACCATCGTTGTTGAGTAAGGCGGCGAGGGCTTTTCCAGTATCGATGACACTGCCTCCGCCAAGTCCAATGACCGTATCTGGCTGAAAAGTTCTCGCGGTCTTAAGTGCGTTAGAAATCAGGTAGGTTGTGGGTTCGGATGTAACTGGAAACATGGCGGTTTCGATATCATTAGCGGCGAGCCTGCCCATTAGAAATTGATGCCTCGCAGGCGTTTTCCCGGTAAGGATAAACGCCCGCTTTGTGCTTTCGGGAAGGAAGTTGCACAGGTTCTTTGCTATACCATCGCCTAAGTGGATCGAGTTCGCGGTCGAGAATGAAAAGTTCATTGTGAAAATTCAGGGCTTGATTGAGAGGCGGTGCAATCCTTCAATGTAGAGGGTCTAGCGAGGTTTCTTAATGGGAGGTATTGATTAGACTAACCACTCTTGAAACTTTTCTGGGCCTCGCTCTAAGGACTCCCAGATCTCGTGAGCAAGGCATCTGCTCTCGTCGTTGTGGATGGCGAGATCGGGAACGAGTATCACGCGAGCTCCCGAAGCGGCCGCGGCGTGGATACCGTGAAGTGAATCCTCAAAGGCAAGGCAGTCTGACGGTTCGACTCCCATCTGTTCTGCGGCAGTAATGAAAATTTCGGGATGAGGTTTTCCGTTTGTAACTTGGTCTCCGCTGACGATGGAGTGAAAATGGCAGATCAGATCGTGGTGCCCGAGCTTCTTTTGGGCGAGCGACTGTTTGGACGAGGTGGCGACACTTTGAGGAATTCCCTCGTTGGACAGCCATTCGATGCAAATGCGGGCCCCTTTGTGCATTGGAACGCCGTGTCCAATTTTCTGGTGGTAGATCTTATCAGACTTGGCGACTAGCTCCGGGACATCGACTTGGTCGCCAATTGCTTGGTGGAGAGCTTCGCGGAAGCTGGATTCGTTCATTCCTATGATCCTTCTGAACTCGACTACGTCGATTTCGAGGCCCAATTCATGAGAGGCTTGGAGCCAGGACTCGTGCGAAATTCGCTCGGTATCAAGAAGAAGGCCATCCATATCCCAGATCACTGCTTTGAATCTCACACTTGGAATAGGTCAAAAAAACCGCCGAGGATGCAACAGATATCGTGACCTAGTGGAGCAAATCCGATTTCATTGATTCTTATGAAGGGACCATCTCGCAGATTCTGGATTCTCCTTTTGGTGATTGGCGGTGCTCTTTTACATCCTCTCTTTACTAGTCGGGTTTTATCCCGTTCGGGAAAATATGAACACGGGCCACCTATCTAATACACTTGATAGAAAACGAATTTTTCGTATCTTATTCTACAAATTGGTGATAATTCGAATTAAAGAAGCCTTCTCAATGGGGAATCGCGTTTGGCGATTAGGCAGCACCGCATGGTGCCTTTTGGCTGGATTGATGCTTCAGTCATTGAACGCCCAGGACTCTCGATCACCTGGGGTGAGGTCGTCGAAACCCAACATCGTTTGGATTATCGTGGACGATATGTCGACGAACCTTTCCTGCTATGGAGAGACGGTGATCGAGACGCCGCATCTCGATCAGTTAGCGTCGAGCGGGATTAAGTTTACCCAAGCCTTTGTGACCGCCCCGGTATGCTCGACCAATCGCTCGGCATTCATCACTGGAATGTACCAGACCACAATTGGTTCGCATCATCATCGCAGCGGACGTGGAGAAATCAAAATCCGCTTGCCCGAAGGCATTCGTCCCATTCCGGAATACTTTCAGGAGGCGGGCTACTACACAGCGATAACGGGCTGGCCGAACAAAGACCGGTCGAACACCGGTAAAACCGACTACAACTTTGAATGGGATCGATCCATATATGACGGTCCGGACTGGAGCAAGCGCAAGCCGGGCCAGCCGTTCTTCGCTCAGATCCAGCTCCGAGGTGGGAAACACCGGGGAGGGGACATCGAAGCTTCGAGAAGATTCGTTCAGAGAATGAAAGAAGAGTTTGGGTCGGTGACTGATCCCAAGGATGTAACGCTGCCTCCTTACTATCCCAATGATCAGGTACTTTTAGAAGACTGGGCTGCTTATTTGGATACAGTTAGACTGACCGATAAGTTTGTCGGTGATGTCATTGCTCGGTTGAAGGTAGAAGGCGACTTCGAAAACACGGTTGTGCTTTTTATGACGGACCACGGAATTAGTCACGCTCGTGGTAAACAGTTCCTATACGAGGAGGGGATTCATGTTCCTTTAATTGTCAGCGGACCTGGGCTTGAAGCCGGTGCAGTTCGAACTGATTTGGTCGAGCATATTGATATCGCAGCCCTGTCTTTGGGACTGGCGAATATAGAAATTCCTGGATACATGCAGGCCAAGAATATCCTGAGTGAAGATTACATTGAGAGGACTGCGATTTTCTCCGCTCGCGATCGTTGTGATGAAACGGTGGAGCACATGCGTTGCATCCGGACGGATCGTTACAAGTATATTCGAAACTTTCTTCCCAACCGTCCTCATATGCAGCCGAACCGTTATAAGGATGGGAAATCGATTATCAAAGTACTGCGTGAGGCTTACGAGGCAGGCAACCTTAACGAATTTCAGGCACGTATTTTCGAATCAAATCGACCGAAAGAAGAATTGTACGATCTCCAAAACGATCCTTTTGAAATTCATAACCTAGCAGACGATCCGAAGCATCGGAAACGTTTAAAGGACCTGCGAAATCGGCTGGGTAGCTGGATTAGAGCTACAGGTGACCGAGGACCTGAGCCGGAGGAGATGTACGATAGCGATATGGCGGTTTATTTGCAATCACGAGGAAACGATCCCGAACAGCTGCAGGTTTTGATGGGAAATATCAAGCAGATGAAAGACTGGGCTACTGCAGGGAAGTAGCTTTGGTATTCAATCGCTCCCGCCTGAAGTATTTCGCTGCTCTAATGGCTTCCGGTATCGGACTGTCTTCATTCTCGCTTCTTACTAGAATCGACGGCCTGTTGATACCAATGCTCGTGACAGGTCTTAGTATCGCAAACGGCTGCTTTGCACCCATATCAGGAGCGTTTGCGGCCCGCTATTTTGGGATTAAACATATCTGAGCGATAAGTGGGGTGTTTATGTCTACTATGATTGTGGGAAGTTCAGTTGGGCCTCTCTTGTTCAGTCTGGTGAGAGACTTCACGGGTTCATATATTCCCGCTTCTTTTGGGACATTTACACTTTCGACCTGCTTCGTCGTGGCTTCCTTTTGGGCCAATATTCCGCAACGAAAAATTAAGGCGGAAATGGAGAAGGGTGTGGATTAGCCACTAGAGGTACAGAACGAGCGGCTCCCTGATAGATATACTTTGCCCCATCCAGGGAGTGAGCGGGATGCTGTTGATGTAGGAGCGGCTTTACGCCGCGATAATTGCGGTTTAGACCGCCCGGGCAAGTCGAGGCTTATGAACTTTAAGATTAGCTCAATCGTTTTGCATCGTCGCTATTGCCTGCTTCAGTTTTGCGTGAGCTGCCTTGGTTTCGTCGTTTGCGTTCCTCAGATCGATGGGGTGCAGTAATTCGGGGTCGATAGTGTAGTCGAAAAAGTGGTGATGACCGGTTTCGTCGAAAAGCTGATACTGCTTGTCCTGTATCCAGCGAGAAAGACTTCGCCCGATTTTGTTGTGCCCGGGTAGAGGGTTATGGTGGATGAAAACCCAGTCGCGCGGATTGCCCTTTTCCCCTAGTACCTGAGGCAAGAAAGAGCGTCCGTCGAAGATTTCGTTTTTGGGAAGTGGAATACTGGCTGCTTCAAGAAGAGTCGGAATGAAATCGGTGGTATCCACTAAATCAGAGACAACGCGGCCGCCCGCTTGCGATCCAGGCCAATTTACGATCAAAGGAACGTGGGTGCCACGGCGATTGTTCAATCCTTTACCTCCGCTTATCACGCGGCCATCACGCATTTTAGAGGTTACTTCGCGAGGGGTCCCGTTGTCGCCATAGAAGATAAGGATTGTGTTCTCACGGATTCCAAGTTCGCCTAATTTCGCATCGATAAGTCCTATGAGCTTGTCCATGTACTCGACCATGTCCCCAAAATATTTGTCGGGATTGTTTTCGAAACGATTTCCGTTGAGCCAATCATCGCTATCGGGAGTTGGATTGAAGGGGCCGTGAGTCAGGGCCATGGGGTAGTAGACGAAAAAAGGCTCTTCGGAATTTCGCTCTATGAAATTATTGATGTATTTTACGTATAGGTCCGGCCCGTATTTGCCTTTAGTGTCTTTGACGTAAGTCCCATTAGACTGAATACGAGGATCCGCATATCGTGAGGATTTATCTTCGGTATGCTCAGTGTGCCAAAGAAAGTACTCGTCGAATCCGGCGTCTTCCGCTCTCATTCCCCGGTTGCGCCATTCGGGCAGATAGCCTGGGGGATTGTAGCTTCGGAGCTGCCATTTACCTGATATGCAGGTCTTGTATCCAGCATTTGAAAACCAGTGCCCAAAGGTTTTGGCCTGCGGGTCAAGAATTCCAAATGCCAGCCAATTACGGAAATTATACTTGCCTGTCATGAGAGCAACTCGCGTCGGCGTGCAAAGCGGCACTGCATGAGCGTCATCAAATCGTACACCCTCCTTGGCGAGTCGATCTAAGTGGGGCGTGTGGTATGATGTACCCCCGTAGCAGCCTAGCACTTCCATTCCTAGATCGTCGGCCATGATAAGAACGATGTTGGGTCGATCCAAAGCGGCGTGGTGAAACGATGTCAGGAAAATGGAAATGCAGAATATTCTTAGGATCATGATTATGCGAAGAGAGATAGTGGAAACGGAGGCCCAGCGTTTAGGCTATGCCGTGACTTTGGAGCAATTTGGGATAGAATCAAAGATGGTTGGGCTACGAGCAAACTGGCCAATGTGTTATCCAGATTGAACCAGCATAGAAAGCATAATCTGTTTTTTGACGGTTCTATGGGATAGAGCAGTCGACACTGGCCCTACGAGGGTCTCGCAAGAAATTGTGTTCGAATTAAACCGGCCTAGTTCAGATTCAAGTGCTTGGGTGCGTTTGGATTGGCGGCGAGGTAGTCGCCAATATGTTTGACGATATTCGGGTACTCTTTCGAGACGTCTTTGCTTTCCGCGAACATTTCGACTTTGGGTCCATATAGCATGAGTTTTGAGCCATCGCTGGGAACGACCGCTTTAAAGTGATTGTAGCGTACGAAATGAGAGTAGCTTTTGTCCTCGGGTATGGCGTTTCGCAGCCGTTTGGCGATGTTAGCCTGTTCGGGGTCGTCTATTCGATTAGTCCATTCGTTGGGGTCATTCTGGTGATCGTAAAGCTCTTCACTCCCGTCGAAGTAGCGAATATATCGCCAGCGGGAAACGCGAACGGTGTGGGTTCCGCGACCGACGGTTGATAAAGCTATGTGGGGCCAGTGGGTGTTTGGGTCGGCGAGAAGGGGAGTGAGCGAGTTACCGTCGAGATCGGATCGCTTTTTGAGTCCAAGCATGTCAATAACTGTCGGATACACATCGAGTAGCGAGACGGGTTTCTGGCTTCGTTTGCCGGGCAGGAAGCCTTTACGCGTAGCATTTTTTTTTGGGGCGATAATCAAGGGGACGCGAGTTGATCGTTCCCATGCAGTGAATTTCCCCCAATGCTCTTTCTCGCCCAGTTGCCAGCCGTGATCAGACCAGAGCACGATCATGGTGTTGTTGGCGTACTCCGAACAGTCGAGTGCGTCGAGTACCTTGCCCACCTGCTCGTCAACGAAGGAAATACACGCAAGATAGGCGCTGACAGCATTACGCCACTGACTGTTCTCGACCACCGTGGAATGAGCCCCGCTGGTCAGAGCGTATCTTGCGAGTTCGCGGGCGGTAGGCGAGAGGTCGTCAAGATCGTCGGTGGGCAGCTCAGGTAAAACGACGGAATCAGGTGGATACATATCGTGAAAGCGTTTTGGCGCCCAAAGGGGCTGATGCGGGCGATAGAAGCCGACGGCAAGCATGAAAGGTTTGTCATATTTCTGGCTCAGCTTTTCAACCGCCCAATCTGCACTTTCCGTATCTGTCCATTCCTCGTCGGGCCGGTCGATGGGTCCCCAGTCAAACGAATCGATGGTGCGGGACCCGCGTCGGCGGTCTCGAGGCATTTGATTGAGCGGCATGGTAATGCCTAAGCGGGGAATTTCATGGCGCACGTAGGGACTGCTATCCTTTAACTCTTTTTCGGAGATGGTTCGTTCATCAGGCAGGATCGGCATCCACTTGTCGTAGTCGGGTCCATATTCATCAAACATTCGCTGGCTGTTGCCGTGTAGCAGTTTTCCCGTTCCCATGGTGATGTAGCCCTGCTTTTTTAGATCTAAAGGTAGTAGCTCGGCGTCTGGCATGGTCCTTTCAATCTTCTGACCATTCCCATAAACGCCGTTGTGGATGGGAAGCAGGCCGGACCAGATAGCGGCTCGCGAACCGCTGCAAGCGGGTACGACACAATGAGCGTTAGTAAATAGGAGGCCCCGCTCCGCTAGGCGATCGATATGAGGCGTCTTGACTTGTGGATGCCCGTCGAGGCAGCCGATCCAGTCATTCAAATCGTCGATTGTGATGTAGAGAATGTTGGTTTGACTTGAAACACCCTGGGGATTAGCGGATGAGCGGTTAACGGCTAGAAACGAGGATAAGCATACGACAATTAGCGATAATCGAAACGGAATTTTGTGGTGTGCGGTAGGTCTCATACGTTATGAATATCACGGTGGAGTAGGTGCTGTTTCAAGGTAATTTGATTGGGTGGTCATTTGTGGTTGTGGAGCTTATGCTTGGGCGGTCGCAATTTGGGATCAAATTGAAAGGAGTGTTGTCGGTGAGTGGAAGAGAACTGGCTGAAAGAGGCTTGCATTCAGACCGCTCCATTATCGGGGGTTCCAAAACGGGAGTTAGCGAAGAAATCATATAGAAATAAAGGCACACAGCAGGGTATCCGTCTCGCGAATCCATTCTCTGAACTACTGTTTGGACATCTCAGATTTTGATAGAATGACCATGTTGACGCAGATTGCAATTTTCAGGAGGGCCATCATGATGGAGGAAGCACCCGTTGAGCTAATTGAGTCGGAGAAAAAACAAATGTGGAACGTCTGGAGGTCGTCACCCTGCTGGTTCAATTTTTTATAAGGTATAACGAGAGAGTCACCTGGCAAGATCCGCAGAAATTGCTAAAACAAATAAGAACCGCTGCGAGCGTCGTCTCTACTGTGTCCCTATTAGCTTGAATATCGCAGCAGTGCAGGCGTCGAGATCGCTTATTGGTCTCCAGTCCCAGTCCCTTCGGGCACTGGAATCGACAAAAACATTAGGGGCGGTGGTGAGAAGTGCTTCTACCGCGGGGTCGGATTTGAAGTTGTATTGAAAGTCTGGTTTCACCTTATGAATAGAGTCTGCGATTTCTTGGGCGGTAGGGCAAAGAGCGTGAAGATTATAGGCGTGTTGAAGGAGTTTATTCTCGGGAGCGAAGGCCAACTGAACGAACCCTTCGACGAGGTCCTCAATGTAAATAGTGGACATGCCAACGTTCCGTGAGACCGGAAAGACGAACGTCTCACCCTTTGCAGCAGCGACGTAGGCATGGGAGGCGTAGGCAGTCAGTGCGGCAGAGGGTGCAAAGGGAGAAAGGACGAGTGGGGGTCGAAGACATCGAAAGTCTAGACCGTGTTTTAGCTTATAGTATACGCCAAGGCGCTCGTTCGCGACCTTTGTGACTCCGTAAATGTTCTCGGGCCACTGGGGTTTGTCTTCGGGTAGGATTGATGGCACGTCGGATCCATAGGAGGCACCCGTTCCAGGGTAAATGATACTTGGCGAGCCATTGGCCAGCGCCATTTCAAAGAGATTGAAAGTGGCAAGAGCGTTTACATTGAACGCACGGCGTCTATCGATTTCCGAGCTGCCAGAGAGAAGCGAAGCAAGATGGAAAATAATCTCGGTTTTTTTCGACTTAAGAGTCCTCTCAATGGTTGCTTCGTCACAAATGTCAGCAGTGACGTAATCGACTTCCGCAACCGTGGATTCGGACTGGGGCTCTGTGATGTCGAGGCAAGTGACGCGGTGATTGTCTTTGAGTAGCCGATTGGCGAGCAGCCGAGCGATGTTTCCATTGCCGCCAGTGATGAGGATCGATTTGGGTACAGACATAGAGCGTTGTTTAATTCGAATCGAGTGGCAATTTGAAATGCGAGAGAGTTAATTGCGTTTGTTCGATTAGACTGACCAAAATAGTGAGGCAAGAGATTTGGTTGTAGTCATACTACGCTAATTAGCACGTCGAAGTCCTCAATTCGATCGTCCTCTAAAGTGGCGAAGGGCCTACCAGATTGTCCACAAAAAATGGGAGTACCCCCATGCGATCGAACGCTGCTGTCAGTCTTGGTGCACGATTAAAGGACACGCTAATACGTTTCCATAGAGGCTCCGCCAGCAAACCCATTTTGGAACTGCTTCCCTGTTAGAGACTACCGGTTGAATCGTGCTTGGCTCGATTTTTTAGTGCGTATTTTCCGTAAATCGCAATACGTACTGTTTGGAGTAATATGAGCGGGGCAAAAACCTTAGCGGTTTCGCGGTACCCGGTCTTCTCTTGGGTGGCTTGATGGTAAATAAGGAGAAGCATAATTAGGTAGGCGAGCCGGTGAATCCGTTTCCAGTTTCTTCCACCTAGCTTTCTGACTGACCAATTGTTGCTGGTTGCGGCGAGTCCAAGCAGGAGCGTAAACCCAACGATTCCTGATAGAATGAAAAGCTTGTCCCAATCCTTCACGAATTCGCTCCAAGAACCTGTATAGGCGAAATACATGAGTAAATGTAGGAGGGCATAGATAAATACGCTGACCCCGATTTGGCGTCTGTGGATTGCGATGCTTTTGGCAATCGCGAATTTTGGAAAGATCTTCCTGAGCGGCGTTATCATGGATAACGCTACAAATAGGTAGGTAGATGTTAGGCCAAAGTAATCAAGAAGGTACTTTGCCGGATCAGCAAAGTATTTGGTATCATTCTGTAATGAAGGAAAAAATACATAAAAAAGAGGAGTGCAAAGGAGAAGGTGGATGAACCACCGTTTTCTAAGGAAACGCGCGACTGGATTCATGCGTTGGATCGACCGTCAATCGAATGATCAGAAATTTCGCTTTAGGTTTAGTCCCTCGTAAAGATGGGAGACTTGCTCCTCGTATCCATTGAACATGAGCGTATCTTTGCGTTTACTTAAGAAGCCTGAACCAATAATGCGTTCTGTCGCTTGCGACCAACGAGGATGATCTACCGTCGGATTGACGTTGGCATAGAAGCCATATTCCCTTGGCTGCAAGGCCTGCCAAGTGTTCATGGGTCGGCTATTGGTAAACTCAATCTTGACGATCGACTTGATGGATTTGAACCCGTATTTCCAAGGAACTACAAGGCGGATTGGGGCACCGTTTTGGTTGGGGAGGGCCTTCCCATAGATGCCGGTCGCGAGAAAACTTAACTCGTTTTTTGCTTCTTCAATCGTCAAACCCTCCACATAAGGCCAATCGATGGATCCGCCGTTTTGCCCTGGTGCGCTATTGGGGTCGAAGAACGTCGAAAATTTCAAGTATCTCGCTTTTTCGGTAGGCTCGACCATGTCTATTAGGGTACTCAGCTGAAATCCATCCCATGGGATGACCATCGACCAGGCCTCCACGCATCGAAATCGGTAGACCCGTTGCTCGATTCCACCCGCTTTCTTTATGAGCTCATTGACGTCAATTTTCTGAGGCCTCTTTATATGGCCTTTTATTTCGATTGCCCAAGGCTCTGTTTGCCAGCCACGGTTAGCTAGGTCTTGAACTTCACCCTTGTCGTAGGAGAATTCGTAGAAGTTGTTGTACCCTTTTATCAAATCATAATCAGTCGGTTCGAGACCGTCTGCTCGGAATTCTCGGTTAACTTTAGACGGAAACCCATAGGTAGCCGCATGGGTGAGAGATTGGCCGAGCAAGGCTGAGGATCCCAGTCCAACGGCTTTCAGGAATCGCCTTCGATTGATGAAATCGGCTTCGCAGGTGGCAGAGGATTCAGGGAGGTTCCAGGGCTTGTTTTTTCTAATGTGCATAGCAAATCGAGATTGCGATTGTTAGATTAGTCGAATGATACCGCTCAGGGATTGGGAGGTTTAGCTAGTTGTTTCAGGAAAATAGCGTCGAGGTCCTCGTTTTATGTCCAGAATATTTTAAATTCTCCGCCGTATCGGATCGGAAGGTCGAGGTTCTAGCCATCCTTTTGAGTTATCAGATGAACATCTTTTAGCGGAAATGGGATTATGATATCGACATCTTTGAGTGCTTTGAATACTTGCGGGTTAGCAGCGTATTGAATAGGTTAGTAGTCATTGGTTTATTCCTAAAGGCGATATTCGTTATTTATGGACGAGTTTCCAAATTACTTGATGCCGATTTGTCCGAATCGATGCCAGTCACTTTTGCCAGAGCGTTTCTGATGCACTCAATCGCCTGCTCGAGATTGGAGGCGTAATCAACCCCGACGACTAAAACCGTTAACGAGTTCGTCAAAATCTCACCGAGACTCTTCTTGTTCTAGACCGTGACGACTTGACCATCCTCGTTCTTTAGTTGAGTGGAGGCAATGCTATTGAGAGAAACAAACCCCGTGCACCCGTTTAAGGTGAGTGTGTCGTGGACTTTGTATAGCTGAGTGAGGACTATGGCTATCCCCACTCCGTAGTTCGATATCGGAGCTTGTATAGCTAAACTGAGACCGAGTGCTTCTGCACTGAGGAGGGCGATAAATGGGCTTATGTCTGTGCCGGTCTTTCTAGATGCGATAAACCGGAACAGCAGAACGATGAGTAGTTTGATGGAGTTCGCGAAAAGCCGGGAAAGAATGACGTTTATATCAGGATTTGTGCAAACACGAAGAATAAGCTTTGAAAGCGAACAGCCGAAAAGAAACCCAATAATCAAGATTATCATTCCCCCGATCAATTGAGGGGATTAATCGATCAGCTTGTTCCTTTACGTTTCGACGATTGACTGTAATTGGTCGACTCCTTCAGGCAAAGAGTTGGAGTACAGGAACCAAAAAGTTTGAAAAAAGCACGAATTGCGGATGCTTGCGTTTTAACTACTAACTCTTGCAGGTCAGAATCTGCTTCAATATTCGATACCGAGCGTAGTCAGGAAAGTTTCCAGTTCGCGAGTGTCGAAATCGGCTAGTATATTGCCGTCGATATCGATTGAAGGAGCACTGGACTGCCCTGTAAGCTCACACATCTTTTTTGCAGCGGTGGGATCCGAAGTGACATCCAATTGAGTGTACTTAAATCCGTGGGCATTTAGCCAAGCTGTGGCTTCGTGGCACCATCCACAGTAGGGTTTTATGTAGAGTCGAATTGAGTTCGGTTGCATGGCTGCTTTGTGACTAGGAGTTTACTAAGGAAAAGAGGCTCTGCTGGATGCAATAGAATTTTTAAAGAGATGATTCAATGGAATAGCTAGATTTGACTACCTGGATCTCTTGGCCGCCCCCGTCCGACTCGACCAACTAGTTGACGAGGTAGATTGCGTGGTATTTCGTCGATTTCATTCTCGTCTATCGATCCGGTGCTATTGGCATTCATCTGGTCAAAGCGTCTTTGAATTTGATGTGTCAGTTCTTACTTCGAAATGAATCCATCGCCCTTGGTATCGGACGCCATCACCATTTCTTTGATGGCTTGTGAATTGAATTACTGGGGTTGATAGCCTCTTTAACCGGGCCCTCTTTTGTGACCGCTTCGCTGGATATTCGATTTCGATGCTGTATCAGTTGTGATTCCTGGAGCAACCAATGTCGAATAATTGAAAATGAATACTTGGGTATCTGATTTACCGAAATCAAGTGACCAGATACACAGCGATCTGGCAACTCCGTAGTGCGAGGAAATAGCGAAAAGCGTTCTCGGGGCCTATTGGCCGCATATTTGGTTTTCATCGGTACTTTCCTATCGAGTGACGAGATATTGTATGATTTGCGTATAGTAAATTTGTCTTGAATAGTACATAATGCTATTGATATATGGATACCGATTTGTATTGGTTCGCTGTGTGACCAATTTTAGATATTGCATTTTCCAAACACGTGTGTGAAAACTCTCCGATGACATTGCAGAAGTCATCTAAAAAGGTGAATACAACCCTCGCATTAGCTGAGTATCTAGGGTTGTCGCGATGGACGGTATCAAGAGCCTTGAATGGCCACGTGGGTGTTAAGGCAGAAACGGTAGAGCGGGTTGATGCAGCAATTAAGACTCTCGGTTTCAGCCCAAACGCACTTGCTCGCGGCCTTCGAGGAGGGAAGACGGGGGCAGTCGGGATTTGTTTTCATACTTTCGGGACGCCTGTTTTCTCAAAAAAGTTGATCGCATTGCAGGATTCGCTTCGCAGGCGTGGCTACAGTGCTATAATCGAACTGATCGAGGATGATGCGGCAGCAGAAAATAGGGTGATTCGTCATTTTCTCTCTATTAGAGTCGAAGGCATTATTTTTGTAGGTGGACCGCAATCGGTGAATTTAGAATTCGTTAGGGAGCTTCGCAACAATAACTCGGTTTCGGTGCTAGTGATTGATCCCTTTTCCGAATCCGACCTGCCCAGAATTAGCCTTGATAGAGGTTACGCGATGAGGGTTTCATTAGAGAAGCTTTACGAGATGGGACATCGAAAGATCGCAGTGCTTGGGATTCGTCAGGATGTTATCTACGGAGCAGAGAGAGTGGCCAGTCTGGACAAAGTTTCCAAAGAGCTGGGACTGGAGTGGGGAAAAAGTTTAAAGATTGTTATCGATGAGGAAAGTCGGAGAATGGACTTCGATGCGGGACGGAAACTAGGGGTCAAGCTTTTGGAGGAGGCCCGTGATTGTTCGGCGATCATGGCGATCAACGACCAAGTAGCGATCGGAGCGATGCGCGTGCTGTTGGAAAATGACTTATCGGTACCGGGTGATGTTTCCTTGATCGGCTTTGATAATCTTGACTGCTCGTCGCACCTCCATCCCACTTTGGCGAGTGTCGATCAACGAATTGAGTATTTTACTGAGGAAGCGGTTGAAATGTTGGTTCAGCAAATAGTGGAAGGTCCGCAAAAAGAGGTGGAGGCAAAATTTGTAGAACCAGAACTGGTGCTCGGTGAGTCGATGGCGCCAGCCGGACAATCGCGAGAGTTTGCCCAATAGCGTAAGGATGTCCTATTGCTTTACGGGCTCTAGAATCTGTGACGTCTCGGGAGGGATGTTGCCGATTGCTTTGCTCCACCCCGAAAAGGCATAAAGGCCATGATCATGAGAGTCCGGGAAAATTGAAATAAGCGAGTATGAACTATTTTGTAGTATCTGAAAAAAAGCATAACGAAGTTGTTTCCGCGGCTTATTTAAAGCGCGGCTATTTTGAAGATGAAGGGAAAGATGCGGCCCGTATTTGCGCCGAAGCTTCGCGGCACGGCATTCGTACGCACAATGCGATCAAGGCCCTTCACTTGGACGATATGCTTGGGAGTGGCTCCAAGGGTTGTGTACCGGGAGCTGAAATTATCGAAATGCCATCGAGGTTTCCCGCTATTAAAATTTGGAACGCACAGCAAAAACTCGGGCAATCTACAGGCTACCGAGCTCTGGAAAAATGTATTCAACTAGCGGATAAATTCGGAGTTGGGATTGTTGCGGTAGATAATGCTTTCCATTATTTGTGGGGTGGAGGATACATGTTAGAGGCGGCGCGACGAGGCTACTATGCCTACACCAATTGTACGTCAGCATTAACAGAGGTCGTTCCATATCAGGGCAAATATCCTACCTTGGGAACCAACCCTCATTCTTGGGGCTTTCCTACGACTGAGGCGGTTGGGTTTCCGATAGTAATTGATTGGGCCACCTCCGTGGTCTCCATGGGCCGGGTCGAGCAATTCAAGCGAGAAGGAATGATGTTGCCTTCAGATGCGGCGGTGGACAAGGACGGGAACGTAACTCACGACCCCTTTGAAGCGGTGGCTCTGCTTCCATTTGGTGCCCACAAAGGGTATGGTTTGTCATTGATCAATGAATTGGTTGCCGGGCTTATTGGCGGCTCTCTGCCCACGATACGAAACCGGTGGATAGAAAAAACCGATGCCGAAAAGAGGGGAGCTTGTTTCTTTTTTCAATTGATTCATCCTGACGCGATTTCAAGTGGGCTTTTTGCCAAGGGGAGAAATCAGGCCGAAAATATAAAAGCGGTTATCGACGATATATTGGGTCATGGAAATGAGAATTGTCTATTGCCAGGGCAGCTGGAGGCGAATGCGGCGAAACTGACCGAGCAGCATGGAGGTTTGTTGTTTTCGGAGGCAGAGGTGAAGGAGTTCAGTGAATTAGCGGTGGATTGCGGAAAATCGCCTTGGGAATTGGAATCGCTAAAAATGGTATCTTTATAACTTAAAATAAAATATGAGCTCATACATCGAAAAACTATTTAGTCTTGAGGGTCAGGTTGCGGTCGTTTCTGGGGGAACGGGAGAATTGTGCGGAGCCATGGCTGAGGGTCTTGCCGGAGCCGGGGCATTTGTTTACCTCCTCGGACGCAGTGCCGAAAAAGCTGCAGATAAAATTGCCCGAATAGAATCTCAGGGCGGATCCGCTGCGTTTCTTCCGTTTGAGGCGACGAAGCAAGAGTCTATTCAGTCGGCTTTGGATTCGGTTCTTAGGGGTCACGGAAAAGTCGATATATTGGTGAATGGCGCTGGTGGAAACTCAGCTACCCCCTTTTTTGAGATTTCTGATGAAGAGTTCCAGTCTCTAATAGAGTTAAATATAAAATCGGTTTTTTCCTCGAGCCAAATATTTGGTGCCCAAATGGTTGAGCAGGATGATGGGGGTTCAATTATAAATGTCGGCTCGATGTCTGGTATAGTACCTCTATCGAGAGTATTTACCTACTCCCTTACAAAGGCCGCCGTGCACAACCTCAGTAAGAATCTCGCCCGCGAATGGGCGCCTTATAATGTTCGAGTAAATACGATCGTCCCAGGATTCTTCCCAGCGGAACAGAACCGCAAAGTCCTGACGGAAGACAGAGTGGCAAGTATAATGAACCATACTCCAATGAATCGTTTTGGAAATTCGGAAGAAATTATTGGGGCAACGTTGTTACTAGCTTCCAGTAGTGCGGGTTCGTTTATAACAGGTGAAGAGCTTGTTGTGGATGGCGGCTATGCATCGATGACGATATAGCGTGAGTTAATATTATTCAAAAGAAGGGCACGCGTACAATATAGAAAATGCTGTAGAATGGATACTCGTAAAGGAGCTACACATAATTAGTGGTGGAAAGACCAAGAAATATGAGCTTATCTATAAGTATTATTAAAAAAATGGGTTGAATAATATAAAAAAGGGAATTTGTTGTGGCCCATGATCTCAAACACGCTAAAGGCAATACAAGAAACCAAGTCAAAACTTGCAGCTCTCGAGAAGAAAGCAGCAGTCGAACAAAAGGCAAGAATCCAGAACCTCCATAAGGAAGCTGGATTCGCAACTCGCCAGGAATTGATAGATGCACTTCAGACTCTTGGTGGAAAATCTCCCAAGAAAGCCAAAGCCCGTGGACCTAGGGCGGCGAAGGCGACTAAAACTTCAAAGCCAGCTAAAGCCCTTAAGGCAAAGAAAGCGTTGAAAAAGGGAGTGAAGAAAAGGGCCAAACGAACAGTAATCACCGCAGAATTGAAGAAGGGTATTATTGCCGCTCTGAAGACAGGAGGAACGGGCGCCGCTATCGCAGCCAAGTTTGGCGTATCGGTTCCGACCCTGCACAATATCAAAAAAGCGGCAGGCCTTACCAAAGCTCGCAAGAAGTAGATTCTCGTTCCGATCAATTTTGTAAAGCCCACTCGATTGAGTGGGCTTTTGTATTTACAGTAGATCGTTAAGTTAGGGCACGACGGCCTGGCGTGCCCTTCAAACTGATCAACAAATGCGGCTTGCCTGGCCCTACCTGCGATGACAGAATTCTCTTACTCAAACGGGCACAACCGCCAAATTGAAAAATACACTAGTACCGTTGTAAATTGGTATCAATCTCTCTGGCCCAGGCATCGATGCCACCCGCAATATTTATGGCATTGGTAAACCCGTTTTTTCGGAGGTATTGGGTGACTTGCATACTTCGAGAACCGTGGTGACAATAAAGCATAAGGGGATCAGAAGTTGGCAATTTATCTAAATTGGCAGGGATCGTATTCAAAGGAATTTGGCTTGATCCCTCAATTTTGCAGATCTCCTTCTCGTAGGGTTCGCGAACGTCGATTAAAACGGCCTTGCCCGTTTGCAGTATTTGATTCGCTTCGGACACGTCGATTTCGATTGGGTAGGGTTCGTTTGCCATATTTTCGGTATCTGAGCTAGCAATGTCGCAATTGTATTGGTACGACTCTGATCTTATTATTTCGATTTCTGGGGCAGTGCCACAGAGTGGGCAATGTGGGTCTTTTTTGATCTTCAGTTTGCGGGTTCGCATGGACAATGTTTCTAGTACGAGCAATTCGCCTGAGAGAGATTCTCCTATTTGCAAAACTTGTTTGATGGCTTCGAGTGCCTGCATGCTGCCAATAATGCCGCACAGAGTGCCAAGCACGCCCGCTTCTCCGCAACTGGGAACGCTGCCTGGGGGTGGCGGATCGGGAAATAGGCATCGGTAGCAAGGTGCTTCGGGATTGTCGTTGAACACTGAAACTTGCCCCTCGAACTTAAAGATGCTTCCAAAAACCAGGGGTGTATTCGAGAAGTACGCCGCATCATTATTTAAATAGCGGGTGCCAAAATTATCCGAACCATCGACGACGATGTCGTATTGGTCAAAGAGGCTGGTCGCGTTTTCGGGTGTGACCCCAGAATTATGCAGAACAACGGAAACATGGGGGTTTATGTCGTGGAGCCGCGATCGAGCGGATTCGGTTTTTAAATTATCTACATCACTTGTGCCGTGCAGCAGTTGTCGCTGGAGATTGTGTAGCTCCACCTTGTCGAAATCCGCGATCCCAAGCACTCCGATCCCCGCTGCAGCCAGGTACATCGCGGCTGGGCTACCGAGACCGCCCGCTCCAACCACTAGAACGCGTGCCCGCTTTAGTGATTCTTGTCCGTGCATGCCAATTTCATCCAGCAAAATGTGGCGACTGTATCGGGCCAACTCCTCAGAATGGAGTGTGATAGCGGAAGGGTTCATGAATTTTGGTTGATAGGAATCACCAAAGAGAGTTCAATTGTAATCTCATATCGCTTTGTTGAGCCGTTTTCGGAATTCTGTGCAAAACACCGTTTGGAATGGAAAAATGGGCTATTAATCGTTGACCTAAAATGTTTGGTATCCGATTTGGATGAGTAATGGCAAACCGATTTGTAGTTATCATGGCAGGTGGAAAGGGTGAACGCTTCTGGCCTGCAAGCAGAATGAGGCGTCCTAAGCACTTGCTGCCGATCGTGGGCGATAAGCCAATGCTGGCCCAGACAGTTGATCGATTAGAGGGATTTATTGAGCCAAAAAATATTTTTGTCATTACTGATGTGGAGCAGTTAGAAGGGGTACGCGACGTTTGCCCTAGCTTGCCTAGGGAAAATTTTGTGGCAGAACCCGTAGGACGGGATACTGCAGCGGCGGTGGGGTTAGCAATGCTCTTGATTAAGGAAAAAGATCCCGATGCGTCTTTGGCGATGTTGCCGGCAGATGCCCTAATACGTGACATGGTAGGATTTCAAAAAGCGCTGGATGTTGCGTTTCTCGCCTCAGAGGAAAGGCCCCAACTTGTGACCATAGGCATAAGACCAACGGATCCATCTACTGGATATGGGTATATTCAAAAGGGGGATTCGATCGGTGATTACAATGGGACTAAAGTTTTTAAAGTAATAGAGTTTAAAGAGAAGCCTGACCTGGAGACTGCGAAGGTGTATTTGGAAAGCGGCGACTATTATTGGAACGCGGGAATGTTTGTTTGGAGTGTACGAGCGATTTCCGATGCACTGGCCCAGTTTGCTCCGAAACTTCAGTCAGGGCTAGACCAGATCGAGAATCGCATCAGCGAAGGAGAGGACCTTAATGAGCTTTTGGCAGAATTGTATCCAGAGTTGGAAAAAATTTCGATTGACTTTGCGGTAATGGAGAAAGCGGACAATGTCGTGACGCTGTCAGCCACATTTGATTGGGACGACGTAGGAGCATGGCCAGCGATTGAGCGTCACTTTCCGAAAGACTCCAATAACAATGTCGCAACCGGGGAAGCGGTCTTCGAGGATTGCAGAGGTAACATAGTAGTTGGTGAAAAAGGGCATTTGGTCGCGCTGATAGGAGTGGACGATCTCATCGTCGTGAATACTAAAGATGCAACGCTGGTGTGTAAGAAAGACGACGCCCAGAAAATCAAGAATCTTGTAAAAGGTCTGAGTCCAGATCGAGTTTAGACCCGTTTGGATCTATATGTGTAAGTCCAACCCTCCTCATTCATTAGATGCGCTGTATTGGAATTGACTTTGGTGAGCGTCGATTGGGGTTGAGTTATGGTGACGAAATTGGGGTTGCCACGCCGCTGGAAGCCGCGGTCGAAGATCAAGAAGCTGAGCGTATAATTCACATAGTCAAAATTGCTAAAGAGAGAAGGGCAACGGATCTCGTTTTTGGCTACCCATACAATATGGATGGCTCCATCGGCTTTAAGGCCCGGGAAGTCGATGCGTTCATCGATAAGCTTCTACGGTTTATTTCGCTGCCCGTGCACAGGATCGATGAGCGGTTGACATCAAATGAAGCTTCCAAAGGGTTTTCGAAAGGACGGGACGATGTATTGAGACGATCGGGAAAACTCGATTCAGTTGCCGCTACGCTGATATTGCAGGACTTTCTGAATCAAAGAATAGAATTGCCTGAGCTCCATTCCGATGACGATCTGGATCATTTTGACTGCGAAGAACGCTAGAGTACGAAGGTTGATTAGTCGGACTCAGGTATCAGGTGCCAAGCATTGCGTTTGGCTTATTCGCATATTGCACTTGAGCAAAAATTTCGTATCCAATTTTGCAATGTTACTAGTAACTCTCGATACTCCCATATCTTTCGGGGTCAAAGGCCATTGGAATAAATGTTTCCGATGAGATGGAAGTGTGGATGCTCCTATGATGGAACGGACTACTCGGGTTGGCAGACCCAGGATGGACCTTTGTCTATCCAGCAGGTTGTAGAAGAGTGTCTTTCCGAAATTTTTAAGAAAGATACAAAAGCAGTCGGAAGCGGCCGAACGGATGCTGGTGTACATGCTATGGAGCAAGTTTTTCATTTTGACTGTGAGTGGAAGCATGATCCTGGCTCTCTAGTGGAGGCAATGCGGTCTCTTTTGCCTGATACCGTTACGCCGTTGTTTGTGCAAAAGGTTGAGGACGATTTCCACGCACGATTTTCTGCAGTATCCAAATGGTACCAATATCGCATTTATTTGGGACAGGCGACCGCATTGGAAAATCGATACAGTTGGTCGCTATGTGGAGATCTCGCCCTCGAGGCGATGGCGAAGGCGACTAGCTTGTTAGAAGGGACTCACGATTTCGGAGCGTTTGCGGCAAATCGAGGAATAGAATATAAAACAACGGTTCGAAAAATGTTTCGATCAGAAATGCTTCAGGAGAAAGATTTCCTGTTACTCAATTTTCAGGCCGACGGGTTTATGTATAAAATGGTGCGGAGCTTTGCGGGTACGCTTGCCAATGTAGGGCTTAGGCGTTTGTCACTGGATGCGTTCTCTGAGTTACTGAAATCCGCTGAGAGAACGCCTATGGTTTTTGTTGCTCCGGCAAAGGGCCTTTTTCTGAAAAAGGTCTTTTATTAGGAACGTACCTAGCGGGTACTTGGTGCCCTCTGCGTTCACTCTCTCAACTCGATTCAGGCATTCTCATATAGTCTGAATCTGGGTTGGTTCGAGCTAATGAATTACCTACGGAAATGGATTCAGTACATATTGAACTTGCTGTTATTGAAATGAATCTGATCCAAAAAGCTTCAAATTTTGGTGTTGGAGTTTTTTATGTTGCATTTCCGTCGAGCTGTGTTGACCGGGGTGGGTTGGTTGCAGTCGCGACGCTGCCGCGTGCTTACGATAGTTGTTTTTCTTGGATCCATATTGTTTAGGATCCTTATTGCCTGACATACGTGTATCCGGTTTTTGGAAAAATTGAATCCAATACGTATTTCCAACACTGCTCGCGATTGAATCCTCGCTTCTATCAAGGTTGGTTATTCAGTCTGTTCCTAGGCCCAATCTGCGACTTGGTCTATGCTCTTAAGCACGATAATGCTCGCTGGGTTCTCATTGATTTATCAGGAGTGTCGGAATATGCCGAGGTCTGGGTGAGTATCTTGAATACGCTATTCTGGTTCCCGTTCCTCTACACACCCGAAAACTACGAGAGCGTGGATATAATCAGAGCGAGCTGACTGTTAGGAAAACGACAAACGCTTTAGTTGCGAAACTGGAATCAATTTGCTAAAACGCGTGATCGACAATCCGTCCTGAGCACAGTTTAACCGAAACGAGCGTTACTGTAATCTCAGAAACGCTTTTCCAATATTGCCTGATGTAGTAGCTGAAACGAAAAAATGCATATAACTGTAGATTATGTATTTAAGACGGAATATACTTTGAACGCCTGTGTTTCGGTTTTACGAAAAAAGGGGGTAAAAAAGGTAGACGTATTGACTATCGGTCACGGGTGAGTAAGCAGATTTCTGAAACGTAACTAATTTCGACTATGCCTATTTTCCACAGACCAAGGTACTCCACTGTTCAGGTGAAGAAAAAGGACATCCCGCAAGGCCTTTGGCAAAAGTGCCCGGCTTCGGGGGAGATCATTTACAACAAGGAGCTTGAGCAGAATCAGAACGTGGTTCCCAAAAGTGGATTCCATTTTCCTATCGGTAGCCGCAAGCGGCTCGATTTTCTACTCGATGAGGGAAGCTGGGATGAAAAAGATAGTGATCTGAAGCCGACGGATCCCTTGGAATTCAAGGATCAGAAATCTTACAAGGATCGGGTGGCAACCTATCAAAAGGCAACTGGCCTCAACGATTCAGTTATCGATGGATTTGGCAAGATCTACGGTATTCCCGTGTCGATTGCGGTGATGGAATTCAAGTTTGGGGGAGGTTCGCTAGGGTCGGTAGCGGGAGAAAAGATAACACGGACGATTGAGCGTTCTTTAGAGCATAAAATCCCCTGTGTCATTATTTCGTGCTCTGGAGGAGCTCGCATGCAGGAAGGTATTCTCAGTCTAATGCAAATGGCAAAAACCAGTGCGGCCTTGGCTAAGCTCTCCAAAGCGAAGATTCCGTTTATTTCCGTTTTGACCAATCCAACGACGGGTGGAGTGACAGCTAGCTACGCAGCCCTTGGGGACGTCATCATTTCAGAGCCAGGAGCGCTGATCGGCTTTGCGGGTCGGCGGGTTATTAAGGAAGCGACTAATGAGGATCTTCCAGATGGTTTCCAGACAGCGGAGTTTCTGATGGATAGAGGCTTGATTGACATGATTGTGGATCGTCGCGAAATGAAGGATCGCCTAAGGGACATCCTTTCTGCTTTATACCTCAAGGTTCAACACAAGAAAGCTTAGTTGGTCTACGGTTGGGTAATAGCGTTAAGCTGTGCCAAGTTTATAGATGCGAAATAAAGGACTTGCGACTTGCGACTTGCCATCAGTGCTGGCCCCTCTGAATGAAGATGGAACTTAAGACCTACGAAGAGGCTCGCGATTGGCTCTACTCGCTGAAAAATAGGGGTTCGTTCTATGGGCTGGAGCGTATGGAACATTTTGCGAAAAAGCTTGGAAGCCCGCAGAAGGCATATCCCATTATCCATGTAGCCGGTACCAATGGCAAAGGTTCTACCGCCGCAATGCTCGAAGCGATCTTCCGTGCTCACGGGTTCAAAACAGGTCTATCGACATCTCCCCATCTAGTGCGGCAGGGAGAGCGGATTCAAGTGAATCGTTCCATTTTGGATGAGTATCAAATACTTGAATACACGCGTGAAATGGTTGAAGAGGCGACTGTAATAGCGGAAATTAACCCGGAGATGCATCCCAGCTTTTTCGAATTCATGACGGCGATGGCCTTTCGTCACTTCCAGCGAGAAAACGTTGATATTGCGATTGTTGAAGTTGGCCTTGGAGGACGCTTAGACGCCTCCAACGTAGTGATACCTGAAGTCGCGGTAATCACTTCTATCGGGCTAGACCACTGTGAAATCCTCGGAGACACATTTGAAGCGATCGCTCGAGAAAAAGCAGGCATCATTAAAGATGGGCTCCCCACTGTGATTGGTCAGTTGCCGTCTGAGGCAGAATCGGTTATTCGTTCCATATGCAAGAAACGAAATAGCTCTCTGATTTCCGTTGCTGAGGAGTTTGGGAATGATGTTTCCACCTATCCTCAAACAAACTTAGTGGGAGGATACCAGAGGCTGAACGCGGCAACGGCCCTAGCGGTCGCTCGTGTTTTGGAATCCCGGTTTAATCTCGACGAAGAGATTAGCGTTTCCACTTTGAAGAATGTTTATTGGCCAGGCCGTTGGGAGGAGCAGGATCTCGAACATCGTAAGATCATATTCGACGTTACGCACAACTCGGATGGGGCGCAGTGGCTTGAGGAAAACCTTTCCAGAATGACAGAGAAGGGGATACCGAAACCAGATGTCGTATTCGGAGTGATGGGAGACGACAGAGCGAATATTCTCGTGCCTGTTATCGCAAGATTTGCCAAGTCGATAACGTTCGTGGTGCCGCAACAGACTAGATCTTCAACGTTTGAATCGCTGGAGTCCTTCGTACCCCCCTCTTTTTCGGGCACGGTCGTTAGGGGATCCGTTTCCGAACTCTTTCCCTCAAGAGGTGAGTGCTCCCTGGATGTACCGAGTACCGGTCCAATTCTTGTCACTGGTTCGATTTATTTGATTGGAGAAATTTGGGAGCGATTCGTGGAAGATGGCCCTGTAGGACAGGGAATTCTGCAGGATTTTTGAACGATGCGTTAACCGAATTTCCTCCAATAGTTGAGGGGTTAGGATTTTCGATTTCGGTTCCTCTAAAAAATCGATTGACATGGGAGCTCTAAACTGGATTTTCGGGACTTCTTTTATTTGGAGGATGCCTCTCTAGCTCAATTGGTAGAGCAGTAGACTCTTAATCTATTGGTTCTGGGTTCGAGTCCCAGGGGGGGTACCAGATTTGAGAGGTTTCAAACTCTGTCGTTATCAATTACACAGGTGTTTTTGCCGGCGTAGCTCAATTGGTAGAGCAACTGATTTGTAATCAGTAGGTTGCGGGTTCAAGTCCCATCGCCGGCTCCACTCAAAACATTTTCTTTAAGTGATTTGAGGGGATTAAGGCACTTTTTCATTCTACTCCATTGTAACTAGATTTAGCTTTTTGTTAACCGTTTATTGGGCATTTATTGGGCAGCGTTGCCAAAGATAGCAGAACTTAAGCCAGTAAGAGCTTTGCACGCATACGAGTAATCAGCCCCTCGAAAAATAGCTCTCCGATAGCCACACTGGCGGGGCCACAGTGGGAAAAAGCCCATTTGTTCGGTTGATCAACCATTGTCATTTTGATGCACTGTGGATCGAAGTTCGAGCAAACCTTCAAAAATATAGACGACGTCCTTTGGAAAGAGACAGGCTGCTCCTCCGAGCTAGACTACACGGAGAAGACATTATGGATGCTCTTCCTTAAGTATTTGGACGACCTAGAGGAAACGAGGTCCATGGAGGCGTAGCTACTTGGGAAAAGCTACGAGCGGGTCATTGATGAGGATTATAGCTGGTCTGCTTGGGCGGCTCCTAAGAACGATGATGCCTCTTTCGACTGTGACTCCTCCCTGGTTGGCGATGACCTAATTGAGTATGTGAACCACGAACTATTTCCCTATTTGCAGAGCCTCAAGGAGCGACTAGCAAAAGGAATTTCTGACCTTCCTATTGGAACATTACTTGCGGGAGGGCGTTTTGGAATTAGGTCAGGGAAAGCTGCCGGATCTGCTTCAACTGAAATATCACTCCGTCCCAGATGCTGTTCAAAGCTTAGGGGAAGTGGTATGATAATTGCTTATACAAAAGTTGCCTTGCCTTAATAATATTAATACATGAAATTGGGAAAGATGCTTAGATTTCTAAAAATATTAATACTAATAGTATGTGGAATTAGTAATATCTTATCTGACTCATCGCCAGAAACAATTGAAGTTAGTTATCCTCTGATTAAGCCTTATGGCTACGGAACACTTTCTGGATGGTATGGAGATAAAATAAGCGAATACCTGCTAGACCATCCCATAAAGTCGCAGCACGAACAGATGAATAGAAACTATGTAAAAAGTGGTGAAGAGTGGGCTTTCTTTCATTTCCCTGAAGGCGAGGAATTACCGGATTTAGGTGATTGGTGGGACTGGGACGTAGAACTAAAAAATATCAAAGACGTAATTGAAGACATTGGATCTGACTTAGGAAAATTTGAAACTCATTTTATTGCGGGAACGGAGGTAGTTGACCCATTAAATTGGGAAAAGACTGACGATCCACAACGATTTGAAATAACAAATACCGATTTAAAGAACGAAATAAAAGCCAAATACTCAAACGGCTCTGCACTCAATTTCTCCCAAGCTGAATGGGACGGATTTGGCATAACGAAAATTTATTCATTCTCCTATGTAAACATACAAGGAAACTATTTTAAGCCGATATCCCCCGGTAATAAAAGGATCAACGACGAAGTGGGTAACATGATTATAAGGGACAGTATAGATAATTATTATCCACCATATCTTAAGGCTGAGGGATGTGGAGGAATATGTTACTATTATATGACTAAAAATAATAGAAAACGAAGCTATCTCGTCTTGAATCTGGGTTTTTGGAATGGAGTTAATGACCATATTTTGGACATACCTTCTGAGGAAGAAAAATTGCAAGAGGCAAGAATGGCAGTATATTCTTCAATCGTTCATGAATATAATCACGTTGTCCAAATGCAATCAATTGATCCCCTAGTGCCAGGAAGGTGGAATGGGGAGGAGAATGGTTATGGGGAGCGTTCACCTAATGCTATATCAAGATGGTGGCTAGAGAGTTTTGCGGCGAGCTTACCCGAAGCACTTGGTTATCATCCCCCTCATACGTTAAATGCAGTTCGTGAAAGTATAAATGATATTACGAGCGATAGCAGTTTGTCAGAAGATGAATTTGTAGATCGGATGATATATACGGAACCTTATGGCTATTTAACCAAGTTTCACTGGGGATCTCTAGCAGCTGCTTATATGGCAAAACTGACTTCTTGGAAATACGTCTTGATAGATTTCTATTTTGATTTCCAAAGAGTGGCATCTGACGTCGAAGCTCGCAAGGAGCATCAGAACACGATAGATTTGGTTCCTGAATTGGATAGGATTTTCCAGCATAATTTTGGAAAAACAGAAGAAGAGTTTTTAAAGAATCTATTTCGCATCGTCAGATCAGGTGAACTGACGTTTGAAATGTTGTTCCCAGAGGGTAGACTAGATTTTGACGGTGATTCGGTTGATGATGGCGGTGCGGATGAATTTCCCTTTGATGCATCAGAGAGCATAGACACGGACAAGGACGGGATCGGTAATAACGCTGACGAAGATGACGATGGAGATGGGTACTTTGACATTGCTGAGGCGGTAGCTGGTGGCGATTCTCTGGATGCTTTAGATTTGGCAGTAACAAAAGATTATTTTGCTGGACTGGGATTTTCCAAAACTAGTGAAGTGGCCGCCGCTAGAACATCTGGTCAAAATGATGTCACTACCTCTCCCTCGGTATACGATCTGCATACCAGTACCGAGTTAGCCGAAGCTACTGCTGCCGCTCGAACCATAGTCAACGTTTCCGCTCGC